>Ga0098055_1001642_pt1 | contig 11973 bp, 9 predicted proteins | sample 17_taG_FD_75107 | JGI IMG/M metagenome (GOLD analysis project Ga0098055, IMG submission 75107) | Marine viral communities from the Subarctic Pacific Ocean - 17_ETSP_OMZ_AT15314 metaG | ecosystem: Environmental > Aquatic > Marine > Oceanic | place: Pacific Ocean | collected 2015-01-18 | reverse complement strand
TGCATTACCAAACTCTGATGATGTAGTATTCTATTCTAAACCAGATTCAAGTACTCTAACATATGAGTTCATGCCAGCAATTGGTAGTTGTAGAGCATACCACATTATAACTGCAGATACAAGTTCATTCTATGTTGATCCAGATGCAGGTGGAGTAAGTTACTTCTTATCAGGTTCTCGAACTTTAACATCATGGCCTAGTGTAGATTATGACGCTTATTTTAATAATTGTTAAGATATGAAAAATGTAAACAAAGTACTTAAAGATTATGCAAGAGTTTTACAAGAGGCTCTAGTAGATGGTATTCTACAAGAAGGTCTTTTGGGTACTGGTGAACTTGGAAGAAGTGTAAGAGTAAATTACGATGAAAATAAAGAAGTATTTTCTATTCAAATGGAAGATTATGGTTTCTACCAAGATAGTGGTGTAAGTGGTATAAGAAGAAAACAACCAAGAAACGCAGAATCTCTTTTTCAAACTGGACAGTTTCGTTCAGAAGTTATAGGTGGTTCACTTCCTTTTCCTGCTAGAAGAAGTATTGCAGAGAAAGGTTTTAGACCAAGACCATTTATCAATCCAGCAGTAGAAAGAACATCTGCTAATTTAGAAGGTCCTTTAACAGAAGCAGGTATAGAAGATATAGATGAAATGGTATTAGATATATTTAAACAGAACGGAGCACAAGTATAATGGCAATAACAGTAAATCAAGACCCATCATTCTTTAATGTTACAAGTAACCCAGTTGTATTTGTTGCATCATCAGATAATACTACCTTAAATCAATTTCAGTATGTCTTTGATGTTAGAACTTCACCTGATAATACTTTACGAGCTAGAATAAAACAATATCCTAATCCAGATGGTAGTGCGGTAGTTGATGTATCTCATGTAATGAATGATTATATTACATTCGATGCAGATAACTTTTTAAATACTGGTATACAAGATGTATTTGGAAAAGAATACAGATACTTTAGAGTATTTGTAGGAGAAGAGTATGGAACATCACCTTCATCATCAGTAACACTTTACGATGGTTTAGGTTCAGTAGGAGACCCTGCAGTGACAGGTCCTAATGCAAGAGGTAACAATTATTCTGCATGGGCAGGTGCAATAGATATTACACCTGGTATTACTTCTTCAACTGGTGGTTGGAACTTTGGTGATTACTATGGAACTGGTTCGATAGATTATCTTTTAACTAACTTTCGTTCAACAGATTTAGGTGCGTTTCCTACAAATCATAAAATAGGAAAAGAAGATTATTCTCTTTTACCTGCAATAGATTCTAATACAAACTTATCAACACAGACTACAACTGTAACTCTTTTTAATGCATCAAACAATTCTGTTGGAGGTGCAACCTTAGACCCAACACAAGCAGGGTTGTATATAAATTATATTCCTGCAGGTCCACAAAACTTTTTAGATGCTGGTTTATTTACACAATCACAAATAAATCAAACCGCATGGTATAGTATAGTAAATGCAGGTGATACAACTAATTTACTTAAAACTTATACAGTAGAAGAATGTAATAACAACTACGAAAGAAGAAACTTTATGTTTATTAATAAGTGGGGTCTATGGGAATCATATGGTATGAATACTCCTTTACGTCAACAAAGTGCTATTACTAGAGATGAAATGAAAAAATCAGTAGTACCTTATTCTAGTACAACTGCAGTAAACTCTTATAAGTTAAGAGGTAGTGAATATTATAGCACAAGTATATCTGATAGATTCCAAATTACAACACCATTTGTAACTGGAGATGAATCTAAATTTATTACTGAACTAATTGAATCACCACAAGTTTACTTGCAAGTAAATAACTTAGATATGGGATTAGGAAGTACTATAAGTAAAACATTTGTACCTGTACAAATAACAAATTCAGGATATACACACAAAACATCAAACTTACAAAAGTTATTTCAGTTTGATATAGAATATAAGTTAGCGAATCAAAGACCAGGTAGATAGATGCATCAAAGTGTAATAGTTAGAGTTATATGGGATAATACAACTTACGATTTGGACATTCAAAAGGATGTCCCTTTACGTTTAGATGTTAGTGCAGTAGAGAACACCGAAATTGGTGATTTCTTTGGTGTAGGTTCTCAAACTTTCGAATTACCAGGTACTAAGGATAATAACAAGTTCTTTAACCACGCATATAACATCGGAGCAGAGGATATCCCTGGCTTTTCCAATACAATTGATGGTATGGTTGTCGTCAATGGAGATACTGTCTTAAAAGGACAATTTCAATTATTGAATATCATCAAAGATGAACGAGGATATGTAAATTATAAAGTACAGATAACTGATGAAACAGTTCAGTTTAAAGATGCAATACAAAACAAACTAATTACAAATGCTGATTGGGATGATTATGAACACACACTTAATGTAGCAAGCATTACAGGTTCTTGGCAAAATCAATTATTAGATGGTAAGGTTTATTATCCTCTTGCTAATTATGGATATGATGACCCAGAATCACAAGGTAACTATCCTCAATTTGCTTTTAGTGGTACTGGTTTTAATGGTAATTTCTTTAATGTTAAAAACCAACCTATACAACCTGCACAATTCTTACCTGCAATTAAAGCAAAAGATACCCTAGAAGTAATTTGTGCACAAGCAGGATTTAGTGCTACTGGTGATTTTATCAATAGTGGTTATTTCTCTAACTTGTATTTACTTCCAAAAGCAAAAGAAGGTATTGGTATTGTAATTAGTGGTTCAGAAGAAGCAACTGGTTACGCGATAAACGATTACAATCAAGTAATAGAAGCACATCCAAGTGGTGCAGGATTTACAACCTTAGACCCTCTTGCGTTAAATCAAGTTGTAGTAGACCCACAAAACAAATTCTTTGAATCTGGTTCTGAAGGATATGGTTATTATCTTGCAGATGGTAATGGTACATATGAAGCATCAGCACAGATTGGATTCTTTAATCCTGTCTCATTTGGTACTGCAGTAGTAGAAGTAGAATTGTTTATAATCAGAGGTACTTTCCCTTTTAGTGGAACAGTAGTTGATTCTGTAACACGAGAGTTTCGTTCTCAAGATGGATTCCAAACATTTACACTTAGTTGTGGTGGTTCTTGGAATTCTACATCTACTGAAGATGTTTGGTGTAGAGTAGGATATAAGACAATAAGTGGTACACCACCTAATTTAAATCTTTTTGGATTTAGTTCTAAATTAGAAATAAATAGTGCACCAGAAGTATATAATAACGCAACTGTTAACATGGGGTTACAGTGGCCAGCAGATGTAAAATCAATTGATATTGTTACTGGTATAATGCAACAATTTAATTTAGTTGCAATACCAAGTACAACACAAGATAAGACAATAGAGTTTTTCCAATTCGATGAATGGATTAGAAGTGGTAGAGTAAAAGATTGGACAGATAAGTGGGATACTGCAGTAAGAATAGATATAAATCATACAGTAGATGAAGAACCACAACAGTTAATCTTAGGTAATGAAGATGATGCAGATAGATTCTCAGTAGAAGCAAAGGAATCAGACCCATTCTTCCAATATGGAACTTTAAGAATACTTGCAGATAATAATATTTCACAAGGTTCTAAAACTGTAAAGAACGCATTTGCACCAACAGTACTTGGTGGACCTTTTATTAGTGGTTCACTAACACAAGAAGGAAACCCTACAAACAATATTGATTTAAGTTCTAACTTTGCATTCCCACACTTATATAAGTTTGAGAACAACCAATTAAAATCTTATAAGTTTAGAACAAGAATAGGATTTAAATCTAACAACACATTTCCAAGTGGTTCAGATATATACAGATTATCTTTAGGAACTGGTGTAAGTGATGCTGTTTTAATTAGTGGTTCTTATGGTACTTTATCAAATGTAAATGGTTTACCTGCAGTACCAGGAGCACCTGATTTACATTTTAACAATACCTACTTTAAGTTCGCAGGAGCTGGTTTAAATTTAAGTAATACAACATCTAACTTTGATACCTATTGGAAAACTTACATAGATTCTTTATATTGGGAAGGTAACAGAAAAGTTACGTTAGATATTCTTTTCTCACCAGAAGAATATAAAGATATACAATTAAATGATATTATCTTTATCAAAGACCAAAGATATAGAATAAACAAAATAAAAGGATTCAACTTAGTTAACAATGATGTAGTTACAGTTGAATTAATTCGTTTATATCCTGCATACTCTGGTCAGATTGATTGTGATATGAACTTTGATTTAGAATTAACAGATGCATCATTTGATTTTACTGCAGTACAAGGTGGTATTGCTCCAACTCCTACACCTACACCTTCTCAGACTCCTACTGCAACACCTGGTCCATCTCCTACACCTACTGGTACTCCTGGTCCTTCACCAACACCTACCGCAACTGCAACAGTACTAGGTTTAATTGGTGGTGAAAGTGCATCAGTATTCTTTGATTTAGAAGATACTGTTAACTGTTACGCAGGTGGTTCAACAATAACTAACTTAGGTAATGCAACTCCAACTTGGGATGTTGTTGGTAATTGGAATTACAATACTAGTTCTCTTTACTTAGAATCTATCGGTACATCATCATTTGAAACAGCATCTGCAATTGTTAATCCTGATGGTGATTTATCTCTTGGAACTAATGGTGAAAAATCAGCAATGATGTTCTATTGGAAAGCAAAACAAAATTATGGTACACAAGGATATGAATACTTATTTGGTTCATCACCAGACCAATCAGAAGAAGTTGGTGTATGGGATACTGGATTAGGGAATGTATTTAGATACTTTAAGAATGCAAACAAAGCAGTTACTACAATAGGACCTGATGATTCAATAGGTGGTAATAACTTTAAAGATGATTTCAATACGTTAGTATTTGAATTTATTGCTAATCCAGGTCAAGGTCAAGGTATCGCTAATATGAAAATAAAATCATCTCTTGATGATTTCGCTACATCTTATCCATTTAGTGGTTCTCTTGCAGGATTCTCTGAGTTTGATAATATCTTCCAACACATGGGACAGTGGAAGAAATTTGCTATGTTTAGACGTCAAGAGTTTACACAAGACCAATTGAAATCTATACATTGTTACTTTGAGAATGAAGTAGGATTAACAGTAGGTAACCAATATTACTGTCCAGGTACTGTAACACCAACACCAACAGGTACACCAGGTTCATCACCTACACCAACTCCTACTCCTACACCTAGTAGTACACCATCTGGTCCTACTCCTACTCCAACCCCTACTACAACTGCTGCGTTTGCAACTAGAGCAATTGATGGTTTCTATAACATTGGTACTTATGGTCCTTGTTTTGAATCAAGATTCCCAGGACCTGTTTACATAAACTCACAAGTAGATTATGTACAAGTTGGTGATGTTCTTTACGAAGATAGTGCGTTAACTACTCGTTTATCTGGTTGGACTAATTTATTAGAAACAGATACTGGTAAAATGTGGTTGTTCGAAGCTAGTGGAGTAGATGTTGGTTTAGTAACAGATGAGGTGAATGGATGTCCTACACCTGTACCTACTGCTACACCTGCACCAACACCAACTGCAACCTCAACAGTTTATACTCATAGTTTAAGAGCAAGAACATTTGTTGATGAATTCTTCTGTAATGGAACTTATACTTCTACAAGATATACAATCGGTGGTGCTACACTTTCCGAAGGTGACCAAGTTTGGACAAATGCTTCTCTAGCGAATAGAGATGGTTATGGTTATTACTATGAGTATTCTACTGGCAAGTATTGGTTTAAAGAAGGATTCTCTTTTGGTGTAACAGAGGTATCTAACCCATGTCCTACTCCAACACCTACACCTACACAGACTGCTACTCCGTTACCATCTCCTACACCAACACCAACAGTTGATTTAAGAACTTATAGTGGTGGAGCAGCGTGGAGTAACTATAATACAATCTGTGATGGATTTGGAACTGATGTAACACTTTATACAGATGGCCCAATTGGTACTGGTTCATATATGTACGAGGATAGTTCTCTTACAAACCCATTTGATTTTTATCAGTACTTTATAGATGATATAACAGGTATTGGTTATCAGTTTAATGACCCTAATTCATTTGGATATATAAGATTTACTAATTCTAATCCTTGTCCACAACCTACTCCTACACCAACTCCTACTCCTTCGTTCAATACGTTCAACGCAGCGTTTACAGATATTACATCATCATTCTGTAACGAAACTAACCAAGGATTTGTAAGAGGAACTTATGGAATACAAGGTATTGGTAAAACAATTTATTGGGAAAATGGTACAACTAAAGCACAAGGTTGGGATTACTTTAGAAATGAAGATACTGGAGATATTTGGGAAGTTGATGATTCAACTGCAGAGATTACAGGTTTCTATGGTACAGTAAACTGTCCTACACCTACTCCAACTCCTACACCTACTGCAGCAGGACCAACACCAACACCAAGTAGTACTCCTGCACCTACATCAACACCAAGTCCAACTCCTAACTTCCAATCGTATGCGGTTGAACCTTGTTTTGGAAGTGGTACATTCTATTATAGATACGATGGTACATTACCTTCTAATTTCTTCTATGATGGACAGTGTTATAGAGTTATAACAACAACAACGTATTTTGATACAGACCCAATAATTCCAAATGATTTCTATTCATCATGTAGTGATTGTGATTTAACTAATTAAAGATAAGATATGGCATTATATACATACACATTGGAACTAACACAATTCGGAGGAGATTCTGGACCAAATTACAATGTCTATTATTCAACAGATTGTAATACATACACTTACGCAGATACTGTATCTTTAACTGGTCTAGGTTCACAAGTAGAAATAGAATTAGAAGAAACTACAACTTGTGTAAAGTTACAATCTATTGGTGAATTTGAAAATGAGGTAATTAGTGGTAGTGGTGTTCCTACTCCTACTCCTTTACCTATAACTTATCGTGTTACAGTAGAAGATAAAAACTCTACTGGTCCTAATTATAATATTTTACAAGATACTATTGGTAATGGTACGTTTGATAGATTTGATGTAATTAATTTACCAAATGAAGGAGATAGTGCGTTGATATATCCTTCTTCTAGTGCTCTTGCAATACAAGTAGAATCTGTTGGTACTTGTGATACAATACAGACATTTAGTTTAGGTTTATTACCAACACCTACCCCAACACCTACTCCTACTCCTACAGGTCCTACTCCTACTCCAGGTCCAACAAGTACACCAGGTCCAACTGGCACACCTACTCCTACACCAAGTGCTACACCAGTTCCAACTAGTGCACCAGTTGATTGTCAAGGATATCAAATTAAAAACACTGGTTCTCTTGCAGGTTCATCATTTACATTTACAGGTTGTATGGATTCTGTTGAATATACATTTAACAATGTTCAAAATGATGCATACTACATTGTAAGTAAAACAACACCAACAACTAGTGGTGATGCATATGTAGAAGGTCCATTTGGATATAAAGAACCATGGAATGGATTTACATCAGGTTCTTGGGATACAACAAAAGTTCAACCACTTGATATTAGAACTGGAGTTGATAGAGCAATTGTACAATATTACGATAGTGATGAATGTGCGTTTGTAACTGCTTCGATAGATGGTAACTTTACTCGTATAGATGTTAACGCGGTTAGTGGTTCTCAAATTGAATTTGGTCTACCAACAGTAAATCGTGGTACAGTAACAACTGATGGAACTTGTTCTATACCACCACCAACTCCAACCCCTACACCTACAGCAACTCAAGGATGTTTTACAATTAACAATTACGCATCAGCATTAAATGCACAAGATGCTTGTTGTACTCAAGTAAGTTTTAAACCATTGTATTGTGATGCAAGTACGATATCACAAGTAACTGCAGTTTATACAGATTCAAGTTGTTCAACTCTTAAGAGTGGTGGAACATATCATACAGTTGATTTCAGTAATTACTACTATTGGACTGGTGCTTCATTCGTAGGACCTACTACTTGTCCAGCTTGTCCATAACCACAATATATATTCATATATAATATTATAAACAGTAGTATTATGAGTAAAATATTTGTACAAATAGCCTCTTATAGAGACCCAGAACTAGTACCCACGCTTGAAGATTTATTAGATAAAAGTGATACACCAGAAAACTTAAGAGTGTGTATTGCATGGCAACATTCTCAAGAAGATGAATGGGATAACTTAGATAAATTTAAAGATGATGATAGATTTATTATCTTAGATATACCTTATGAAGAATCATTAGGTGCTTGTTGGGCAAGAAATAAAATACAACAAGAATATACTGATGAAGAATATACACTACAATTAGATTCTCATCACAGATTCGTAAAGGGTTGGGATACTAAACTTATCACAATGTTAGAGAACCTTCGTAAGAAAGGACATAAGAAACCTCTACTAACTTCTTATATTAGTTCTTATGACCCGAAGAATGACCCAGAGGGTAGAGTTAATACTACTTGGGCTATGAAGTTTGATAGATTTATACCAGAAGGTGCAATATTCTTTTTACCTTATCATTTAGATAACCCACCATCAGAACCACTACCTGCTAGATTCTTCTCTGCACACTTTACATTCGCAGATGGTACATTCGCAACAGAAGTACAACATGACCCACAACTTTACTTTCATGGTGAAGAAATATCTCTTGCAGTTCGTGCATGGACATGGGGTTATGATTTATTTCATCCTAACGAAACTCTTGCATGGCATGAGTACACAAGAGTTGGTAGAACTAAACAATGGGATGATGATAAAGATTGGGGTAACAAAAACGAAAGAGCACATTCAAGAGTACGTCAGTTATTAGGAATTGATGGTGAGATTTGTACACCTTGTAATAAACAAAGTTTTGGTAAGTATGGTTTAGGAGATGTTAGAAGTTTAGATGAATGGGAACAATTCAATGGTATTCGTTTTAACGATAGAAGTGTACAACAAAGTGTAATAGATAACTTACCACCAGAAGTAAGAGATGAACCATTTAATCCTAAGTTCCGTCATCCAATAGAGTTTAATCCTAATCAACTAAAAGAAGATGATTATTCTTTCTGTGCAATTATCTTTGAAGATAACGAAGGTGGACAATTGTGGAGAGAAGATGCACCAGAAGCGTTAGTATCAAGTTGGAAAAACCAAGACCATGTAACTCTTTGGAAAGAATACAATGGACCAAAACCATATAAGTGGATTGTCTGGCCACATTCTAAATCAAAAGGTTGGGTAGATAAAATAGAAGTTAAATTATGAGAAACGTATTAACAGGTTGTGTAAACAATGTATCACAACATTTAGATAAAATAAAAGTATGGGTTCGTTCTTTTCAAGAAGTTAGTACTGATGAGATATGTCTTATTGTTATAAATCCAACAAAAGAAGAAGAAATGATATTGGGTGAGATGGGTATATCTATTGCACCTTATAAATTAAAACATGATGAGACTGTAAACAATGTAAGATTACAGTTAGAATGGGAAACTATAAAAGGTCTTAACGCAGATTATGTTTTAGTAACTGATGTATTTGATGTTATGTTTCAAGATAATCCTTTTACAAAGATTGTTGGTAAAGATATAACAGTAGGATGGGAAGGAGTAAAACATTCAGAAGAACCTTGGAATATGGATGTACTTCAAAAATCTTACCCACATAAAACAAACGATTTAAGAGAGTTAATGATTTCTTGCAGTGGTGTTATAGGTGGTAAGAAAGATAAGGTAGTAGAACTTCTCCAAATGATGGATAAGATGACAATGGGTAAAGGTGGACACGATATCAGAGACCAGGCTGTACTAAACATTATCATTCAAGAACAAAAATTAAACATAACACAACTTACTCCATCAGATGGTTGGGTTCTACATTGTGCAGTAGGAGGTCCTACAAACTTTTATAAAGATTGGGGATTCCAACGTCATATGATAGAAAGATTCGGTGAAGCAAAGAATATAGATGGTATCATTACTACACAAGATGATAAAATTTACGATATAGTACATCAATTTAACAGAATAGAAACATGGAACAAACAATTGACAACACGATATTTGGTGTAAGTACTTGTCCACAGACACATAGTGGTTGGGAACATCATTGGAAATCATTTCCTTATGAACTCAATTGGATGTGGGATAAGAACGATGATAACGAAGGTAAAGGATTTGTTTACACCGAAGAAGAAATGTGTAAAGGTCTAGGATTTGAAGGTGGTGTTAGTAAAAAACATTATTGGAATTCTTATGGCAATAGAAACATTATTTGGTTCTACGCACATTTTAGAATGTTATGGTTTTTTAGAAACTCACCTAAAAAAGATTACTATTGGTTTTTTGATGATGATGTAACTTGTAATGATTGGGAAGGATTTATTACGGCTTTTAAAGATAAAGATGACGATTTTATTTCTTGGTTTGTTTTTAGTAAAGAAGATTACAAGAAATTTGACATCAATCCTTTAGATAAAAGAACAACTTCAGAACATATGTGGTTTGAAAGATTTCCAGGCGATGGAGATAAACTACCTTGGTATATAGAACAATGGTATGGTTCATTCTTTCCAGTTGTCAGATATAGTTGGACTGCGTTAAATACTTTAGACCAACAGTTTAAGATAGGTTGGAGTGGTTATTCAGAAGGATTTGTACCTACGATACTAAATTATTATAAACATTCGTTAGGTTCCCTCTTTAATCCTGATGGTTCATCTAACTATTACGATGTAAGTAAGATAGATTTAAAACACAAACACCAAAAGATAGGATGGGAATGGATATAAAACCTGTACAGATAACTGCCCTATTCGATATCGGTAGAGATAAATGGTCAAACTTTACACAAAGTTATGGTGGTTATATAGATTGGATGGAAAGAACACTATCAATTCAAGCACCTACCATCATTTATACTGAACAAAAATTTAAGGACAAGATATGGGAAAAAAGAAAACCCTATGATTGTGGTACTGAATTCGTTATAACTCGTAAAGAAGATTTGGCAATGTCTGCAATCTTATGGAAAGAGTTAAATGGTTTAATGCAATCTGATGAATTTAAAAAGAAAATACAATTTGATGTACCTGAGATGAATCAACCTTGGTACAATATAATGATGTTTAACAAGGTTTGGTGGTTAAAGGAGGGTAAGAATATAATTGATGGAACTCATTACATCTGGACAGATGCTGCATGTTATAGAGAGGATGTAAGTAAGGTAAACAAACCATTCCCTACTGATAAGATGAAAGAGAAACCTATTTTCTTTACACATCATGATAAAATTAGTATAGAAAACCCTAATCATCATTTAATGTCACAGATGCGGTTTATACAAGGAGGTTCTTTTGTAATTCCTAAAGAAAAGATAGATTGTATAACTGAAAAATATACAAAGAAGGTTATTGATTGTATCGATTCAGGTTATATTGGTTCTGATGAAAAGATATTTGATTTACTTTATGATGATGGAGAGATGGATTGGGAACTGATAAAATGTGGGTGGAGAGAATACTTTGAAAACCTTTAGTAAGAAATTATTCCAGATTTTCTACCTCTTGCTTTATAATCCATATCTATTTTCATTCGAGAAGAGGTTAAATAATCCCAAGAAAACTTTTGATAATGACCATTAGGTTTAAATAATAAATTTCCTATTTCTTTAAGATACTTCATATATAAAACTCTATGTTCTTCTGTTATAGGTCTCTGATGTAATCTTTTACCAGGTGTTGTGTAATTAGGAAAGATTTCTGGTGGGTACTTTAATTTTATCTTTTGTTTCTTCTCGTTATATTTGGAGTAGTTCTCATCTTTCAATAATTCTGATAAATCTTTAACTGTTGCTATTCCCATCGTTTTCTTTTTCTTTTATTACTTCTATTTGATTTAGACGGATAGCATCCATCTT
>Ga0098055_1001637_pt1 | contig 11987 bp, 11 predicted proteins | sample 17_taG_FD_75107 | JGI IMG/M metagenome (GOLD analysis project Ga0098055, IMG submission 75107) | Marine viral communities from the Subarctic Pacific Ocean - 17_ETSP_OMZ_AT15314 metaG | ecosystem: Environmental > Aquatic > Marine > Oceanic | place: Pacific Ocean | collected 2015-01-18 | reverse complement strand
TACCAGATACGTGCTGCTGAGACTGCCATCTTCCCAAAAGAAAAAGCCCTTGAGTATTTAACTCTTGGGCTTACTGGTGAGGCTGGTGAGATTGCTAACAAAGTAAAGAAGCTGATACGTGATGGTGCTGATGTAGAGGGCTATCAGGAAAGGCTTAGTCAGATTGCTGCTGAGTTAGGTGATGTCCTCTGGTACTGTGCTATGCTTGCAAAGGAAGTGGACACAAACCTTGGCAGTGTCATGGAAGGTAATCTTAACAAGCTGGCAGACAGGAAAGCTAGGAATAGATTACAGGGTGATGGTGATAACAGATAAAAAGAGGGGGCTTAGTTGCCCCCTTATTTATTTTAGTTTACTGCCTATCTTAGCTATGGCTGTAAGGTCTTTTGTACTAGACAAATCTACCTCTCGCCCTATCTTCTGTTCATACTCAAGTATAGCACGTTGTTGTTTCTCAAGAGGCATACGCCTAGCTTTAAGCAACGCCTTTATGTAACCGGGGTCATCGCCAGCTTTAGCACTTACTCTTTTAATTTTAGCTTTTAGCTTATTGAACCTAGTTTTTATACGTTCACGTATTCTAATACGTATTTCTTTTTCGCTATCGCCTCGTGCGCGGTCTTGTTCAGCTTTACGCATATACTTGTCAATCACACCGGGTAAAAAACTGTTGACGGAATCATTTATAATTCTATCTAGTGTGCCTATACCTGTTTTACTGTCAAATTCATATACAGGAAACCCTATCTTTTGCAGAAACTCTTGTTGAGGCGTGTCTCTTTTACTCACAGATAGACCAGCTAAAAGTTTTAACTCTGGGTTAAGGCGTTCCATTGTGTCTTCTCTAGTGGCAACTTGTCTTGCAGGAAGTTCTGCTTCTTGAGTAAAGTCTAGTAAAGGTTTACCCTCATCATCTGTAATGCCAAGCATTCGCTGCCCACCCTCTAGTGCGCCTGTCACTGTGTCATAGTAACCACGTTGTTTGATAGGACGCATGAAGCCTGTTGCAAAAGCAGACCCTGCATCTAGGTTTGGGTCTCCTCTAACATCTTTAACCTCTGTAGTGCGCATACCTAAAGCACGTTCAGCATCTACAACCATGCTGTACGGCTGTAGTATCCTTGTGGTAACATCGCCTAGTAGTCTACCTGCTGCCTGTGCCATACGTGCTTCTGTTCCTATACGAGATTCATCTGAAGCAAGCGCAGCAAAGTCATCTAGTAAGTTACCTAGCCCTTGGTTCTGTCTAAAGTTAGTACCTGTAAATAACTTTACAAATTCTTTGCCGCCGCCCTGACCTTCATACCAAGCCATAGCGTCACCCTCACCGCCTGTTAAATACTTTTCTGCCCACTTAGATATGTAGTTTAGTTGCGGCATTGGGTATTGTGCAGATACATCTACTACTTTATCTTTTACAAATGTCCTTACCTTCTTATAATCTTCTGGCGAATCTCCCGGCAATAGTTTACTGCCTATATAAACACTGCCCAAAGCAGCTATACCTGCAATATTTCTAGCAGCCATTTCAGCATCCCGACTTCGTTTACCCATAGCACCGCCATCTGGGAATAATCTTCTAACCATAGCGATAGGCATACCTGCTACAATCTCACCTACATATTCCATAGACTTAAACATAAAGCGTGGAAAAGGTATTACAAAGGTACTGCCGGGTATAGCATTAAGAAACTTTAACCCATATTTAAACGGAGCAAAGTCGGGTGCAGCAGCATATGTTTTCTGCAAGGCTTTGTCTGTAGCCTCTGACATTAACTCAGCAAATGGTCTGGCCCCTTCAGGTTTAACTGATGGCGCATCATTCATTATATCACGTATCTTGCCATTCTGCAGAGCGTCTTCTAAATCTATACCCCACTCACGCTTTACCATCATTGATAAGTCAGTTCTGAAGTAGGCACGTCTAGTAACAAATTCTTGTAGTCTGTTAGGACCATTCAAAAACTGCACAAAGTCTTCGATAGGTTCAAACACAGCATCGGATATACCGCCTTCACCCCTGCCTGTATAAGCCATGACTTCATTTACTTGGTCATAGAAACGAGATGCTAGTTTATCAAATCCTTTTTGCCCTAGCAGGTAATCTACAAACTCAGCGTTATCAGAAGACAAATCTTTTCCAGCTAAACCAGTAAAAGTATCTCCCCTCAACTTACCCATAGCACCAGCACCTGTTCGTGCTATCTTAGCTTTGTCTCCAAAGGTATAACCATACATAGCAAAGGAATCTTTAAATGCATTACGTTTTCCAAAAGGATTAAGAGCAGACGCACCTTCTTTAAGCCCACCTGCAGTACCTGCTACTGCTCTTGTGACTGCAGACCTGTCGGCACGAGCAGCAGTTGCTGAATCAAAACCTCTAGCAGTACGAATGATAGCCTCTTCCATTAAGTTAGTGAGACCTTCCATTGGATAGCGTACTAAGGCAGATTCAAAGTTACGTGCAGCGGTAGCAAAAGCAGATACCATAGCACCACGTATAACATTCTCTCCTCGTTTTATGTTCTTAAAAACTTTATTAAGACTATCGGCAGAGCGTCTTAGTTCTTCTTCGTTACTTTCTGACGCACCTTTCCTAGCAGTCTGTCCACCCATAGCTTTTTTCATAGCGGCAAACTTCTGTAGTCCTTGTCCAAACTTACTAGCTGAACCTACAGTCATCATAATATAGTCGTCCATAGACACACCATATTGATTTAGTATGGCACGTAGTTCATCAGAGGCAAACAAGTTACCCTTTACAGATTCATCAAATAGTATATCTATAGTTTTTTTGCCTGTAGTTTTCTTCTTTCCTGTTTTTTTATCTATGACAGTTTTTCGTACCCCTTTAAATGCTTCAGGGTTGGCTGCTTTAACTTTTGCTATAGTAGCTGTAACAGCATCTAGCTTAGACTTATCTAAAACTAACTCAAGCAAACGAGGATTACTAAAGCCGCCTATCTGACCACGGGCATCCATAATTAATCCAGATACTTCGTCTGACATACCCTTGTCAGGTATCATAGCAGTTTCATCTATGATATTTTTACCAGCTTCTCTAGCTTTCTTTGGGTCAACTCTTAGTTTACCATCCTTACCTCTGCTAGATATAATAACATCGTTATTTGTTTCAAACTGTCTAATTAAATCTTCTTGAATATCGCTGTTCTTATCCGCTAATACCTTGGCTGCTGCAGCTTTTTCCGCTTGTGATGCAGCAGATGCTTCACGTGCAGCAGTCACATCAAACTTACTAGCCCTTTCTGCAAAGATAGCCTCTCTGGTTTGCTCTTGTGCAGCCCGTCTATCTGTCAGCTTTTTAAAACTCTTACCTAACTTAGATTTTCTAAAGGCTTTCTTTTCTATATCTTCTGCTATTTCTACGGCAGGTTTCATTAAGTTCTTACCAAACTTAGCTGCGCCTTTTGTTACTATACCGGCTTCTAGTATGGATAAAGCAGCAAATATAGCAGGTTCAATATAATCAGTAGCTTCTGAATCTTCTCTGTTAGATATATTCTCAACATCCCTAGCTATTTCATTCAATGCAAAAACAGCGTTAACAGGAGAAAAATCTGCCGCACTAAAGCCCTCTAGCAACGAGGTAGCGTTGGCATTACCTACAAAGTCTTGGGCCATCGACTGCGCAGTAAAGTTATCAGAAGCTATACCAGTTTTTTGTAAGCCAGAAGCAATAGCCGACTGTGATTTCTCACGCCAGCTTGGGATATAGTCAACAAGTTCTGCCCCTTCGGAGATTTCATCTACCTGTTCTGGTGTAATGCCTTGTTCAGATACAGGATAATACTTATCTACTAAAGCAGGTTGCTCTTCATTTAATACTTCGCTAAGTTTTTGGGTGTCAAGCCCACTTAGATACTCTCTTGAGTAGAAAGCATTGCTATCCTGTAGATATTCATCTATCATAGCAGTGTCTTGATTAGGGGTGGGTGTTATAGGCTCTTCTGCTACAGAAGTTTGCGTAACAGAAGCAGTAGCAGACACAGGAGCAGGTGATACTACACCATCTGCTTGTGCATCTTCTAATTCTAGTTGTTTAAGATAAGCTTCTTCATTATCAGTATCTTCTTGAGATAGTATTGTCTGGTCTTGGTCCTGTGCATCTTCCTGCTCAAGACGTTTTAGATAAGCCTCTTCATCATCCTCTTCCTCTCCTTGAGAAAGTGATTGTTGATTGTCCTGCTCATCTTCTAGTTCCAACTGTTTAAGGTAAGCAGCCTCATCATCTGCAAAAAGTTGAGACACTAGATATACCTATCCCCTGTCCATATACGAGTAGCGGTTCCACCGTTATCTGTTTCGTATGTAACGACATCGCCGGGTTCTAATGTTTCTTTAAATGCATCAGACAAAGATTCAGTTCGGTTACGAGCAGATTTTTGTTGTTCAACTACTACTGATTTTTTATACTCGTTCATCTTTGCTCTCAAAGAACTTCTTTGTCCTGCAATTAGCGCATTCATGGATGGGTCATTTAATCCTGCTACTTGAGAAGTGACATTATCTAATGCTCTACGCATACTATCAAAGTATTTAGGTTGGTCTGTTCCATCTATTTCTTCTTCAATAACTTGACCTAAATCATCGACCATACCAAATGGCTCAAGCTGTCGCTTAATCTCTCCATTAAGAATAGATTGTCTACTTTCATTAGAAAAGAACTTACTCTTTCCATCTTTCTTTACTGTAGCAGCATTCCATTTAGATGCTCCATCAACAGCCCTTCGTAAACCTTCAGCATAATCATTTTTCTGTTCTGTAGTAAGTCCTCGCTCACCTAACTTTTGTGTGTAGTATACAGCCATCTTTTCAAAGTCAGTAAACTCAGGTGGCTTCCTGTCCTTATCTAACTGTAACTGCGTAACCTCAATGCCGAGTTCTGCTGCTTCTTTTTTTAGAATGAACATCTCAGCTTCACGGTCTAGCTGTGCATAGCGTTTAAATCTATCCGCTGCATCTACTGCATTTTTATATTCTTGTTGAAGAATACCATTATCTTGGTCTAACTTTAACCTGTCTTCTGCCTCACGTGCAAGCTGCATAGCCTGTGTAACTTTACTTTGATTCTGTTTGAATGCGGACTTGTCCATTTCAAACCTATCTAGTTTCATTGCTCTGTCTTCTGTGTCTTCTTTGTACTTTTGTGCAGCACTAAGCCTTGACCTATCCACAGAACCAAACGCACCTGTACTTGCCGCAGGTGCAGCAGCGGCAGGTTGTGCATCAAAGCCTACATTCATTTGTTTCTCAAGACGTGCTGTATCTGTATCTGCACCAGTACGCCCAAATAACTCATCTAGTCTGGATGAGCCTACGCCATAACTAGCAGCCTTAAATGGTGTTCCTTTATACTCAGGCATAAGAAGACCCTCTTCACCGCCTGTGTAAGCAGTGTCACCAGCTTTGAAATCTTTAAAGTCTAGGCTTATATCGTAACTACCTAACTCATCTGTTCTTTGTCTTACCTTAGATAAGTAATCTGTTACGCCAGCAACACCACCGCCTGATGCAGCTAAACTGTCAAAAGCAGCTTTAGCCATATCTGCATTGCCGTTAAAACCATCTAGCAAAGACTTGTAACCAGCAACAGCTTCAGCATCTTCTTTTTCTTTTTTAGCTTCGTACTTTTCTCGTTTTGTTGCGTCCCGTTGCATCCAAAACTTTTTAGCGGCACTAAGTTCCCCATCACGTTTTTGTATGGCACTTTGTAAACCCTTGTCTATGCTACTAGCTAACCCTGTTGTAAATCCTGTCCAGAAACTCATTACTTTCTCCGTGCCATCAAGCCTGTAGGCTCTTCATCTTCAACTTCTTTATCTTCAGTTTCTTCTACAACATCCTTATCTTCTATCTTTGCCTCATATTCTGCTACAGCTTTAGCTATTGTTGAATCTCGTAGTATAGGTTTATTAGGATTTTCTAAACCTTTATCATACTTAACTCCTGCGCTATCACCAATCATCATAAGCATTTCCATAATCATAGGCAGTACAAGCATACCTACATCTACTGTATGTACACCTTCCATAACACTTGATAATTGAATACTATTGGCAATAGACGTAACAGGTACACCAGATTCTAATACCTCTGCTAACTGAACCATGAACTCTTCACTACTCATACGCTCCATATAGTAGTCTATAGTATCGTCTACGTTAGTGAACCTAGAAGGGTTTTGCCACGGCCTAGAACCTAACTCCATAGTTAGAGACTGACCCGGAATAGGTGCATCAAAGCTAGGTTGATTACTCATCGCCATTTAATTCGCCTCTGTACTTTCTTATGACTTGCATTTGTTTTGCTACGCGGACAGCAGGATTGTTATAGTCTAGTCCATCTGATTTCTTTGACATGTTATTATTAGACCTAGCTAGTAAACCCCCAGTTTTTTCTGGCTCCCTAACTGTTTCTAGTTTTTCAAACCCTTCAATATCCATACGCTTGTAGGCTTCTCTAGCAGCATTATATTGTCTGGACATCGTGTTTTCTCCGTTTCTTATTTACTACCATATCCATTAACTGTTTGGTAGCCCACTTCAGTGGTGGAACTTTAGCAATTAGTTTAGCATAGTTTTCACCATGTGTCACGTACAATTTTTCAAACCACTTAGGAGCATCATACTGTAGCCACGTGCGGAAGACAAACCACTCAGAGTTTTGCCTACCATACACTTCACGAGCAACGTAACAACGCATAATCATCGCAGTACCCAGCGTACCAATCAAACTTCCAATAGCATTACCAGATGCGGAACTTCTCGCGGCAGATGAAGCAGCCGCTGATGTAGCAGCATCTAACTCAGCAATAGCCATAGCACTGTACCTGTCTAGTTCGCTTTCAGCAGAAGTCCATGCCCATTCCATAGTATCACCATAGAAGTTCCATAAGTTACTGTATGCTTGCTTACTAATATCTAGGATAGCGTTAGCGTTAAGTTCATTAGCACGATTGACTGCAGCAGTATCTGCTGTAGCTATCTGCCTACGCCACTGTGCATTAGCCTGTGCAATTACCATTTGATTCTGCGCATTGTACTGGTCACGCTGGTTATTCAGTTCGGCATTAAAACGGTTGACTGTGTTAGTCTGACCTGCGTTATACTGTGCCTGTGCGTTAGCCTGTGTCGCATTGAACTGTGATACTTGTGAGCCAAGGTTTTGAAAGAACTGGTCTGTTTGATTCTGGCTAGATGCGTTAAACTGTGCAGCAGCATTAGTAGCAGCTTGGTCTGTAAACATAGACTGCACACGCTGTTGTGCCTTAAACAAATCTGTCTGTTGGCGATTAGATAAGTTAGCCATATCTGTCTGCAGGAATGACTGAGCATTCTGTACTGCTGACTGTTGACGATTAGACAGGTTCTGTGTATCTAACTGTGCCAATGCAGATGCTTCAGCCATGACCATTGCCTGTGAGTTAGACAGGTTGTTTAGGTTCATAGTGTTAGTAGCACGAGAGTTCTCTAGCTGTACCTGCTGTTCAGCAGTGAAGTTCATGTTGGCTATATCACCAATACGTGCAGAGTTTTGTACTCTTGTCTGAAACTCTTGGTCAAACTCTTGACCCATAAACTTAGCACGTTGCTGTGCTGAAAGCATAGCTATCTGTTGTCTATTAGATAGGTTCTGCCCTTCAAACTGTGCCTGTATCTGTGCGTCAGCCTGTGCGATAGGCAATGCTGATTCCATTGCAGCTTGTACTATAGCTTGACCTGCAAGAGATGATGCACCTAAACCACGTGCAGCCATTGCAGCATTAGCGTTACGAATAGCACCTGCTGCCCATGCTGGTGTGTTACCACCAACAAACTGCTGCATTAAGCCGTCTAGTTGTCCCTGCACCATAGCGGCTTGTGTAGGTGTAGTCTGTGCAGCCTGTATCTGTTCAGTAAAGTTAGCCGCTACAGCAGCATCTGCAGCACCAGTGATTAACTCACCCTGCTGTATCTGACGTTGTACTGGATTGTTTATAAGAGAAGCATTACCCTGTGCTGCCTGTAGATTACCTACTGATGAGGCAGTCTGCTGTGCAGCAGTTACTTGCGCACGAGGGTCTTGAGGATTAGCTTGTGCAGCCTGTGTAGCTTGCATAGCTGCATCCACTGCAGGAGCCGCCTGTGCAGCTTGCATTGTGTTTGCCTGTGATGGGGTAATCTGTTGTGCTGATGAGGCTGCAGCAGTGGCTGTAGGCACAGCAACGCTACCTGTGAGAGTACCTGTCCCAGTAGCAATGTCTTGTGATGCGTCATACGGAGTTGCTGCAGCAATAGTTGTACCACCGATAGGAACACCCGGCTGGTACATTTGCTCTACAGTAAACTGACCAATCTCAGGCTGTCCTGCTGGAACATTGGTTGTAGGTACAGCAACAGGAGTACCTGCTTGTGTATTCTGTGGGTTAGTTACCTGACCACCTGAAGCAAAGTTTTGTACAGCCTGTTGCCCTTGAGGTACATACTGGGTATTAGCTAGTTGATTCTGATAGGCTTGAGCCGCTGCAGCATAGCCTTGATTAAGAGGTACGTATTGTGTATTAGTTAAGTCTGGTGGCGCACCCGGTGTACCCGGATTGGGTTGCAGTTGTGCATTATCAAAAAATGCATTAGTAGGATTAGATGAAGGTTCAGCTTGTTCAGCAGCGGCAGCAGCAGCGTCAGCCTCTGCCTGTGCAGCAGCCCGTTGCGCAGCATAATACTCTTGTGTAGCAGCAAAGTTTGGATTGATTCTCGCTGCAACTTCAGAGGGTGTATCTACAGGTAAAACACCCACAGAAGTACCCTGTAGTTGATTAGAAAGGTCTGCAGAACCTGCTGCTCTGTTTGCCCTAGTATCTTGACTAGAGCCTATACGCACTCTTCTATATTCTTGTTCATCTCCACCACCTCTACCAGTAGGTACAAGATATGAAGTTACAGGGTCTACATATCCCTCAAAAGAAGGAATGCCCATCGGACCCGGCCTACCTGAACCACCATGCGCCTTTAACAACTCACCCTCTTGTGGTGTGATGTAGGCAAGCATATGGTCTTGGCCTTTGATTTCAGTACGGCGTGGTGGTACTGCACCACCCTGTGCCATCTTTACTGCAGCATTGTTATACATATTCATCTGTTGCTGTCGTGCAGGGTCTTGTTCAACGTATTGTTGAAACTGTTTCATGTCACCAGAGTATCCCATTGCTTTAGCAATCTTGTTCATGGCTTGTGGTTTAAATGCTTTAAACTGCATCATTTATTTAATGCCCTATCTAGCTTATCTTCTACACGATGTAATGCTTCCATAACACGGCTCATGTCCTCACGTACTTCCTGTCGTGTGACGTACTCTTCACGTGTTCTATTCATTAATATATCTATACGCTTCATCTCTTTAGCCATGCCACCCAGATACCAAGCACCGCCCATGACTACTATACCGATTAGGGTATCTATGATGTGTACTAAATCCATCAGTCTGCATCTGCAATGGTTAGTTCGCCAGCAGCTACTTGGCGCAGGATTTCTGCGTAGTGGCGGTTGTCTGGGCTTAAAGGAACCGACATTTTTACATCATCTATAACCGCTACAATTATATTATTTACACCTGCTTCGTCTGAATGAAATTTTGCTGATTCTATATTCATGTTTATAACTCCGCATCTAAAATAAAGCTTGTGATGCTGGCATATCCATTAGAAGTGACTGTTACATCATATCTAGCTGCTGCAAATGTAGTTGTAGTAACTGACATGTATGGAGCAGAACCTGAAAAAGTAGAACCACTAGTAGCTGTTGTCGTACCAGTTGGATTTGCTCTCATTGCTACTGGATAATATACTTTTTCTATTAGATATCCTGTGCCAGCCGCCAGCGAATTAGGATGCCAAGATGACCCTACACCATTCATATCAGCTTTATAATAATACCTTTGACACTTAGCCAACTCATCGCCAAAGCTGCGGTGTTCAAACGGCGTGGCTACATCTCCGATTTCAAGCTGTACGCCTGTCATTTGCCAAGTTGCATTGGTTGTTTCTGTTAGTTTTACTGTACCTTCAACACCAAACATATTAGTGCCATCTGTCCAAGAACCAGCGGCAATGTCGTAGTTTGACCCCGCACCTAAATCCCACTGCATATGAAAACCTATGCCAGTGTCTGTAGGCCAAGTGCCACCTGTGTCGGCTGGAAATGCAACAGTTACATATTCCCAAGTGTTTGCAGAACTTATAGCATAAGTGCCGCCATATGCCCTAGTTCCAGCTTGGTTCCTCATGCTTACTCCAAAGGTTCCAGTCAGGCTAGACTTCACATAAAAAGACAATATGATGGCTTTCGCCGCACTCGTTCCAAAACCAATATGCGCTATATTCTGACCTTCAATAGCTTGACGTAGTAAAGCATAGCCCGTTGTACTAGCACTTGCACCCGTACCCGCTGTTACCTTAATACTGTTTTTGAAGTTGTTGGGTGCATCAGTTGATTGTTCAAAAGTCATAGCATTTACAGGTGAGCCGTGACCTATAGCAAATCTGTCCACTGTGTAAATATCCGCAGTGCTTGTGCCACTCGTACCCCGCTGCGCCACGGTCATCGACCCATTAATAATCAGGTTCTTATCGCCTAACGCCTTTTGCCCACCAATCAGTGCGGCTAGTTCTGCTGCTTTACTCATGCTAGGTCTCCGTGGGCTAATAGCGATACAAATTGAAAATCATATGCCGTACCTGTACCTGAATCAGAACTACCGTTATGGAAAGTTGTATATAACCTAACACTTCCTACTAAAGGCGTATAAAAATCCTGTTTGTTAAAATTTGAATTGCCAGCCCCTATATTACAATTTGCAAGGTTTGCGTAATTAATAGTACCAAAAGAACTAGACCAACTATTAGTAAAGTCACCTGTGCCATTATCTGTAATACTAGCCAGATTTAAGCTATCATCTATAGTGGCATCATCCATTCCATATTTAGCCCAAGCCTTCGCACTACCACCCGCCACAAAGCTAGTAGCAATGCTGTTATTACCGCTGGCATCTTTGAGGGTGTTTACTCTTAGTTCGCTTGCCATTATGCTAGGTCTCCGTTTATATTCCCAGTAATTTCACCGTAATCAAACAAACCTGTTACTCCCCCGCTTGCATAATTAATCGTCAGTCTTATTGAACCTGTTTCAGAAGTCCCTCTTCTCATTTGTGAGTTGGCAGTGTCAGCGTTGTTTCCATTACCTACTATACCCGCTGAAGAATAATCATCAGAGGTCATTGATGATGTGAAATTAACAGTATGGTCTCCTGTGGCGTTATCCGTTAAGCTGGCGCAATTAAAGCTGTCTCTATATGCAATAGTTCCAGAACCACTGTAATTGAACCAAACTTTCACCAAACCCTGCTGCAAGTTAGTGGTCGTGCTATTACCTTCACCTGTTACAAGGATAGACCCAGCAGTGCTTGTGCCAGTGAGTTTGTTTACAAGTATCTCACTCATGCTAGGTCTCCGTGAATTAATGTATTGAGATGGTTTGGGTCTCCATTAGCACCACCGTTTTCATTCCAGCTTGTGCATCCAATAATAGTTGAAGTGTACTTTCTATAGCTGTCTGCGGCATCGCCTGTGGTCATAATATTTGCAAAAGCGGTTTGGCTACCATTAGCAGAACAGGTCATAGTGGCTGAATAACTTCCGTCACTCATAGCACTGGTAAACGTAAATTCATAAAGGCCAGTACCTTCATCTAAAATTGATGTGTAATTGAATGAATCACGAAATGCAGGAGTAGATTGATTTGCATTTACGCTTCCCCAAGCCTTCGCCGCATGTTGCTTAGTTAGCGTAGCCGCACCACCGCCTGTACTCTGTATGGTATCTGCTTTTAATGTACTCATAGCGTCACCAATGTCCCACCGCTTTCAACGGTTAATGTAACACCACTAGCCACAGTAAACGGGCCAGTTACGTTGGCGTTCTCTGTAGCTAGGAT
>Ga0098055_1001628_pt1 | contig 12014 bp, 14 predicted proteins | sample 17_taG_FD_75107 | JGI IMG/M metagenome (GOLD analysis project Ga0098055, IMG submission 75107) | Marine viral communities from the Subarctic Pacific Ocean - 17_ETSP_OMZ_AT15314 metaG | ecosystem: Environmental > Aquatic > Marine > Oceanic | place: Pacific Ocean | collected 2015-01-18 | reverse complement strand
AGCTCATACAACTGTGAGTGCTTGTCGGCATCCACTAGATTGTAATCCCATGCGTTCTCGAGACTGCCTCCCATCTCTTCCAACTGCTTGTAACTCTTTGGACCACATGGACAGACGTCCTTGGATATGTCCCCGACTTCCCATTCTCCCTTTATGTTTCCGATGTGCTTGACGAACCTAGATGGCATGTCTTCAATCCAGTTGAAGTCCCATTCACTTCGTTTTATCAGATCATCATATATTGTCATTACCGTCTCCTTTGAGTTTAAACATCAGTTGCCATATTTCCCTGTCTGCACTCCCTATGTCGTAGTTGGCTACTCCGTAGTGCACCACAGTATTGTTGCACCACATGACCACATCACCGTCTTGGTAGTTGTGCCTGATTGTGTGTTCTGGAATGGTGCAGTGTCTTGTTAGGAATTCGAATATAGGGGTACTCTCTTCTTCACTCCATCCTGCGAAACGTACCCAACTCCTTGGATTGAATGACAGGCTCTCTCGCCCCATTTGATCTTTCTTGACGATCGGGCCGCAGTTCACTTCCTCGCACGCCATCTCTGTGTTGAATTTAATTTTGTTTTCATTGAAAGACTTGGTAGTCCAGGTCCTCAATGGTCTGTTCTGATTAATGACCTCCAACCCTCTCAGGGTCTGTTTCATCCCATCACTTAATCTTTCAAAGGCCAATCTCATGCTGAGGAAATCTGTGTTAGCACCAACGGGCAAAGATTTTGCACCATATATGGCACTGTAATACAATCCTGGAATGTTTTTTGAAACTTCATCATAATGCCATGAACCAACACCAGAATTGATGTACATGTGGCCACCCAGAGGCAGGTACCCCGCCTTGTTCCTAACAACACCAACCGTCTTCTCTCCCTTGTCTCCCTCCATAGCAGATCCTTCAGAGAACGAATAGAAGTTTGCTACTAATGGTCCGAGCTCTTCAATGAACTCCTTGAACTGCATTTGATCAAAATCATGACCTCTCATCAACACTAGGTCGTGTTCTCGCAGATTTTGTGTGATCTCTTCTGTTGAGCACTTGTCTATCTGTATTCCAAAACCTGGATGTAATTTCATTGTTGCTCCTTATTGAATTCTGTTATTGGAAACTCGCTTGGTATCAGGCTGTTTGTTTCGTTGTCGTACTGTGCCAGTATGTAGAACCCATGCTTCTCATACATGCTGTCTGCTTCGGCAGATATCTTATCGCCGTAATCCCTGGCCTCCGTTTTGAATTCTTGCATCTCTGCTTCGGAAAATTCCTTTCTGTCAGGAAACTGTTGCATCTGCCTCAACGCCTTGACACAACTGTGCATGTCAGAGAAATCCATTTTATGTGTTCTGTACATCAACTGATCGTCTATGAAGTAGTGATTGTAGTCGAACCTTTTCTTAACCTGTTCGAACAACGACTCCAGATCGTGTATGTTGTTGTCCAGTGGTAACCTGAGTTTCAAGTACACCACCGGTACCGTTTCCAGTTGGTATTTCTCTATGTATTCAGGATTGGCAGAAGGAGAATTAGGCGTCCATGACCAATGGTTTATGTCAAACTTTCTTATTCCTAGGGTTTTCCATACAGTGTGCATGTTGTCCACGAAGTTGTCAAAGGTCTGCTCTGGCATTCCCAAAACCACCTGTGCGGCCAATCGATCGTTGACATCAACAGTGGCATTTTTCTTGAGTTGCCCGATCATGTCTTTGTGTTGTTCCAGCGTCGGCGATGGCCTGTCCACTGCTTTCAACACCACAGGATCGATGTCCTGTAAACTTATGGGATACCATGGCAAGATTTTTTGATCATATGTTTCTAAAACTTTCTGTATTATGTAGTAGGCGGACTTTCTTTTGAGTTTGGGTGTGTTGTTTGGTATGAAACTGAAATTCTTGCCGGTGTCATAGAGGGAGGTGGCATAGTCAAATATCTCGAGATCCTGATCCCACTGTCCGAAGTTTGCGTCTGTCTCTCTGATCTGCACATCTATGTCCTTGAAATAATGGAGCTCGTCCTTCCAGTTGTGCTTTCTTCTCTTGACCTTTTTTGTGAGATTTTGTGACCAGTCACAGAACGTACACTTGTACATGCACCCCCTTGCGAATTCTATTCCAACTTTTATTCTGTCCATGCCTATATTGAACTTCTTGTACTTCTGTAAGTCTTCTCTGATGAAGTCTGTTTGTGAAAGGAACGGTGATGTGCTGAGATACAGTTCATCTGATATCATCTCGAATGGATGCTTGACCAAAGTTTTATCTTGTTTCTCTATGATGTTCACGAAGTCCTTTTTGTCCACTCCATGGCCCATGTGGTAATCGATCAATTGTTGGAATGGCTTCTCACCATCTCCGTACACAACGTAATCCACGTAGGGAAATTTTTCAAAGAAGTGCGGATCCTTGTGTGCTGTGAGTTGCGGACCTCCCATCACTATGACACTTGCTGGGTTATACTTCTTGTACTCCTCTGCTAACTTGAACTGCGTCCTTTCATTCCATATGAACACACTCAATGCCAGCATGTCAGGCCTCTGACTTTTGATTTTTGTGAATTGATCACTGAAGTCCTCCACATGTATCAGATCACAATCGAGCCATGTTGGGTTACCTTGTCCGTGTAGGTAGTAGTAATGCTTCAGGAAATAGTACGCCATGTTCACAGTCACGGCGCGGTGCCTCGAACCTGTGAGAGATCCATCTTGATTCAGACCATTAGATACAAATTTAATTTTCATAACAATTCTACCTTGTATGAAGCAGTATAACAGACCTATCGATAGGAGTCAAATTGGTTTGCTTACTGCTTCTGTTTGATTGTTAGCGGTAAATTCGCACACGGCATGGCCTTTTTCTAAACGGCTTTCCCCGAAGGTACCAGCAGGTCATATTTCTTGCCGACGTCATCTGGATGATGGCGTTACAGGTGTATTTATTAATTTTAATCTCTGAACACTTTTGAAGTGATTTCCGCTGTCTTGCTCCTCACTGCTCTGCTGACGCATTCCTCCCAGATGTCATCGGGTTTGCTGTCTTCCAACTGTCCGAACACCAGTTTCTCGTCGTAGTCCAACATCAGCCAACTCATGGCTGGTGTGTGTGGGTGTTCAATCTCCTCTTCTAACTGTGAACTGTTCCAACTGGCCATGCCCAGTGTGACCATCCTGTTGAGCGGGCCCTTGCCCTGGGCAACGTCTTCTAGGATCTTGCTGTCTAAAGTGAATCCCACAGTGCCCTCGATCAGTGTATTTGTGCTGGTCAGTCTGTATTCGGTGCTGTGTAGCACTCCAACCACATTGTTGAGCACGGGTCCACCATAGTACACGGGTGGGTTTACTTTGGGGTTCCTCTGTATGCCGCCCTCCTCACACACGTGCTTGAACGTGGGCCTCTGGCATCGCTTGTTGATCATCACACCCGACGCTCCGGAAACGTCGTGCTTCCATATGAACACCACGGTCTTGGCAAACCTGGGATCAGGCATGCCGGGTGGAGCCACTAGTAGTTTGCCCTGTGCGTCAATGTGCATACAAATACTTATTTGTGTTTGGGATTGGATTAGTGCGTAGTGATTGTTATGATTAGTATAGGACTTTTTCTTTGTACTTGTTGAGTCCAGGTCCTTGCTCGTAAACATTTTTTATCACATGTTCACCGTCTATAGTATTTCGTATTTGAAATATCAATTCATTATTAGTTTGATCGAAGAAGAATATGTAAGGATCAATACTTCCCTCTTTACTTGCTGTTCCATACTCTACTCTCACTTCAACTGATTGTAATAGTTTTTTTAAATTGTTCAGTTGTGATGCAGGCATTTTTGTATATGCCTTATCCGCGAATGATAGAACTGATAAATTCTCTCCACCTGCTAGTTCATTTAATAGAAAGTTTCCTATGACTTCTTTTTCTTTGAGCTCACCATTTTTACCTTTAAAGGTTGCATTCATGTATGGAGTTATTTTTTTATATAGTTCTGTCATGTATTTCCTAGCAACATCGTTTACAACCAATACTTTTTCACTTCCTTCTGGTCCTGTCTTTCGCTTAAGATCATATCTTCCAGGATTTTTTTTGTAGTTTTCTCTCCATGCCGTCCAACTCTTGGTGTAATTGGGATCCTTCAGCATGTTTTCTATGATTGGCATTCCTGCAGTTTTAAAAGTTTTTTCAAAACCTATGCTTGTAAACATTTTGGTAAATTGTTTTGTAAATGTTCCCTTTAACTTGTCAAGGCTTCCTGCTTTTGTACTAATTTTAGTTTGTCCAAATTCTTTACTCTTGAACTTTAAACTCATTGATAAATCGTCCAATGGCTCTGTGACTTCTTTACCGTCTTGCATGTATTTTACTAGAACCTGAAGATCAACTTTATTACCCGCTGTTCCGATCGTTGAGGCAATTACTTTATCTTTCCTACCATTGTTATGGATATATTTGATCTGCTTGTCCAATTCTGAATTTGCGAATTTCAATGCTCCTCTTATGTTTGGATCAAATACACCTCCAACTGCAAAGTTTTCAGGGGTGTTACATTGTATCACTGGTGCAGTGACCGAACCTTGCAAGATAAAAGTATCTTCTTTGTCTGAAAATTTATCTCTTATATTTGTATTTCTTCCATGGTTTAATATGGCTTGTACAAGTTCTTCTCTTTCTAGAAATTTTACTTTTTTTAATCTTTCATGTATTGCGACTGCTAAATGGAATTCTAATGCATGGCCTCTATTACAAGTACCAGCAGGGGCCTCTCTCAAGAACCACGGTGTCTCGAAACTTTCATTCTTCATGAATCTGTGTATTAGGTCCTGGTACAATCGGTCATGGCTGTCCTGTGATATCTCACCTTTTTCCTTACGGTTGTATAGATCCTTGACCCCTGTCAGGAAGTCCGGATAGCTCTGCACGTTTGGCAGTTCTATCACTTTCTTCTCAGGTTCTGGGAACTTGATTATGTCCGCTTCTTTCACAAACCATGGTTTCATATTGCTATTTAACCGTTATGACTGGTTGGTCTTACGCAGTTTCTCGTTGATCTCTATGCTGGTTTCCAGTTGTGTGAACGGCGTGTTCAAGATCTCACGGGCGAACCATGCCAGTGCGGCAGTGTCTTTGGGGAAACAACTACCCGCGTAGCCTCGCTGTCCGTCATTGCCGGGCACCTTCATGTGTGTTGTGCCTATACGAGAATCGTTTCCTATTATCTTGGTGAACGTGTTCCAGTCTGTGCCCTTGGCCGCCTGCAACACATCATACATCTCGTTCATGAATGTGACTTTAGTTGCCAGGAAACTGTTGATGCAGTACTTGACCATGCTGGCTGTAATAAGATCTGTTTTGTACACAGGACATTCAGCACAATCGCTGTGTTCTTTATATAATTTCTCCACTGCATCTGTGTCTGCATTTACTCCACCAAACACATGCATGGCGGGATTTACGAAATCATCAATGTAGTTCTTCTCTGTGAGGAACTCTGGGTTGTAAACAATCCTTATGTCAACGCACTGTTCCTGTATGCTTTGTAATTTGTATGCTGGCACAGTTGACTTGACTATCACAAGCGAACCTTTGTTGATGTTCAACTGTTGCATCACCGTCTCCAGTATCTCTGTGTTGCACTCGCCCGTCTCCAACATGGGTGTTGGCACTGCCACGAACACTGCGTCAGGTTTGAATGCAATCAAATCCTCTATGGTGTTGGTGCTGTTGTGTTTGGGATCAACTATGAACTTCTGCACATCCTTTGTGAATCCGTGATCCACTGCTGTGCCCACGAAGCCATGTCCCACAATACCTAGTTTCATACCGTATATTATACTAGGAAATTATGGTAATGTCTATATCTGATTATATCAGAGCAAAGGCCGACACAGCCACTACCGCCATTACCACTGCTAGTATTCCGGCGACTGTGTATATTTTATTTTTCATTACTTCCTCAAATATTTCCAACTCCTTGGAAATGCTTCTTTGGTTAATCTATCTATCTTGTTGGCCACGTCCTGTGTTTCTCGTTGTGTGTCTGTTTTGCATCTCAGGTTGCACACCCTGGCGAATGCGTAAAGTGTGCCTGACCAATACCATTCGGTCATCATGGATTGCGGTAACACCATACGTGCCTGTTCTGGTGCGACACCTTTCTGCAACAGACTGTTGTACAGTATCAGACAACTCTCCATCGTGGTCTCCATGTTGTGATTGATTGTCTGGTCCAGTTTGACTTCACCATCTGAACCCTGTTTTGAGTTCTGTGGTCTGCCCCTCCATGCGTCTGGCCGGTACAGTTCTGGTGCGTCATCTACATAACGTCTCGACACCTCGTTCCACACAAGACCCACTTGATGTTTCACAAGTTGTCTTGCTACAAACACGGGTGCTTTTATCCTAAACTGTAATGATGCGTGAGCGAACGGTGACCAGTGCTCGTGTTCTGCTAGGTACTTGATTAACTTCTCATCCTTGACAACGTCAAAGGCGTCTTTTGTCTTGGCATAACTTACCCGTGCCGCATTGACAACGGATAAGTCTGTGCCCATTTTGTCTATGAGGATAACATCCATACACAAATTATACTAGAACTTCAACTTGTAAGTCAACAGGATATTCCTTCCCTGCTGTGCATAACCGTCTGGTCTCTCATAGTGCTTATCACCTATGTTGTTGATAGACAGTATGGCGTTTGCCTTGTCGTTTATCTCATAGTTGGTGTGTACATTCGCTATACCTACCGCAGGTTGCGTTATGGTTGCCCATGTGGCAGAGTCTATGTCGAGGTGACTGCCTGTGTGCAGGTATTCTGCCGTTGTTGTCCACTTTTCTTTTTTGTAGTCTATCGCCGTGAGTCCTGTCCACTTTGGCCTCCTAGTTACCTGTGTACCATTACCGTCTTCTGCTACAGTGAATGTGGCGTTGTTTCTCCAGTAGATGTTGTCAGCCAACATACTGTTGAACTTCATTTCAACACCGTGTCTGTTGGACGTACCTGCCGCATTAGAGTAAGTGCTGTTTCCGTATGTGATAAGGTTCTTCAAATCTGTGCTGAAATACACCACATCAAGCACACTGTCTTTGAATTTGAATTCGAATCCCACATCCGTGGTGTCTGCCTCTTCTGGCAACAGGTTTGGATTTCCATTGTACCCGTAGTTGTCCGAACCGTGCATCTCATAAAGAGTTGGTGTTTTCACAGATGTTGCGTAGTTTCCTTTCAACGTCAACGCATCTGTGAGGCTGTATGTTCCGCCTAGTCTGTATGTGGAGTAGTCATCGAACAGGCTTGGATCATCCTGTCTCACGCCTGCCGACAGTATCAACCGGTCAGAAGCCATGATATTTGTGTTTATGAAATAGCCTATGTTCTCACCACCTGTGTCAACACTTGCGGAATATGATCCTCTGTTGATGAATGAACCATCGAACTCTTCGTACTCAACACCTGGTGTGATATCCCACTTGTCCTTTTGGATGGTGTTGGTCAATAACACCGTGTTGCTGGATGAGTCATACTCATCAATCTCCGTACCGTTCACATATTCTCTGTCATATTCTGTGCGTGAGAATGTGATGTTGTAGAAGCCCAAACTGTTGTTGACCTTTCCTGATAATTGATACAGGTTCATTTTGTTGTCAGCGGTGTAGTCTAGGTCATCACTGGTTCCGTTGTCTAGATCAGCGTCACTTTCTCTTCTGATCAGTGTGGTCTTGATCTCAACATCATCCCACTTGCTTTTAGTGTTGACTGTGATGTTCTGTGCGTCAAATCCGTCCTTCTCCGTTCCAGATGGTGCTACTGATATACCATCTGATCGTGTTCCATCTGCTATTACACTGACAGAATGATTGTCCATGTTTCTGTGTATCTTGAGTGTGATCCCTTTCGTGTTATTAGATCCAACTGTTGTGGATATGCTGTTGGCGTAACTGTCTGTGGTTATGAAATTTATCACACCCCCGACTGCGTTAGCACCGTACAATGTTCCTTGTGAACCTTTCACAACCTGTATGGCAGTCACGTGTTTTATGAAGTCAGACCCAATGTCGTGTAGGCCGCCTGTTGTGGAATGATCTTTGATGGCCACACCGTTAATTGCAACCATCGTGTGGTTGGAGTTCATACCCCTCATGAACACAGAAGTCTGTTGCCCTGTAGGGCCAGACTGCACAACATTCAGACCTGTTGCTCTTGCAATGGCCTGTACCGTGTCTACTGTGTTTGTGTTTTCTATGGTGTACTGATCAATGTAGTCTACACTCATTGATGCTGTGGTCAGCACACTAGGATCTCTTAAAATGTATTTTTGGATTGTTATGCAGGGTGCATATTCTAACTGCTCACAGGTGTGTTTAGTAGAATGATCTGCTCTTAGTCCTGTTGTCAAAAGCAATGACATTAAGACTGCTAGTAATAGTTTCTTCATCGTCCGTATATCTCCTTGATATATTTGTAGCCGAGTATGACACAAGACCTAATAAAGAAACGTAGAATAAAGTACCCGCAAGTGTGTTGCCAAAGAACGGTATTGCCATTGTGTAGCAAAGTAATAGTCCTTCTAGTGTTAATGGATACATGGTACCCGACATCCACACCGCAAAGTTTGTTATCACAAAAAATATTATTGACGACAACAGTGCGTTGGATCCCAAGTGAACATACGTTTTCTTTGTAGACATTGTGTAATAACTCAATGCTGTGCCTAACAAGATACTAGCATAAACCCAAAACATGCTCGAGTGGAAACCCAAGAACAGATCCGACACAAACATAGCCGACAATGGTACCAGCGTGGCTGAGTAAAGATCACGTGTAAGGTATGGCATAAAAACAGCCATAGCAAGTACAGGTGTGAAGTTTGGTGGATGAGGTATCACTCTACTCAGGGCAATCAGGCCCACAAAGTAAAAGAACAATACGATTTTTTGTTTCATTTTTTTCATAACAGTATCCTATTAAACGAGTTAACGTTAATGCCACTGTTAACTTTACATTGTAGAACTAGACTTTTCCAGGCCCTCATTCAACAGCGGACTATACTGGTTGGCACTCCGACTTTACGGTTCCTGGTAGAGCCAAGGAATTGCACCCTGATTTCCCAACATGGTTCAGTATGTTGTTATTTTATAGTAATATCTAAGTGAAGTCAACCTTTTTGGTTACAGACCCATCAGGTCTCTTACTTCTGGATTGATCATGTCCCTGCCCCATTGTGGTTGCATGGTAATCTTGACCTTGCACTTGAGGTTTGGTATGCTCTCGACTGCCTGTTGCACGTCTCTTGGTATCATGTCAGCGGCCGGACAGAACGCACTGGTAAGACTCATCAACACATGCACATAGCCATCTTCAGTGACCTTGACATCATATATTAGTCCAAGGTTGTATATGTCCACACTGATCTCTGGATCATAACACTCTTTTAGTTTCTCAACTATCTTGGGCATGTACTCCTGTTGTGTTGGTGGATGTTCTGTGATCTCGCTTAGGTCTGTCTGCAGTTGTGGATCTACGGACGGATTTGGTTGTGGAGTCCATCCAGGTGGTGTGTCCATCATTTTAATTGTCCTTGTATCTATAAGTTTCTAGAGAAATGAATTCCTTGCACCATTCTTTTTCTGTGTAGGTCCAATCACCTCCCAGCATAGAACAGTGATATTGATAATTCATCCAGGCCACAAGATCTCCAGGGTTCTTCCAGGTTATAAGTTTTTTCACACCAAAATTTTTTGATGCAGTCACTTTCTGCAACCCCGGTAGTACCTCCTGGTGTTCCGCCATTATAATTTGGTTCTCTTTTGGTGGTGAATCGAAGAATGCCGTGCCGGGTACATATCCCGCCTTCCATCGTAACGGGATCAAAAAAGTGTATCCGTTAGTGTATTTCTTTCGCATCTCAATCAATTGCTCACTGCTTCTTATATCAGTGTGAGGACCATATGGAAAATACATATTTCTGATACTTCCTGTGTGTATGTGGAAGTCCTGCATGTCATTTTTAAGTTTATGTAACAGCTCGTGCATTGGATTATCGGGATCCTCCAATCTCAAAGGTCTGTCGGCACATCCTTCCATTCCCAGACTAGAGGAATTGTTACTTTTGTCTACAATAGGGCCACCCATGAAATCATCATTGCGTTGGTCAATATAAGAAATAATTTTGTCAAGCAGTTCTTGGTTTATGTATTTTTCTTTGTGTATGATGTCTGTCATGGAAAATTATTTATTCTTGGCTATCTGCACCACCCTCTCTATCAGGCCTGCGAATCCAACCTGCCTCTGCATTGTGAGTAGTTCTCGTATGCCTAGCGGTTTGAAACTGTCTATGGTCAGTCCTGCCACCTCTTCTTTAGGCTCTCCGTTTACCATGTCTAGTATGACTTTGGCAGTGCCCTTGGTCATGTGTGAATCTGCGTCATGGTAGTATTCCATTGTTCCATCGGCTAAAACCTCACCTCCTACCCATAGGTTGGATATGCATCCGCGTATCTTGTTCTCGTCTGTCTTGTGTTCGTTCCCCAATGGATCAACTTTCTTGGCTTCGTCTATGATGTATTGCAATCGCTCCATGCCTTCCAGCACTGACATCTCCTCGCCTTTGTTATTAATCTTTTCAGTTATCATTTCTCTGTTTTGAATGGCAGATTCTTGCCTGACAGTTCCTCTTTGGTTGCCTTATGGTCTCGTTTCATTTGGAATCCATATCCCTCTCTACCCAGTTGATGTATCTTGGGATCGAATTGGCTGTTCTGCTCGGCCTCTTTTTCTCTCTTGGCCTGCCATTTTGATTTCTTCTTGTCTTTTTTCATTGTGTTCTTTCATTACTTGTCCTTGAAATATTTCTCAAGTTTGTTTGGCTCGTCTTTGTGTTTGCCGTCTGGATCGAGCGAATCTTTTTTTGTTGCTAATACTGGCCATCCTGATGTTGACCACTTGCTATTGAAGTCTACCCATGCCTTGCCCTCATCGTCCGTGTCTGGTCTGATGGCATCCTCTGGACATTCCGGTTCACAAACTCCACAGTCGATACATTCGTCTGGATTGATCACCAGCATATTTTCACCTTCGTAGAAGCAGTCCACCGGACACACCTCCACACAGTCTGTATGTTTACACATTATACATTTGTCATTTACTGTGTACGTCATTGTTCTATTTTTTTATTATACAACACACTTGATCATGTGTCTACCACCAGTATTTGCCTTTGAAGTCTAGCAATTTTTTTATGCAGACAAATTCGTCCAAATAGTAGTGGTTGCTTATGTGTTTAGCATCATCGTGCTTGACGGATTGATGTTTTGAAAACCAAAGTATGTTAGTAGGAGTCAATTCAAACATCGCATTGATTTCTTTAGCAGATTTCTCGTGCTTTTGGTATACAAAGTCAAAAGAAAATTGATCTATGAGTCTCATAAACAACATGGCAGGTGCTTTGGTGTAATAACCATAGGTTGATCCAATTGTTTGGAAGTCATTGATCCTGTGCTTAGACCATCTCCATCCTGGTCTGAAATCTGTAAGGGGCCATGTTTTTGTCATACTGAAGAATATTTGATCGATGTAAGATAATTCTAAGTTTATATTTTCATTAGACATCGGTAACCAAGTCAAGTCAAGTGCCACTGTACAATTCTTATTTTTTGCCTCATTTATCTTGTTAGCAATACTGCTGTTTTCATACCACGGAGACGGATACTCAAAAAACACAGTGCTACCTTCTGTAATCTCATCCTCAAAAACATCCTTAACATCAACATCCTTGTCTTCTAACATCTCTAAATTAAAAAAATGTGTCTTAGATGGAATATACAATTTTTTAGATCCTTGAATAAGAGAATTGACACTCTCCAGCACACCATTGGAATAACCAAAATGTTTATGCTGATCGAAGTTCCGGATAGAAATCCTCGACGAAGAATTAATCCAGTTCTCAATCTTTTTCCTGGCCTCTTAAAGTTGATAGGTAAACGTAAGTCTTTGATTGGTGTTGCATTTATGAATTTGTTTATGT
>Ga0098055_1001622_pt1 | contig 12049 bp, 2 predicted proteins | sample 17_taG_FD_75107 | JGI IMG/M metagenome (GOLD analysis project Ga0098055, IMG submission 75107) | Marine viral communities from the Subarctic Pacific Ocean - 17_ETSP_OMZ_AT15314 metaG | ecosystem: Environmental > Aquatic > Marine > Oceanic | place: Pacific Ocean | collected 2015-01-18 | reverse complement strand
TATGGACCAGCACCATACACAGGTGATAACTTAGTGTTATGGGATGATTTGGCCAACGGTGTAGTTAATGATCCAGCAGGAAAGTATACGTTAACAAACTTTAAGCGTCCAGGATTACAAACTATTATTCCTACAGGTGACGAAGGCCAACTAGAGGCAACGTTTGATGTGCTAGTTAATAACTACGATCCGATGAGTACACAAAAGTCTTGGCAAGTAGGAGACGGAGGTCCCGTTGAAACGGCTTGGAGAAGATCAAGTGCTTGGCCATTTGCTGTTATGAAACTTCTAGCAAAAACTAAACCAGCACAGTTCTTTAGTTTGATGTCTGACAGAGATAGATACAAATATTCATCAGCATTAGGACAGTATGTATTTGATTCAAGATATAGATTAACTTCAAACAATCTTGACATATACGGCAGTGGTACTATTAAACACAGTTACATTAACTGGTGTGTTGACTTTGCACGTAGACAAGGTATTGCAGATAAGCAAGCAATAGTAGACACACTAAGAAATACACAAGTACAACTAGTCTACAGAACAGGTGGTTTTACAGACAAACAGTTCTTAAAAGTGTTTACAGAAAAATCATCTCCTAATACACTTAATGCAAATTTACTATTACCAGATGAAAGTTACGAAGTTGTTTTATACAACAACGAACCATTTGACGAAGTTACATACAGCTCGGTTATTATACAGAAAGTAGCAGGCGGTTATGCTGTATACGGTAACTCAAAAGAACAGTTATACTTTAAGATATTCCAGTCAGTACCAAACGGAAACTACAAAAATATTGTAGTAGGTGATAGTACTGTTAGAACTAGTCTTGATTTCTCAAGCAAAGAAGTACTAGTGCCATACGGTTACACATTTACAAATAAAGGTGCAGTGGTAGACTTCTTAGTAAGCTACGGTGAATGGTTACAAAGCAAAGGCTTTATATTTGAAGACAGAGAAAATGATTATCTACTAAATTGGGGACAAATGGTCAGTGAGTTCTTGTACTGGAATCAACAAGGCTGGCAAGACGGTGCGATTATTAACCTTAATCCAGCGGCCAGCGAACTTAAAATTTCGAGACCAGGTGCAGTAGCAACTCCTATACTAGGTAAACGTGCAGATGAGTTTGTATTAAATCAAAATCTACGTCCTATACTAAAAGAGAATCTCGTATGGGATAGAATTGATAACGATTTAACTATTAAAACATTAGATGAAAACTCAATTAGTTTTGTTAAAGTTAAATTTACAAGCTACGAGCATGCACTGGTATTTGATAACACTAGTATCTTTAATGACTTAATGTACGACCCAGCGACTGGAGCTAGACAACAACGTCTACGACTAATTGGAACAGTGTCAGATAATTGGGATGGTACAGTTAATGCACCAGGCTTTATAATGAATCAGCCTAATGTTGAAGACTGGGAAGAAAATAACCAGTATGCAAAAGGTGACATTGTTAAATATAAAAACAAATATTATGCAAGTCTTAAACGATTAACACCAACAGCAATATTTAACTTTGCTGATTGGGCAGAAACAGAATACGAATCAGTTAAGACAGGGTTAATACCTAACCTGGCATTAAAAGCACAACAGAGCGAACAGTTCTACGATCTCAGTGAAGCAAACTTAGAGTCAGACGCAGACCTATTAGGATTTGGTCTTATTGGATTCCGTCCAAGAAACTACATGCAAGGGCTATCACTCGATGACGTAAGTCAGACAAATGTTTATAAAAACTTTATTGGTAATAAAGGTAGTAATCAGTCATTGGACTTATTTAAGTCAGCTAAACTTGATAAAGAGCTTACAGATTATAACATATTTGAAAACTGGGCAGTACGTTCAGGAGTTTATGGTGCTAGCTCAAATAGAAGCTATATTGAAGCACAATTAAACAGCGACCAGTTAACTGGTAATCCTGCAACAATAAAAATTACAGATTCAGTTAACGGGACGACAGTTAATCAAACTATTAGAACTGCTGAAATTTACAAATCAAACTACAAAGTTACAACTGAAGACATACTGCCAACAGTTGATTATCAGAACGTTGAGAATTCATTACCGTCAGCAGGTTTTGTTAATGTTGAAGATGTTGATCTTAAAATATTTCAACTAACCGATCTAACTGAGATTGTTGACAACATAACTAAAATTACTGAAGGTACTAAGATCTGGGTAGCAAAAGATAACAACTATTCCTGGAACGTTTATAGATCAACACTAGTACGTAGCGAACCTATTAGAGTTCTCGATAACTTAGACAATACATCAACTGTAACATTTAATGCACAGCATAATCTTAGTAAAAATGATATCGTTGTGTTTAGATTCTTTGATGGTCTAACAGGAGCATTTAGAGTTAACTCAGTTCCGGATTTAGATAAAATTCTTATTGATTTAGCATTACCGGATGAGGTCACAACTTTAACTGACCTAGGCGTAGCATTTGTATTACAATCAAGTAAAGTTACACAAGGCAGTGATATAGCTAGCTTGCCTTATGTCCACGACATAGACACAGGCGAAAAGATTTGGGTTGATGGAACAAGATGGAAAGTACTAGAAAAACACAATCCGTTTAACGATCCAGCAAGTACTTGGAGTAAAACACTCAAGGCACCTCAAGCAAACGCAGAGTTTGGTAAAGTCGTATCACAAACTCCAGATGGACTGACAAGTCTAATTGGTGCACCAAGTTGGGAAAGTGGTCGAGGTAGCGTTTATGTGTTTGGTCAAATTGGCACAGGTGACTTACAAGAAGGCACACAATTACATCTAGGTAAACTGTCTAGCACAATTGACAAAGAAGTCGCAGAATACGGTAAGAGTATTGACTCTGCAGACAACGGATGGAACATTATTGGTGCACCTGGATCAAAAGATGACGAAGGTATAGCAGTAGTAGTTGATAAAACAGCAAGTGGTGTTATTAGAGAATCACAGATACTAACAGTTCCTGGCAATGAAGCTGATGATAGTACAACTAGTAGATTTGGCGAAGCTGTATCAATCAGTCCTAATTCAAATTGGATCTATGTAGGAGCTCCAGGTAACGAAAAAGTTTACACATATCAACGTGTTGATTATGAACAACAAACATATGACTTTTTTGGAGATGGTTCAACAGCTATATTTGACATCAGTGACTACATTACAGTAGACGACGAAACACAGATTGCAGTTAACATTAATAATATACCAAAGGTAGCAGTAGCTGACTACTCGTTAACTAGTGGCACGCTAACATTTGTAGATCCTCCAAGAGACGGAGCTAAGATTGAGATAACACGAATTTATACATATCAAGCAGAAGGTAACGGAGCAACAGTAGCATATAATATTAGTTCAATCTATCATGCAACTTCTATAGAAAAGTTTAGAGTATTAATAGATAGTGAACTACTAAGACCTAACTATGATTATACATTTAACAGTGGTACACAAACAATTACATTTACGCTAACGAATAAATTAGGTGCAAGTATTGCACCGCCCGATGGTTCACTTATACAAGTATTTGCTGAATCACATTTTGCGTATGTTAGTGCTATTAGCAATCCTGGAGAACCAGGTAATAACTTTGGTGGAAGTATTGCTACTACAAGAGATGGTAGACAAATAGTAATTGGTGCAGATACAGGTGAAGGTTCTGACTCAAGCATAAACGTAGGTAGAGTATTTGTATTTGACAGAGACGCAGAACGTTTCCAAGTTAAAGATAATACAACGCTAACTTTTACAACTACAAAATCTATTGTTGGGAAACCAACAGTATTAGTTAATGAACAAATTCAAATTAATAGTGCAGATTATTTGTATGAAGGCGCATATACAGTTGTAGGAAAAACTGTAACAATAGATGACGCCACAGTTGATCTAGGTGACATTGTTGAAGTTGAAACCAATAACTATGTACTAGCTGGTGAGTTACATCAAGAGTTACCAATGCAGAACTCACAGTTTGGCTTTGCTGTAAAAGTATGTCCAACTAACTGTTCAATGTATGTTGGTGCACCACAAGATTCAAAAAATAAAGAAAACGCAGGCTCTGTAACACGATTTGTTAACAGATCAAGACTGTACGGCTCAACAATGGGCAGTATAGAAAATCCAACAATCACAATTGGTGATGCACTGAGAATTAACAACTACTATGTTGTTGCTACAGGTACAACTGCTACTAGCTACGCACTTGATATCACAAACGCTAATATTCCAAATGTTAAAGCAAGCGTAGTTGATAACAAAATTAAAATTGAACTAATAAATGTTAATGCGGCACCCACAGCAAACAAATTGTTTATCTATCCAGGCATAGGTGTAATACACGAAGATCTTGGTATTGACATATTCCCAAGAATGCAAACAATTCATAATCCGTACCCATTAGTTAATGCAAGACTTGGGCATAGTTTAGATATCTCAAGCGATGCACAATCAATTGTCATTGGTGCTCCGCACGGTGCTACTAATTTAGAAGTTACTTTGGACTCTAGCACAACAACCATTGATGCAAGTGCAACTAAGATCAAAGACGTGCAAACACAAAGTGGTGCTGTTTATACATATGACTATTTAGAAAGTGACGCAGATACTTACACAAACCCTGGACAGTTTGTATTTGGTCAGCAGATTAACGATAACCTAGTTCACCCATTGAGTGAGTTTGGAACTAGTGTTGACTACTGCAATGCTAAATTATTAATTGGTTCACCTAAACACGAAACATCAGATGTAGCATACGGCAGAGTTGTAAGATTTAACAACGAAACATATACACCAGTATGGCAAGTAGATGAACAAGAAACAGATGTAGTAAATACAGCACTTTTAAATTCAGTGTTTATATACGACAGAACAGACGAAAAGTTACTAACACATTTAGATTACATTGATCCGCTACAAGGTAAAATCTTAGGTGCGGCCAAACAAAACATTGACTTACTAATACCTGATGATCCTGCACAGTATAACAACGGAACATCAAATAACTTTGGAATGACTTGGGGCAATGAGAAAATAGGTACAATATGGTGGGACGTTTCTACTGCTAAATTTATTAACTACAATCAATCAACTGCTGACTACCGTGCTAAACGCATAGGCAACTTGTTCCCAGGATCAACAGTTGACATTTACCAGTGGATATCTAGTGATCTTCCACCAACAAGTTATGAAGGTGAAGGAACAGTTTACTCAGCAGAAAGTTATTCAACACTTAGCGATGTACGAGAAGGTGGAGAAGTAATTACAAAATACTACTTCTGGGTAAAAGGATTAACATCAGTTGATAGAGATTCTAACAAAACATTGAGTCCTGTTACTATTGCACAATATATTGAAACTCCGAAGTCAAGCGGAATACCATACATGGCCGCTGTTGATAAAAATATATTTGCTCTATTTAATTGTCAAGATAATATCAAAGACCAAGACTCAGTATTACACGTCGAGTTTGACAAAATTATAACAGATAACAATGTACACATTGAGTATGAACTTGTTAAAGAAAATGACTCTACGCAGTTCCTAAGTGATAACTTGTATCGTAAATTCTTAGACTCATTCTGTGGTACTGATACTGCAGGTAATATTGTTCCTGATCCTACTTTATCAATTACAGATAGACGAGGTGTTGACTTTAGACCTAGACAAACAATGTTTATCAACAGATTTAAAGCATTAGAAAATTATCTAACAGCAACAAATAGAATACTAAAAACATTGCCGATAACAGAAATAAGAAGTTATCCTCTACTGGATAGTCAAGAAGTAATACCAGGTAAGCCAAGTGGCACTTGGGATATTCAAGTAGAAGATATAGCTGAGTTAGGATTCCAGACAACAAACATTGACACAATTGGTACACGTTATCTAGTCAAGGCAGACGAAAACAATGATAACTTATGGACAATTTATACTCTACAAAGTGATAGAACATTGCTTTTAACTAGAGTACAGAATTTTAAAACAACACGCTATTGGAATGTGGCTGATTGGTATGCAACAGGTTACAACGTATTAGATAAACCAACAAAAGAAGTTGATCTATATGCAGACTTAGCAACGTTAACAACAGCAACAGTTGGCAACATTGTTAAAGTACGTTCAAATGCACAGGGCAAGTTTGAAATTTATCGACTAGATACAACAGGATGGACCAGAGTTGGTTTAGAAAACGGTACAATACAATTTAAAAGCAGTGTGTATGATTATACCATTGACCGTAACGGCTTTGACAATGAAGTATTTGATGCACAGTACTTTGATCAAGAAGCTGTCATTGAACTAAGACAACTAATTAAATCTATTAACGAAGAATTATTTGTCAATGACTTAGCTAATCATAGAATTGACTTAATTACTTTAATGTTTAACTATGTGCTCAGTGAACAAAAAACAACAGACTGGCTAGTAAAAACTAGTTTGATTGATGTACAACATAACTTACGTGAACTTAAACAGTTTGATATACTAAGACGTGATAATCAAGACTTCATTCAGCAGTACATTGAAGAAGTTAAACCATATAGAACACAAATTAAAGAGTTTAATCTAGTTTATAAAGGCGAAGATACATTCTCAGGTGATGCAACTGACTTTGATTTACCTGCACAATTTAACACAGATCTTAACAAGTATATTTCACCAAGACACGTTTTAGCTCAAGAAAATATTACGGGTGAAGGTGTTTACCAGTTAGACAATGCAATTTGGTCTACAGGTGATTATTCGAGTTGGAGACAGAACTTTGCACTATCAATACAATCAGTAACAGTTATTGAAAGCGGCAGTGGTTATACAGAAGCACCAGAGGTTATAGTAACAGGCGAGGCTGATATACCAGCAGAAATGACAGCACGTGTTTCGTCAGCAGGCAAGCTAATTAGTATCACAGTTGACTATGAAGGTCAAGGATACACGTCAATACCAGTTATTACACTCAAGGGAGGTAACGGCTCAGGTGCTAAAGTAGTTGCAGTTACAGCACCTGGTGATGTAAGATCATATAAAACAACGATTAAGTTTGACAGATACGAACATAGTACTAGTGTGCTTGATTGGAAAGCTGATACAGCATATGATCAAGATCAATTATTACGTTTTAATGACAAAGTTTATAAAGCAGAATTAGCAGACGGCAGTACGTTAAGTAAAGCAACATTTGACCCATTGGATTATACACTAGTTGATGTCACAGATTTATCAGGTGTAGATCGTACAATGGGATTATATCAGCCAGGTGCTAACTACCCGGGCTTAGACTTGTCATTACTAGTATACGGAACAGAGTATCCGGGTGTTAATATGTTAGGACCCAACTTCAATCAAAATACTGGTCTAGACGTAGGTAACTTTGATGTTAACCCATATGACAACATTGACTTTGATGAAAACGGTAAGCCAACATATTCTGAGACAATACTTGATTCTAAATACGAAGGCGGAGACTATAGCGGAACAACAGCAACATCACTATTATCAACTGATGTTGATGTAGACGGCGGAGCATACATTGACAGCTATAACAGTCATGCTCCACAGGAACTTGTTCCAGGTGCATTATTTGACACACTTAATATTTCTGTTACTACACGCCCAGGTGAAGATTACACAAACATAGGCTGGGCTGGTCAGAGTCAGACTAGATATGTAGAATTTAATGGTACTGATAGAGTAATTAGTTTTGATGGATTAATTGAGGTTCCATTTGCAATACTTGCTTTTGATGTTACTTCAGGTAAACAGTTAGTATTTGAATATGGTGACACACCAGTTGGCGTAGTTGACTACACTATAGATTGGAACGCTAAAACAATTACATTAACTGATGGAAGATTTACGTCAGGTGATACAATTGGTGTTACAGCACACGGAGTTGGCGGTGGAAATCAATTGCTAGTTGAGAATTATACAGCAGGTGACTATATAACAACAGACGGACACGCAGATATTATTTTGCCAATTGATCACGAACAGATTAAAAACTTAGAAGTTCTAGTCAATGGTGAAAAGATTACTAACTGGACATTAGAAACACATGAGACTTATCATACTAAGTTAGGCATTGGTAATAGAGACATGGACGGCAACGGTGCTCCAAATATTGATCTAGTAGCAAATGGCCAAACAAGAGCATTACAGTCAACAGATCATATTCATTTAGTAGTAGTAGGCTATGGTAGTTTAGATACGGTGAGCACACTGTTACTTGAGTATAACGACGAGCATTGCAATGTTTCATATCCTAAGGTTGATAGTACGTATGTAACAGATGCGTCTGATTATGTATATGATATATCGCAAGACATACACGACCATGGTATTAATCCTGAGCTTGCTATTGTAACATTAAACGGTGAAAGATTAAGACCAGCTGAGGGATTAGAGTTTATCAGTGATGGAACTACAGTAGACTTTGCGTTAGACTTACAGAGTAATCTAGGACAAGGGTTAATTTCAGATAACGATATAATTGTATATGTTGACGAACGAGAAATTCAACTATATGCTGACTTTATATTATCCCCGTTTGATGGGTCAAGTGATAGAATTGTTACTTTACAAACAGCACCAGAAGATGGTAAGAAAATTAAAATATTTGTAAAAACTGGTGCACAGTATACCATACACAGACATAGTCACGAAATAGGTGGTGGAGATTCCAGTATACATATAGAGTCAACAGGACTAACACTAAAAGTTGGTGATCACTTAGCAGTAGTAGGATTTGGATATACTGATGAGCTTGACGGATTGACTAAAGTTTACCAAGGACCAACACAGACTGGATTCACAACAAGAACAACGTTTGACTCAGTTGGGTTTGACTCAGAAGCAGGATTTGATAGACAAGTAGGCGTCACTGTTGATCAATCAGTTTACTTCTTAGAAAGAGCAATTACATTACCAGAACGTGTAGTTGTACATGTTAACGGTAAACGCAAATTCTATGGTGTAGATTGGAAACTACTTGACGGTGACGATAGATATATTGAGTTTTACTCAGTAGACGTACAGTCAGCGGATATTGTTACAGTAACATTAGTAAGCGAAAGTATTGTTCCAGACGAAATGAAATTCCAAATCTTTAAAGATATGAATGATACTGCAGGTATTTGGAGATGTGGTGAGCAATCAACGTCAACACTAATGAAACAAGTTGACTTAACCGACGATGTAATTTATGTCAAGGACGCAAGTAAACTACCTATACCTGATTTAGATAATAGTCAATTTGGATTTATTATGATTGGCGGAGAACGTATTAGTTACAGAACTAGAGATCTAGTAACAAACACTGTAAGTAGTCTACGTAGAGGTATACATGGCACAGCAGTCACTACGCATGCGTTAGGTACTGAGGTTGTTAATATGTCAAGCAATGAATACGTAGATTGGAATTACAACCAATCATTATACGCTAACAATGGACTGCCATTGACACAGACAGATACAGTGCCAGCCAAGTTCTTAAGAAGAGCCAATTAAGTAGGATAAATATAGTATGGACGATAAAAAAGAAAAAGAAACTATGGAAAATAAAAAACCTGATGAAACCTCAGGTGTTTTAATTGAAGGTCACATTAAGATCTTTGATCCAAACACTAAAGAAGTAATAGTAGACAAGCGTAATGCTATTCATTATGAAAACTTCTCAAACAGTTTAGCACAGGCGATGGCTAATAAAAATATAGGACACATTTACTCAATGAGTTTTGGAAATGGCGGGTCAAGTGTAGACTCTACTGGAGTTGTTACATATCTACCTCCAAACTCAGTTGGTAAAAATGCTGACTTATATAACCAAACATATACAAAAGTTGTTGATGATACATCAGCAAGTAATACAGATCCGAGTCGTAACAAGCTAACAGTTTTGCATACGTCCGGTAAAGTTTATACAGACATACTAGTTTCATGCTTGCTAGATTATGGCGAGCCAGCAGGACAAGAAGCATTTGATAATTCAACAAGTTTAGACGGAGAGTATGTGTTTGACGAGTTGGGTTTGAAATCATGGCAAGGTAGTGCTACTGATTTAGATTTGGTAACACACGTGATATTCCACCCTGTGCAAAAATCATTGAACAGACAGATACAAATTGATTACACAGTGAGAATACAAACATTAACTAACCTTTCTAGCACATAATAAGTGCTAATATAATGGTTATGATAAATAATACTATAAAGGATACGGAGTATTAAACGATGGCATATACAATTAATTTAACAGACGGTACTATATTTGCTACAGTAGCAGATGGTACTATTAATACAGATAGTTCACTTACAGTTGTAGGTAAGAACTATGCTGGTTACGGAGAGTTCTTAAATGAGAACATGATCAAACTATTGGAGAGTGGTGCAAACACTTCTCAACCAAGTGCACCTTTAACAGGTCAGCTATGGTTTGATAAAAGCGGTGGCTTACTAAAAGTCTACAATGGTTCCATATTTAAAAACTTAGGATCAGCAACAGCAAGTGCAAGTGCACCGACAGGTACAGTTACTGGCGACTTGTGGTTTGACTCAACAAACGCACAACTTAAAGTTTATGATGGCAGTACTTTTATTTTAGTAGGTCCAGCATTTACAGCAGGGTCAGGTACTACAGGTGCGATTGTTGATACAATTGAAGATACACTTGGTACAGATCATGTTGTAGTTAAAATGTTTGTAGAAGATAGCATTGTTACTATGATTTCTAAAGACGCAACATTTACGCCATCAGTTGCTGTTTCAGGATTTGCAACAATAGGTCCTGGTGTAAACATGAGTTCAACAATTTCAAATGCTATTTTTAATGGTAAAGCGGCTAACGCAGACCAGTTAGACGGTATTGATTCAACAGGTTTTTTATCAGCTACAGGCAATGACACAACGTCAGGTACACTGGGTGTACTTAATGATACAGGTCTTGCAGTTGGTGTTGATAGTGACTTAAGAGTAAGCGTATCCGGCTCAGACGTTACTATTAGTAATCAAACTTCAGATGGTGATTTAAAACTTTCAGTCAATGATGGTGGTTCGCAAACTACTATTATTGATATTGACGGTGCTACTAGTTCGTTTAATCCAGGTGCTAACGCAACGATTAACATGGGTACTAGTTCATTAAAATTTAATACTATACATGCAGTAGAGTTTAACGGTACAGCAACCACTGCTGAATATGCTGACTTGGCTGAACGTTTTGAAGCTGACGCAGAGTATGTTCCAGGAACAGTTGTTGAACTAGGCGGTGATAAAGAAATTACTTCCGCAACGTCTGAGTTAAGTGACGAAGTATTTGGTGTTATTTCAACCAGAGCGGCGTACTTAATGAATTCAAGTGCAGGTAGCGATGCTACTCATCCCCCAGTTGCTATGTCAGGAAGAGTTCCTGTTAGAGTAGTTGGTAAAGTAAACAAAGGCGATCGTCTAGTATCAGCAGGCGAAGGACTAGCTAGAGCGGCAACTAAAGCTGAAGTTAATAACTTTAATGTTATTGGGCGTGCTTTAGAAACTAAATATAGCGAAGAACAAGGAACAGTTGAAGCGATTGTAGCGATCGTTCACTAATTTTAAGATTATAGGAAAGTAAAAATGGCATATTCCGCAGGAGATACAATACTAGATGACGAATATAACACATTCGTTACAGGTGGAGCTGATGGATCAGCAACACACAGTACAGCAAACGTTAACACAATATGGGGTACAGGTGATAGCACTAAAGGCTACGGACAGACCGGCGATATTGCCGCTGTTTCAGCAGGTGCTGTTATTTCAGCAACACAATGGAACAACTTTTTGGGACGTATTGAAACACTAGCGGCTCATCAAGGCACTACAGTAACTGACTACTCGTCACTAACAACAGGTGATACAATTGAAGCTGTTGGTACAGTTTCAACAGATTTAACAAACGTTTATAATAACAGATACGACGCGGCGGCAGTTGGAGCGGCAATTTCAACTACTAGCACAGGCACAAATACTTGGACAACAACACAAAACACAACACTAACACTTACATTTG
>Ga0098055_1001617_pt1 | contig 12076 bp, 17 predicted proteins | sample 17_taG_FD_75107 | JGI IMG/M metagenome (GOLD analysis project Ga0098055, IMG submission 75107) | Marine viral communities from the Subarctic Pacific Ocean - 17_ETSP_OMZ_AT15314 metaG | ecosystem: Environmental > Aquatic > Marine > Oceanic | place: Pacific Ocean | collected 2015-01-18 | reverse complement strand
TCTTTGACCTCACCTATGGATGCGCCGTCTGAATACAGATCTTTTGCATCCTCTGGCAGTCGATCATAGATGGACTCAGCGGGTAGCCCTTCGTATTGCTCGTCGTAAAGGCCACCCTTGGGAAGGGTGAACCCAGCTTGTATAAGCATGGCGTTGATTGCGAAGTCACACGCGATATTCCAAAGCTCTGGATCACGGCTTCCTCTGCGTAGCATGTGCTTGAAGACAATGTGGCTGACCTCATGCGCCACCACGCCCGTTGTTTCTGGCTCATCCATGCCGTCAACAAAATCTGGTGACCAAAGAATAGATTTGCCATCGGTACACATGGTGCTGATTGTTTCATCGGCACTGACCTTGACCGACAGGGCAACCGATCCAAAGAACGGGTGAGATAGGACTAGGCGTGTAATGGCCCGTGATACTTTCATCTGTGCGTCCATGATATTCTCCTCTATAAAAACTCTACAGTTCCATCAAGCTCCCTAGCATCACGCTTGAGAGCTTCTTCATCTTGCAGATACCGCGCTTCTACTTTCTCTGCGGCATCATTTACACTCAGCGCCTTGACCCGCACTGAGTGAGTTTTTGTTTCCACGATTAATACCTCGTACTCTTCCATATTTTCTCCAAAAGGTTCTATTGAACTTTAAAGCATCAAGTGCTTGCCGCTTTGCATGATCCAGTCGCGCACCGCTTTGACTTGCTTGAGGTCACTGCTACGGTTCAGCGCATCCTTGATAACGAATGCTGAGAACTCTTGCTGTGGCAAGCGGTTCAGATACTTGATGATTGACGCAGCGTTTGTCTTGTTGATGCGCGATGCCAGTGCGGCACAGATCGCGTACATGACCGCTGGGTCATCTGAAATGCTGGCACCGTCTGGGTCAGCGATCAGGTCATCAATATCTGGAACTGTTGAGTAGAGCTTCACAAACCCCATGAAGTCAGCACATGCAGCGCGCCCAACCTGTCCAGCGATAGCCTCTTGGAAGCACACTTGATCAAGTGCCCATTTCATGATGGATGACACACGCTCCCAAGAGCGGGGTGATGGGCATGCATTCGCATCACGATCAAACTTGTGTAGCCACTCTGGGCGAAAGCGCAGGAACGCACACACAATCGGAGCCACCCCAACGCTGTAGTAGTAAGCGATTGTGTCTTCTAGATCCGCTTCGATCTCCAAGAACATCAGGCGGTCACGCAGGTGCGTAGGCATGGTGTTTGTGCCAGCCCGATCAGACATGCGATTGCCCGCCCCGATAACCACGCATTCTTCTGGCAAGTAGTGCGGTCCGATGCGCCTCTCGTTAGCGATCTGCGCGGCGATGTTCATGTTCGCGGTGGGAGCTTGCGGCAACTCATCCAAGAACAAAATGCATGGGCCTTCAGTGGGCATCCAGTCGGGGCGCATCCGCACCATTGTCTCGCCATCCTTGGATGGCACGGGCCAGCCAGCCAGTTCTCCAGCATCGTATTGAGCTAGCGAAAGTATGTGGCAGTCCATGTCGCGCCTCTTCGCAACACTCTTGACGGTTGTTGTTTTGCCGATACCCGCGCCGCTTTCCAGATACGGCACAATGTATTCGGCATCGCGGCCACCCTTGATTGCCAAGGCGTGATCAATCGCGGATTCAATAATTGTTTCTGCTTGTGATAGTTTCATGATTTGCTTTCCTCTCTAATAGAAATCACATACTTGAGGTTTTCGATATGCACTGATGCGTCTTCGATCAGCACATTCGTTTGCTGCAAGCCGTCACGCTTTCCCGCGATAGCTGCATGCGCCCGATCATGGGCGGCTTGGAGCAAGTCTTTCAACTCGCTCAAGCTTTTGCCAGCGTACATATCAACCATTCTTTGTTGATACCTTCTGACGAAATCCTCTACATCACTCATACTTCTCCCTTTTCTCTTTCTTCTGGGATGGACATGACGCCCAGCGCCTCGCCGTTGATTTGCAAGAGGCACCCGTCTGCGTCCATTACATCGCGGATATAATCAAGAGCCACAGTTTCGGCGTCATCAAGAGATGATGCTTCAACTTGCACCATCATGACTGCCGACACGTTCACAACGTACATCATGACAGCCCCCAGTTACTTGCACAGATGGGGCCAATTCCCATCTCTATGGAAACTGGGTCGGTTAACTCTCTGCCGCAACAAGAGCAGCGCCCAGTGGCCTTGCCGTGTTTAACCGCCTCACCCCTTGGGTCATTCGCTACCGCCACCACAGCGTCCGCTGTGGCGCTCACACAGCCACGCGCTGGGATGAAGGAGCCGTCCATGATCTTGCCCTGATAGTCAGGTCCACGCTTGACGTAGACAGCGCCTACATTTTTGCCGTGTGGTGGGGCAAGTGAGAACGCCAGTTCAGCCGCCCGAAAGACAGGCTTCTTGACCTTCGCCGCTTCAAGCAGTTTTTTCACCCGCGATACATCCACGCTTCTCGTCATGGATGACTTGCGTTCAAGCGTTGCTTTTGTCTTCTTGATCATCCGATCAGCCGCGTCCCACTGGCGCTCAGACAGTTCGCCTTTGCGTTTGAATTGAGACACCAGCGAAGCCGCAAAACTATTCCAACTCACCATCGGCTCAAGCTCAACAATGATTGTTTCATACTCTGTTAATTCCATCTCTATCTCCTTAAGCTACCCGTCCATACCCCCGCACTGGAGCGTCCAGCGCATGGTACTTTTCCACAATTTTAAACTTGATGCCCTTGGCTTCCATCGCGTTGAGAAACAGCGGCATGTGGCAGTCACCTTCCAAGTAAAGCGTAGGCACATAATCCTCTGTCACCCGTGCATAGCTGTAGCCGCTGACCTGCTTCTTGCTTAGGCCAACCCGCGCAAAATCTGCATAGGGCACTTCCAGCCACTCATGCCCGCTGTCTATGTGAAGTGTGTATGTTTTCATTTTTGCTCCTTTCCCCATATTAAAACTTTGCCGATAACCTTTGACCGAATGTCAGTCCGACCAAGAATTTCGGCCACAAAATATTGCTCAAGATCCTCAAAGCTCTCAAACTCATACCGCGAGTATATCTTGCCCCGCGCCTCGATCTTACCAATTTGAATAAACATCTTATCTCCTCAAAAAAGTTCAAATGAACTTTGCGTAGCAGCCTCGCGAGGCTACCAGCAAAACTCACCATGCCAGCATGAATAAAACCATGCCGACTGACGCAGCCGCAAAGGCCACGCCAGAAGCTACACCCTCAATAAATATCAGGCGCTTCTCACGCCGCGAGAGGCGGCGGCTCATGCCGCAACCCCTGCCGCGTCCAAGAACGCTTCGACAGCCGCATCAACGGTGCCGTTCTCTTCAGCCGCGCTGCCCTCTGCCTCTTTGGCAGCAGCCGCGTTACGGTAGGCATCCCGCGCAGCCATTAGCTCGCGCATGATGTTCTGGAACTCATCCAGATCCTCATCTGACAAGCCATCTTTGAAGACATCGCCCTGCACTACGCGGCCCTTGTCATCTTTCTTTGATGACCACTTGCCGACAACTTGTTCAGCAAGCTTTTGGGCTTTGGATTTGTCAACCTCACCCTTGACCGCCTTCGCCAGCTTGTTTTCGCTGTCAATGTTATTGCTCTCAAAGAACTCTTTAACCATCGCAGGGGTGGCTTGGGTCATGCCGCTCAGTTCGAACAAGCGGATGGCACCCACTGAATTCTCCAAGTAACGCTTGGCAGTTGCGTCCTTACACGCACCAAGCAAAGCCTCTTTGACTTGCTTGCTAACTGCGCGGGGAAGGTTACCCTTGACCAGCTTGACGGGTGCCAGCGAAGCGATCAACTCGCAGTAAGCGCCGATCTTCTGGGCGTTCGCTGCCTCGCTGTTGGCTTTGCTGTCGGCCTTCAAGCCAGTGATTTGAGCTTCCGCTTTTGCGATGTGATCAACGGTTGCGTCTGCGATTTCGAATGCGATTTTTTTAGCCATGATTTTTTCTCCTATCTGGCGTTGAAATGGTGGGGCCGCAGCCCCGTGAATTAAGCGGTTTCGAAGCTATCGTTTACAACCACTTGGTTGTCAGCATCTCCAATGAGAATCATGCTGACCAGATCTTGAAATGCTAGCACAAACTGTTCAGACAGCCTGACGTACCCAACGCCAGCGCATATGAACACCATCGGCTTTGGCGCTTCGACATAAACCAGATCGCCAACCGAAATGCTGCTAGACGATGGCCGACTAGATATCTGCCTGATGCTCTCATCTTCTATGTCATACGGCGCGTTCTCAAATTCAAAAATCTTTTCAAGGTTTCTTTCGATTTGATCAGCACCATCACGCCCTGCATCCATGTCAATCTCATAAGATGTGCGGTGGCGGTAAGCGTTGTGAATCAAGCCAAACAAGGCCTTTATCTCCAACACATTTTCATCTGACCCAAGGGCCATTTGAAGATCGGCATAGGCGCGAGCCATTGGGTGACAATTCCAACCGCCATTGGGGCTGTTGACTTTGTGCCGAACAATGTTGCTCAGGCGCTTTTTTATCACATGGTATCTCATGACTTTTCTCCTCTTTCATGATGCCAACATCGCAGCCCCGTAGGGCTGCAAACTTAGTATCACGCTGCGGATTTGATATCGTTCGCAAAAGCTGGGAAGTGCTTTCCCCGCTCTTTGACGGCCATGCACATGGCAGTAACATGGAATATGTCACCGTCCTCAAAGCTGCCGTGTGCAGCTTCGTTATGCAGAAACTCATCCCCGCGATAGCGGTAAAACTCGCCGTCAGGCTGAGTGTATTGGTATGTCCAATTGAACGCGGTGTCACTGTCAGAGCGAATTGAAAGCACATGCTCGCCAGCATCACCGTCCAAGATGATGTCAATGGTGAGGCCCACCGCTGAAATATTGCGGAAAACAGTATTGATGGAAGCCATTTTGTATCTCCTTTGGCTTGTGAATTTAAGAATGCAGCACGAATGCTGCATGTTTAATTTCACGCTGCGAGCCGTTCTATTTTAGCTTCAAGCTCCTCAAGCTTCTTTTGTCTGCGGTTTTCAATCGCACGATCAACAACCTCATAAAGAACCCCCAAATAACTGCATTGTTCATTGTCCCGAACGTGCCAGCGAACAAAGCATTTTGCTTGGTCAAAGCAGCGATCTGAAAGGTAGTCGTCAACGCCCAACCAGTGCAGTCTTTGCTGATAGGCGGCGATAGCATTATGGAAATGTGACATTCGGTTCTCCTCAACCTAAGTGGTAGGCAGCGGCAAGTATCGCCGCGTTGATGGCTGCAACCAGTGCAGCCTTGTGAAGCAAGGGCAAAGTTTCAGCCCAGATATAAATGGCGTTGATAATTTTCAGAAGATAGCACCCCCTTACGAAATAGAGTTTTTGATAGCGGCCAGAAACCCAGCCAGTTCGAAAGCAGCCTTGAGCATATTGCCCTCAGATGCAGACATGCAAAATGATGCGAAGCAGTCTATCGCGGTGACCGCCGCATCGGCGTCCTTGATGAAGAATTTCGACATTGTTTTTCCTCTTGAAACAAAACCATTCAAGCAGCACCCCACAGGCGCTGCTTACAAAGTTCAGTTTTTCTTGTGGGCTTCAAAGCGTCACTACTACTGCAAGCTGGTGTTCTCTACATTCAACCGCCTCACTAGCCCGTTCCCCAGCGGCGGCACTCGCAGCGTTTACGTTTAAGCTCTGAATTATCCCACAATTATTTTCTATAATGCATCCCGTTCAATCCCAAGCTTGCGCCCCGCTATCCAGCATCCTCATCCCCTTTACAGACCGTCCAGTATATCTGGTGGCGTGTGCCTCGCGGCGGTTCGATTTGGTGTGACTATTGTCATGGGCCTTGCGGCGTTGTCTGGCGAGGGTTGTGAGCGCTTGGCTCGTTGCCCCCCCGCCTTCGATTACTTATCTAGTACGCCTGCGCTTACTTATCAAGATCTAAACAGAATTAAATTACACTAAATTACACTATATGGGGTAAAGCCCCTTATTTCATTGGGGTTAGGTGACAAAAAAAAATTAGTGGGTTACACTGGTAAAAGTTCAATTGCACTTTTGCAGCGTCCGCTGGGGCTGCGTATCAGGTGCCAAAATCCCGAAAGCCCAGCGCAGCGTCGAGGAACAGATGACAGGTAAGAGCAAAGACAAGCCAAAGCTTACAGTAGTTAATGGCACAAGCACCAAAGGTGCCAAGAGCAAGGGGGGCAGTAGACGTTCTGCGGTTCAAGCAAACGGGTTAACCGTGAAGCAAGAAGCCTTCGCGCTCGCCGTATATGAGGGTTCAAATTTTAGTGAGGCATACCGAAGCGCTTACGACACGCAAAATATGAGTGCAGCAAGCATCCACAGGGAAGCTTGCCTGTTGATCCAAAACCCAAAGGTATCCACAAGAGTTGAGGCAATGCAGAGGGACAGAGAACGCGAGCAGCGCATGCAGAGCCTCTCTCGATCTGAAAAGGTGATTTCAAAACTTGAAGAGATCGCCCTGCGCGGCGGTGATGCGGACGGCACACAAGTCAGGGCGCTGGAGCTACTTGGGAAACAGTTGGGACTGTGGCGCGAGGTGGTGGAAACCGTGGACAAGACCGAACGCAGCGCGGACGAGATCGAAGCGGCGTTGCGCGACAGGCTGAAGGCGCTTGGCGTTTAGTTCTATTGAACCTTCTGCGGCGGGGGTGATGGCGGGGGGATCCTGTCACTGTGGCGGCGGCTCAGTGCGCTATGTGTCTCTGCCTGACCAGCCCATGCCAGAATTGAAACGGGGCACTCAGCGGCTCGCTCTGGCGCTCTGACGGCTGGATTTCCTCTTTCCTAAATAGTGTACCCGTTCTCTAAACAAAAAAGGCGCGCACCCCACCTACCCCCGACCCCCCCTTTCGCGTGGCCGCGCAGCAGATCAGCATACATGATATTACGCACAAACAATTACCCAATAGGTTCAGAACACCCCCCCCTACTTCACATTTCAAATATCGAATATGTTTCGTATAGCTCCATATCTTTTTCGTACATTGCCATAACGTCTCTATAGCCCTTTAATTTTTTCACATCTTTTTTTTCAATTAGTGTTTTGCTTTTGTTTTCGTGGGGAAGGGGCTTGCCCCAACCCAGACTCCTAGCAAGCCCGTGTAGTTCTTCGAACCTGTATACGGTAATGCCGTCTTGGGTATCTAGGAATGTGTGTTGCGGTTTAAAGACGTAGTGTTTTGTTAGCCCATCTACTTTTGCGTACCCTTCTACAGCACCCTTGATGAGGGTGCTTGCGTGTTCTTTGACTGCCTTTGGGCTGGGATGGTCTAGAAACTTCATGCAGTAGTTTAGTGCCGACACCAATCTGTCTTCGGGATTTCTTATAACGGCGATAATTTTTTTGAACGGCACTCCTTCGTTTCTTTCTAGTGCTTCTTTGACTGAGAAGTGGCCGTGCAGAGAGGATCCGTTTGTCATTTGATCGACTACCCGTCTGACGGTTTTGGTTCCCGTCTTTGGGATTTCGACTATGAATGTGTTAGTTTTGTGTATAAGCATAGTATATATATATATATTATATAATATATATAATACTATATCTCTCTCTTTCAGAGAGAGAGTATATATATAATATATATATATTACGCGCGTAATTATATATACTATAGGCTGGGTTCTTTCGGTTTTCCCTAAGTTCAATAGAACTTTTCAAGTGGCATTTTATTTGCTATAGTGCATCAAGCGGTCATTAGGAGAGATAAAATGGGTTCTGGCGCACCAACAGGAATTGCTCAATATCCACCACAAGGGTCTGGTCCTTCACAGAAGGGTGGCACTAATCCTTCCATGCCACAGCCTATGCCCTACGCTCCGCGTCCTATGCCTTACAACCCACCCCCTCAGATGGGTAACCCTCAGATGGGCAATCCCCAGAAGGGCGGTGCGGGTCCAAGCCCGATGGTTTACAATCCTTCCCCCGACATGGGCGCGGCACAAAACTTTAGGCCACCAAACATGCTGACCCCAGCGGAATACGGCGGCGCGGAAGTGCCAACGCCCCCGATGATGGATCCAGTTGAGGCAGGAGGTGTGGGCATTGATCGGATGTCTAAGCCTTATCGTCGCCCTTTACCCTTTGACCCTAATGTCATGGGTCAACTCGACCCACAGGTTCGACGAGATTTCTTCACCAAGATGCGTCAGGACCGCGAGGGTCCAAGCCCTATGCCAAGCCGTCGAGGTAATATGTTAAGACAAAAGTTAACTGAAGGCGGGGCAAGCCCAAGGCAAGTTCGGAGAATCATGCAGATGCGCCGTAAAATCGGGCAGATGAGGCGTGACGGTCAAAATATCCCAAAGAAATTGATGCGTAGGTTCCAGAAGCAACGCCGTAATTTCACCGACACTCAAAGAGTGCCACCCACTTCCGCTCGTAGGATAATGCCATCTCCTGTAAAAGGTGGGGCAATGTCTCCGCAGCTTTTGGATCGTATCGCGCAAATGCAGCGCCCACCACGGTAAATCTATATGACAAAGTACGAAGATATTCTTAGCAGAATATCTACGCTACCAATCGAAGACAGGGCTGAGATCTTAAAGGATCTTGAGCTTTTGGCTAACGTCAGGGCTAAAGAAAACGCTAAGACCAATTTCTTAGACTTTGTAAATCTTATGTGGCCCAGTTTTATTTCTGGGCGGCACCATAAAATAATGGCTGAAGCTTTTGAGGATGTTGCCAACGGCAAGTTGAAGCGGTTAATTATCAACATGCCACCGCGGCATACGAAGTCTGAGTTCGCGTCCTACTTGTTTCCAGCTTGGTTTCTTGGTCAATACCCAGAGAAAAAGGTCATTCAGACTGCTCACACAGCAGAACTGGCTGTTGGTTTTGGCCGTAAAGTAAGGAACTTGATACAGGGTGAGGACTTTCAGTCTGTGTTTGAGGGAATAGAACTTTCATCCGACAGCAAAGCGGCTGGCCGTTGGAACACCAACAAGAAAGGTGATTACTTTGCTATTGGTGTAGGCGGTGCGGTGACTGGTAAAGGCGCTGATGTTCTAATTATTGATGACCCGCATTCAGAACAAGACGCTCAGCAAGGACAATTCAACCCAGAAGTATATGATCGTGTGTATGAGTGGTATACATCTGGTCCCAGACAGCGTTTACAGCCCGGTGGTGCGATTATTATCGTTATGACCCGTTGGTCAAAGCGTGATCTCACGGGTCAAATCGTTACAAGGTTTGCGGAAAATCAAAAAACAGACGAATGGAAGGTTGTTGAGTTCCCAGCGATCATGCCATCTGGCAAGCCTTTGTGGCCTGAGTTCTGGAATTTAGATGAATTAAAGTCAATCAAGGAAGAAATTCCTGTATCGAAGTGGAATGCTCAGTACCAGCAGAACCCTACCTCTGAAGAAGGGGCGCTTCTCAAAAGAGAATGGTGGAAAGAGTGGGATTCGGTAGATCCACCACACTGTCAGGCCATTCTTCAGTCTTGGGATACAGCATTTCTTAAAACTCAGAGGTCAGACTATAGCGCTTGTACCACTTGGGGGGTGTTTTATCACCCAGACGTAAACAATGGTAAGACTCCGAATCTTATCTTGCTGGATGCATACAAGGAAAAGTTGGAGTTCCCAGAGCTAAAGCAAATGGCTTACGAAAAGTTTTGGGATTATGAGCCAGACCAGCTTATTGTGGAAAAGAAAGCCTCTGGTGCGCCTTTGATCTTTGAGCTTAGGGCAATGGGATTGCCTGTGACGGAGTTTACTCCATCTAGGGGGCAAGATAAAATTGCTAGGGTCAACGCCGTAACGGATCTATTCGCAAGCGGTGTTGTGTGGCACCCGCCCACCAAGTGGGCAGAGGATGTGATTGAGGAATGTGCCTCATTCCCAGCGGGGGATCACGACGATTACGTTGACTCAGTGTCTCAAGCTCTTATAAGATTTAGGCAAGGCGGCTGGATTAGATCTAGCAGTGATGATTGGGACGATGAACCCAAATATAGAAGAGCAGTAGAATATTACTAAGCATTCTGCTATAGTTCGATAGAAAACAGTGAGTGAGAGTCATGGCTATTACAAAACCGATGGAACCATTTGATCCAAAAGAAATTAACGTTGAAGAAAATACAACGGAAATTGAAGTGGAAATTGTAAATCCAGACGCCGTTTCAATTGAGCAAGATGACGGAAGTATAGTTATTGATTTCACAGGTGATGTGGCTGAGAGCATCATGGGTCCAGATCATGAAAGCAACTTGGTTGAGTTTATGGATGACCAAGACATAGATGTTTTGGCGTCCGATCTAGTCAGCGACTTTAATTCAGACAGAGAATCCCGCAAGGATTGGGCCAAGTCTTACGTTAAAGGCTTGGATCTTTTGGGTCTGAAGATAGAGGAGAGGCAACAGCCGTGGGCTGGGGCATCGGGAGTGTTTCACCCTCTTCTTACTGAATCAGTTGTCCGCTTTCAAGCGCAGGCTATGGGGGAGCTTTTCCCAGCGTCTGGACCAGTAAGGTCTAAAATTGTAGGAAAGCTTACCACAGAGAAGTACAAGCAGTCTGAGCGTGTTCAGGATGAGCTTAACTACATGCTCACTGAAGAGATGCCTGAATACAGGGAAGAAATGGAGCAGTTGCTCTTTAAGCTTCCCTTAGCTGGCTCCGCGTTCAAGAAGGTCTACTATGACCCAATTCGTGAGCGCCCCGCCGCAATGTTTGTTCCAGCGGAAGACTTTGTGGTTACTTATGGCGCATCAGATTTGGAAACTGCCGAACGCTATACGCATGTAATGAAGAAGACCAGCAACGAAGTTAAGCAACTTCAAGTAAATGGTTTTTATAGAGATGTAGATCTACCAGATCCTGCTCCTGACATGACTGACATACAGGAAAAGTATGACGAACTTGATGGGGAGTCTGCTGTAATTGAGGATGATGACCGCCATACAATACTTGAGGTTCACGCAGATCTAGATCTTGGCGGGGATTTGTCAGACAAGGATGGATTAGCTTTACCTTACGTTGTGACTATAGACAAAAGCTCAAGAACCATTTTAGCAATTAGAAAAAACTGGTATGAAGATGACGAAAAGAAAAGAAAAAGGCTGCACTTCGTCCACTACAAGTACTTGCCCGGACTTGGGTTCTACGGAACGGGCCTTATTCATCTTATCGGTGGCCTTGCGAAATCCGCGACATCCATACTTCGCCAGCTTGTTGATGCTGGCACGTTGTCAAATTTACCTGCGGGCCTCAAAGCTCGCGGGATGCGTATTAAAGGGGACGATTCTCCTCTTATGCCGGGCGAATTTAGGGATGTGGACGTACCGGGCGGTGCTATTCGTGACTCAATTACGTTTATTCCTTACAAAGAGCCATCAGGAGTACTCTACCAACTACTTGGAAATATTGTCGAAGAGGGACGCCGCATTGGATCAGTTGCTGACATCCAAGTAGGCGACATGAACGCACAGGCACCTGTTGGTTCTACGCTCGCTCTGATGGAAAGATCCATGAAGGTTATGTCTGGTGTGCAATCTCGCATGCATGCCGCGATGAAGCGAGAGCTTAGGCTGCTTGCTAAAGTAATACATGACTATATGCCTTCTGAATATGCGTATGAAATGGAAGGTGACTTCGATAGGAAAGAAGACTTTGACGGTAGGGTAGATGTAATCCCAGTCTCCGACCCTAATGCTGCTACTATGTCTCAACGTATCATGCAGTACCAAGCGGCATTGCAACTTGCCTCACAGGCTCCTCAACTATACGACATGGGTAAGTTGCACCGTCAAATGTTAGAGGTTCTTGGCATTCAAGATGCGGATGACATCATCAAACTTCCAGATGAGATAAAGCCGAAAGATCCTGTGACAGAGAACATGGCTATGTTGAAGCAAGAGCCAGTAAAGGCCTTTGCTTACCAAGACCATCAAGCCCACATTCAGACCCATATGGGCGCTATGCAAGATCCCAAGATACAAGAGATGGTTGGTCAGTCACCGTTTGCCAGCGCAATACAATCAGCTATGTCCGCGCATATCACTGAGCATGTTGCGATGGAATACCGCAATCAAATACAACAAAAGCTGGGTGTTGAACTG
>Ga0098055_1001616_pt1 | contig 12080 bp, 13 predicted proteins | sample 17_taG_FD_75107 | JGI IMG/M metagenome (GOLD analysis project Ga0098055, IMG submission 75107) | Marine viral communities from the Subarctic Pacific Ocean - 17_ETSP_OMZ_AT15314 metaG | ecosystem: Environmental > Aquatic > Marine > Oceanic | place: Pacific Ocean | collected 2015-01-18 | reverse complement strand
GCTAAAGTTCAAAGTGATTTTAGTAAGAAGTACGGTACGTTTGACGTTAACTTAGCTGACGGTACAATTAACTACCCAGAGAATGGATAGTCACGTAATTAGAAAGATCACTATAGGTAAGGACTATAAGAGCGACGCTATGCACTACGCTGTAGGGCAAGGCGTTTATGGTGGCCACACTATATGTGATATACTAGAAGAGGAAAACAAGTACTCTATCTACATAAGAAAGAAAGATATAGTCATACCTTGGAAAGACTTTAACAAGAATATGGCTATATCAGTTGAATACGATCTCAACTATTAATGAGACCCGTAACCAACTTCATAATAAAACCCCATGGAGACAGATACAATAATTCAATTAAAGTAGGTGGCAAGAAGTTGATACTGAATACTGAGATATTCAATCATCAATACGTTAACCGGGAAGGTATTATTGAGTCTGCTCCTCTGTGTAACCCTAGTGGATTACAAGAAGGGGATACGGTAGTTGTCCATCATAATGTTTTCAGGAGATGGCACAATGTTAAAGGTATAGAGAAAAACAGTAGAGGATTCTTGAGAGAGGATCAATACCTTATTTCTGAAGATCAGATATTCATGTACAAAAGAGATGGCCAATGGTGTGCTATGCCTGGTTACACTTTTGTAAAACCTATAAAATCACAAGACAAATATAGTCTTACTCCAGAGAAACCTCTCGTTGGTATAGTGAAACACTCTGATGGCACGTTCCTACCTACTCAACTAGTTGGGTTTAGACCTAGCAGTGAGTATGAGTTTGTAGTCGATGGTGAGAGGTTATATAGAGTTATGAACGATTTTATTACAATTGAATATGAATATAAAGGAAACGAAGAGGAATATAATCCAAGCTGGGCGGAAAGCGGTGGAAGAGCTAATTAAAGTAGCTAAAGAACCTATCGTAGATTCAGATGATGATATATCTGCTGACAGACTTAAGAATGCTGCGGCAACAAAAAAGTTAGCTATATTCGATGCTTTTGAAATTCTAACTAGAATAGAGGAAGAGGAGAGGATTATAATTGAATTAGAGAATTCTAAGAAAGATATAAATAAACCTAAGTTCCAAGGATTCGCAGAAGGGAGGAGTAAGTAATGTACGAGCAGTCACTATACAAGATAATAGAACCAGTTAAGCTTACCACCATCAAGAGATTGAATAAAGGTAAGAAGTGGAAGTACGGCTACGACAAAGAAAGTGACGTAGTGGTTATATCTAAGTCTGGTCAGATAGGTGAGATTGTAGAGATACAGGGCTTGAAGATCGCTCTACCTAAAACCCCTAAAGAAGTGTTCAGTTGCTCTAAAGATAAGAGTGAACAGAAGTGGAGGAAATTTAGTTTCCCCGAAGCATTCAAAAAGATCAAGACTAGATTTGATTGGGATGATTATCCTAAAGAATTTAAAGAAACTCATTACGATTATATAAATCAAGAGTTCAATAGGAGAGATAGCGGATTTTGGTTTATGAATAACGGTAACCCAACCTGGATTCCTGGTAGTTACTACATGTACCTGCAATGGAGTAAAATTGATGTTGGTGCTCCAGACTTTAGAGAAGCAAACAGATTGTTTTTTATATTTTGGGAGGCGTGTAAAGCTGATCAAAGATGTTACGGTATGTGCTATTTAAAGAATCGTCGTTCAGGTTTTTCTTTTATGAGTTCGGCTGAAACCGTTAATTTAGCTACACTTGCGAGTGATAGTAGATTTGGGGTGTTATCAAAGAGTGGGGCTGATGCTAAGAAAATGTTTACGGATAAGATAGTACCTATAAGTATTAACTATCCGTTTTTCTTTAAACCTATACAAGATGGTATGGATCGCCCGAAGTCAGAGCTAGCCTACCGTATTCCAGCGAAGAAGTTCACCCGTAGAAAGATGGGTGTTCATGAAGAACAAGATGATATGGAAGGGTTAGATACTACTATTGACTGGAAAAATACTGGTGATAATAGTTATGATGGTGAAAAACTTTCTTTACTAGTACACGATGAGAGTGGTAAGTGGGAGAGACCAGATAATATCTTAAATAACTGGCGAGTTACGAAGACCTGTTTGAGGTTGGGTGGTAGAATAGTAGGTAAGTGTATGATGGGTTCAACATCAAACGCTTTAGACAAAGGTGGCGATAACTTCAAAAGATTATACAATGACTCAGACGTTAGCAAGCGAAACAGAAATGGCCAGACAAAGTCTGGTTTATATTCTTTGTTTATCCCAATGGAGTGGAACTATGAAGGATTTATTGACCACTACGGAATTCCAGTATTTGATACACCTAGCGATGACAGACGAGGACCTCATGGTGAACTAATAGATATAGGTGTTGTAGATTACTGGGAGAATGAAGTCGATGGTTTGAAAGATGATCAAGATGCTTTAAACGAATTCTACCGTCAATTCCCTAGAACAGAAGAACACGCATTCAGGGATGAGACAAAGAATAGTTTGTTTAATCTCATTAAGATATATGAACAAATAGATTATAACGAAGGTAATAGGAACTCCTCGGTCTTAACAACCGGTAACTTCCAATGGGTTAATGGAGTTAAAGATACTCAAGTAGTATTCAACCCCGATCCAAATGGTAGATTTAAAGTTAGTTGGGTTCCAGGTAAAAATCTTCAGAATAACGTTATATTAAAGAACGGTGTTAAGTACCCTGGTAATGAACACGTTGGTGCGTTCGGTTGTGATAGCTACGATATTAGTGGTACCGTAGATGGTAAAGGATCTAAAGGTGCTTTACACGGGTTGACTAAGTTTAGTATGGAAGATGCTCCGGCTAATACGTTCTTCCTAGAATATATAGCTAGACCTCAAACTGCTGAGACGTTCTTTGAGGACGTTCTAATGGCATTAGTATTTTACGGGATGCCAATACTCGCAGAGAATAATAAACCTCGTCTATTGTATTATTTACGGCGTAGAGGTTACAGAGGTTTCAGCATGAACAGACCCGACAAGGTTTGGAATAAATTATCTGTAGCTGAAAGAGAGGTTGGTGGAATGCCTAACTCCAGTGAGGACATAAAGCAAGCCCATGCAGCTGCTATTGAAATGTATATAAACGATCATATTGGATTACACGAGGATGGTACTTATGGTACTATGTATTTTAACGAGACGTTAAATGATTGGAGTAAATTCAATATAAATAGAAGAACCAAGCATGATGCTTCCATTAGTACTGGATTAGCGATTATGGCTTGCAATAGACATCTATATAGACCAAACCCAGAGGTTAAACGAGAAGCACTCGACCTTACTATATCCAAATATAAGAATACCGGATTTAACTCAACAATAATAAAAAGATAAACTATGGCAGAGTCTGCGATAAGTAATTTTCCTTCTCAAGCGGTTAGTGATTTAGAGAAGATGACTTCAGAATACGGGTTAAAAGTTGGTAGAGCCATCGAGTACGAATGGTTTAGCGGCGCTAATAATAAGTACTTGAATACTAAGAATAATTTTCATAAACTCAGGTTATACGCTAGGGGTGAACAACCTATACAGAAATACAAGAATGAGTTATCTATAAATGGTGACTTAAGCTACTTAAACCTAGACTGGAAACCCGTACCTATAGTGCCGAAATTTGTTGATATTGTAGTAAATGGAATGGCTCAAAGAACTTACGAAGTAAAAGCATACTCACAAGATTCATACGGAGTTAGCAAACGAACTAAGTACATGGAATCTATACTGCGAGATATGAGGTCTAAAAGTTTCAATGATGCAGCTAAGCAATCGTTGAACATGGATCTTTATGAGAACAAGAAGGAGGATCTACCAGATACAGAGGAAGAGTTAGGGTTACACATGCAATTAGATTACAAGCAGGCTGTAGAGTTGGCTGAAGAGCAAGCTATAAATGTTTTAATGGAAGGTAGTAAATTCGATCTCACTAAACGAAGGTGTTTGTATGATTTAGCTACTATAGGTGTAGGAGCCGTGAAGACTACCTTTGATTGGAGTGATGGAGCTAAAGTGGAATACGTAGATCCAGCTAACTTAGTATATTCGTACACTGAATCTCCTTACTTTGAGGATGTGTACTATATTGGTGAGGTGAAAGAAGTTCCAATAAATGAGTTGGTAAAACAGTTCCCTCATTTAACAGAGGAAGATATAAAAGATATAGTTGAAGGACCTAGGAGTTCTTCGAAGAGTTATAATAATAACACTAATAGAGATAAGAACAAGGTAGATGTTCTTTACTTCAACTACAAGACCCATAAGAACAATACTTATAAACTAAAGGAGATGGGGACTGGTGCTGAGAAAGTCATAGAGAAAGATGACACCTTCAATCCTCCAGTTGATATGGAAGGAAACTTCGCTAAGTTAGAAAGAGTAATGGAGTGCTTGTATGAAGGTGTTTTAATCCTTGGTACTGACAAGCTCTTAAAGTGGGAGGTCGCTAAGAATATGATGCGTACTAAATCTAACTTTGATAAAGTTAAGATGAACTACAGTATAGTAGCACCTAGAATGTACAACGGTAAGATAGAATCTATAGTTAGTAGGATAACTGGTTTCGCTGATATGATTCAGTTAACCCATCTGAAGCTACAGCAAGTTCTTTCTAGAATGGTTCCAGATGGTGTTTACTTAGACGCTGATGGTTTAGCTGAGATTGATTTAGGTAATGGTACAAACTATTCTCCACAAGAAGCTCTAAACATGTTCTTCCAAACAGGTTCTGTTATTGGTAGAAGTTTTACTTCAGAAGGAGATCAAAACCCTGGAAAAGTACCTATCCAACAAATACAAAACGGAGCTGGTGGTAATAAGATACAGAGTTTAATTACTACGTACAATTATTACTTACAGATGATCCGTGATGTCACTGGACTTAATGAAGCTAGAGATGCTTCAACTCCAGATAAGAACGCACTGGTAGGTATACAGAAAATAGCTGCGGCAAATTCTAACACAGCAACTAGACATATACTGCAATCTATGTTACTGCTAACATCAGAGACTGCTGAAGCTTTGTCGCTTAGAATATCTGATATTGTAGAATATTCCCCAACAAGAGAAGCATTCGTTCAATCTATAGGTGCTCACAACGTAGCGACTCTAGAGGAGATGAATGAGTTGCACTTGTATGACTTTGGTATATTCATAGAGTTGATGCCAGATGAAGAAGAGAAGCAAATACTTGAGAATAATATCCAACAAGCTTTAGCTCAGAAGTTGATAGACTTAGATGATGCTATAGATCTTAGGGACGTTCGTAATATTAAGTTAGCAAATCAACTACTTAAAATAAAGAGGAAAAAGAAGCTTGAGAGAGATCAAGCTATGCAGCAACAGAATATACAAGCTCAATCTCAAGCTAATCAAGAGGCTCAACAAGCAGCAGCTCAGTCTGAAATACAAAAGAATCAAGCTAAAGCTCAGATTGATATGCAACTAGAACAGCAGAAGAATAATTTAAAATTACAGTACTTAGAGAAAGAGGCAGCTGTAAAAAAAGAGTTGATGAATCATGAGATGTTTATAAACGAAAGATTAAGAATGGCTGAGAGTGAGATGATAGATAAGAGAGAAAGTAAGAAAGAGAATAGAAAAGATCAACGTCAAGACAAGCAAGCGCAAAATCAACAAGCAATAAAAAGGGGTGAATCACTTAAAAAGTTTGAATCTTCAGGTAATGATGTAATAGGAGGAGGACTTGGATTAGAAAGGTTTAACCCCAGATAGTTTTTAATTTTATAATATTTTATTATGGTAGAAGAAGTAGAAAACGTAGTTGAAGAGACTACAGAGCAACCTGTTGTAGAACAACAAGTTGACGAATCAAAATTCGAAAGCGCTGGAGATGACAGCGTTATTAAAATAGACTTAAGTAAACCCCAAGCCCAAGAAACTAATGAAACTACAGAAACAGAAACTGACACAGCAGGAGTGGTGGGACGCGATGAAAACGCCGAGCCCACAGAAGAACAAGAAGAAATACAGCCGCAAGGAGAAGTACAAGAAGCAGAGTTACCAGTATTAGAAGAGGTAACTGAAGAAGAGGTTGAGCAAGTTGAAGAGCAAGTTGAAGAAGCTGTTGCTGAAGCTCAAGCCACTGGAAAACCTTTACCAGAGAATATTCAGAAGTTAGTCGACTTCATGGAAGATACTGGTGGAGATATAAACGACTACGTAAGTTTAAATAGAGATCTAACTAAGTTAGATGACTCTGAGGTACTTGATGAGTACTATAGAAAAACTAAATCTCATCTATCAGCATCAGAAAGAAACTTCTTATTAGAGGATAAGTTCGGATTCGATGAAGATGTGGATGATGAGCGTATAATAAAATCAAAGAAAATCGCTTTAAAGGAGCAAGTTGCTGAAGCGAAAGCCTACTTAGACGGGCAAAAGTCTAAATATTACGAAGACATCAAAGCGGGTAGTAAGCTTACGAGCGAACAACAAAGCGCTATTGATTTCTTCAATCGTTACAATAAGGAATCTGAAGAGACTAAAAGGCTAACAGAATCTAACAAACAGGTTTTTCAAAGTAAGACTGATAATCTATTCAATGACAAGTTCAAAGGTTTTGACTACAACGTCGGAGATAAGAAGTACAGGTTTAACGTGAAAAACAAGAATGACGTTAAGACAAACCAAAGTGACCTCAACAATTTTATCCAAAAGTTTTTGGATAAGAACAATCAGATGAGCGATGCTAAAGGTTACCACAAGTCTTTATTTACAGCAATGAATGCTGATGCTGTGGCTCAACATTTCTATGAGCAAGGGAAAGCAGATGCAATCAAAGATACTGTAGCTAAAGGTAAGAACATTAACGTAAACCCTAGAGGCACTCACGGAAGTGAGCAGACTAGTGGTTTGAAGTTTAAAGTGTTAGGTGAAGGTGCGGATGATTTCAAATTCAAGATTAGAAAAAAGAAATAATTAATTTTAAAACAAATTTAAAATGGCAATTACTAGTGTAACGTCGTCGGGTTTAACTCCGTCGCCGAGAAAACAATCGTTAGCCTCGAATTATATCGACTTTGCTGATGCAGGTAGTTCTGATGGATGGGCACAACAATATTTACCAGACCTTATGGAGAAAGAGGCTGAGGTTTTTGGAAACAGAACAATCTCAGGATTCTTATCTCAAGTAGGTGCTGAAGAGGGTATGGCTTCAGACCAAGTAGTTTGGTCGGAGCAAGGTAGATTACATTTATCTTATAAGAATTGTTCGGTATCAACTAATACTGTTACTATAGGAAGTGAAGTTGGTGGTCACACCTCAGTTTCAACTCATGGTATTAGACCTGGTGATATGGTATTAATATCAGATGCTGGTGCAACTATTCAGGCATTTGTTAGTCAAACTGCTGCTGACACTATTACTGTTCTTCCTTACAAAGACGCTAATATTGCTGACGCTGGTGTAGCTAGTACTAGTAATGTAAGCGTTGTAGTTTATGGATCTGAATATGTTAAAGGTGCAGTTGGAAGAGATGGTGCTAACGAACCAACTTTCCAGTCATACACTAACAAACCAATCATTATTAAAGACAAGTATGAGATCTCTGGGTCTGATGCATCTGCTATTGGTTGGGTTGAAGTTTCAGGTGAAGAAGGTCAAAATGGTTACCTATGGTATTTAAAAGCCGAAGGTGATACTAGAGCTCGTTTTACTGATTATTTAGAAATGGCAATGATCGAGTCAGTTAAAGCAACTGTTACGTTTCAGGCTATGGAGACTGGGGCAACCGGTAGAATTGATGGTACTGAAGGTTTGTTCGCTGCCATTGAAGATAGAGGAAATCAATCTTCTGGTATTACCGGCGTTAACGCTGCTACTGACTTAGCTGAGTTCGACGCTATCTTAGCTGAGTTTGATAAGAACGGTGCTATTGAAGAGAACATGTTGTTCTGTGCTAGATCAACAGCTTTAGCTGTAGATGATATGTTAGCCTCTATGAATTCTTACGGTGCAGGTGGTACTTCTTACGGAGTATTTGACAACGATGAAGACATGGCTTTAAATTTAGGTTTCTCTGGTTTCAGAAGAGGTTCTTATGACTTCTACAAATCTGACTGGAAGTATCTAAACGATCTAGGCACAAGAGGTGGTATGATTGATACTGTGGGTAATGTTCGTGGAGTTATCGTTCCAGCGGGTGTTTCATCTGTGTATGATCAATCTTTAGGTAAAAACCTAAAACGTCCATTCTTACACGTTCGTTATAGAGCGTCTCAAACTGATGATCGCAAGCTTAAAACTTGGACCACTGGTTCTGTTGGAGCTACTACATCTGACTTAGATGCAATGGAGGTACACTACTTATCTGAAAGATGTTTAGTAGTACAAGGTGCTAATAACTTTATGTTATTGAACTAGTATATTAAGAGATTGGGGCTTCGGCCCCGATCTTTATTTTTAATTTTTATTATATTATATTATGGCTAAAAAGCAAACAAAAACTGCAGTGAAAGAAACTGTAGTAGAGCAAGAGGTGGTTGAAGTAATGGAGCAAGTTCTAAGTGAACCTCAGACTCCACCACAAAGTTACGAGAAACCAGGTAAAAATAAGGTTATTAAAGAACCTATCAAACCTACACAACCTAAGTGGGAGATTAAAGACCGGGTGTATATGTTGAAAAACAATAAAACACCCCTTAGTTATTCAATAAGGACTTCTGGTATTTACTACTTTGATGAAGACAAGGGTTATGAGAGGGAGTTGAAATATACTTCAAATCAAAGGACTTGCTTTGTTGATGAAATGGTAGGGGATCAAAGATTGGAACATATTATTTTTAGAAACGGTAACTTATTAGTACCTAAAAATAAAACAGTATTACAAAAACTCTTATCAAATTACCACCCACATACAGGTGTGTTATTCGTGGAAGTTAATGAGGCAGAGAATGCCGCTTCAGAGATTGATATATTAGAGTTAGAGATCGAAGCATTGAACGCTGCGCAAAACTTAGACATCGATATGGCTGAAGCTGTGATGCGTGTAGAGCTTGGTTCTAAAGTATCAGAGATGAGTTCTAAGGAGCTTAAAAGAGATTTACTATTATACGCTAAAAGAAATCCAGCGTTGTTCTTAGAGTTAGTTAATGACGATAATGTTCAACTAAGGAACTTTGGTATTAAAGCAACTGAACTAAACATTATAAAGTTATCATCAGATCAAAGACACTTTATGTGGGGATCTAACGATAGAAAACTTATGACAGTTCCGTTTGACGAACACCCGTACTCCGCACTTGCACAGTGGTTTAAAACTGATGAAGGTATGGAAGTATACTCAAATATTGAGAAGCGGTTATTATAACCGTTTTCTCTTTAGTTAATATCATAAACCTAAATCCTCAACCCTTAAACCTAAATTCACAAACAAATATTAATTATTAAACAAAAAAAATTATGGCAACAAATTATTTAAAAGCCGGAGGTATGTTTAAGTTTACAGATACAGCAGAAGATGATGTATTTATTTTTCCTGCTAGTAAATGTGAAATGATTGAAGTAACAGATAACACCTCTGTTATTCTTACTTTCTCACAAAGTGGTGATCACGCTGTGCAAAATGTTGATTTAACATGTACTGCTGATAAAGCTGATGAGGTAGCTGCTATTATGGCAGAGTACTTAATGAATAGCGGTAGTGCGGTAGGTGGATGCGCAGGGTTAACGGAGTTTGCGGCTACTGCAGCCCCAATCACTGATGTAACTGGAATCGCAACAGCTAAATCAATCTAATTATTAAACTTAAACTAAAGGAAATTATGAAAATATTACATTTCACTCAAATCTACCCAGCACAAGAGGTTGCTTTTCCAGCAGATAACGTAACTGCAATACAAGTTACGAATGACCAAAATATTAGGATTTGGTTTTCAAATAGCGATGGTAACACAAATGATCATAGAATCGATGTAGCGTGTACACCAGCTGACACAGCAGATGAGATGGCAGATTATTTCGCAGAGCAATGTGCTCCAGGGAATAAAGGTGGTATATATAGTTTTGTCGAAGGACAAGCGTTACCAATCTCTGGTACTAACGCGGCTGGGGCTACGGTTTCACCAACAATAGATGGTATTGAGTACAACGTAGGTGCTTAACAGGAATTATTAATAATAAAAAAAAGAAATTATGAAATTATTACATTTTGTAGATGCGGCCGGTACGGACGAACACTACGTTCCTGCTAAAAACGTTAACTTAATAGAAACTATTAACGCTGCGAACCTTAAAGTATGGTTCTCGAATAGTGATACTGACGTGTCTGATCACAACGTTCAGGTGGGTGTTACATCTGGCACAGCTGACGAATGTCTACTCGCTTTGAGTGAACACCTTATTGATACAGGAATCCACAGCCAAGGAGTTGTTAAAGTTATAGCAGGAGGACAAATCCCAAATTCATATGGGTTTGGTGGAGCTATTGCTTCTGTAGAGTATACAGCTGGTTCATAATAACTAGCAAACTTAATATTAATAGCCATCCTTTCGGGTGGCTATTTTTTTTACCCTATACTAACTCCTCGCTTTACTATGTAACTATATTAAAGTAAAATAGAATGCAATGAAATCAAAAGGATTAGGAGATACAATAGAGAAATTCGCAAAGTCAACTCGTATAGATAGTTTAGTTAAACTAGGCTCTAGCTTTATGGGTATACAAGATTGCGGATGTAACAAGAGGAAGGCTTGGTTAAACAAGCAGTTCCCTTATAATTCAAAACAAGATGGCAGTAAGCATAGATAACGTTTACCAGAGAGTTTTAGCTATATCTAATAAAGAGCAGAGAGGTTATGTAACCCCTCAAGAGTTTAACTTGTTAGCCTATAAAGCTCAGATGGACATATTCGAATCGTACTTTTATAATTATGGCAATAAGTTACTAGGACCTAGTGTTGATGCCAGCGTGGTGACTAGTATTGAAATGTTAGAAGAGAAACTACTACCATTCAAGAAAGCTGAAAAAGTTACTGCTGTTGCTACTCAAGAGGTCGGATCTTTAGCTGGTGTGTACTATGGTGTTTCTGGAATTAAAGTAACAGGCATTAATCTACCAAGTGATTTATATTATCTAGAAAGTATAGCAAATAACTACATGGGTGTAGGTAGCGAGGTTCCGTGGACGGAGTTTTACACAATGCTTAGTTTGTCTAAATTGAGACCGTTTAGTGTACTTAAACCTATCTTTGCAAGAGGTGGTTTTAACGGAAGTGCTGCTAGTACTATTTTCACGATGGATGAAACTAGTGGTACTAACCCTCCAGTTAATAGCGGTCCAAAAACTATGAACGCGAGATTAGCGGGTTGTAATTTATTAATAGCACCAGGCTCTGGGACAACGGAGTATGGGAATTCTGGTATAACCGTTGGTAATGAGTTCGTATGCCAATACGTAAGGAAACCAGTAACCCCTTCTTGGGCATACGTTGTTGTAGGTGATAAAGCTTTATATAACGGGAATCAATCAGTTAACTTCGAGTTACACACCTCTGAGGAGAGTACTATAACAAATAAAATACTAGAGCTGGCTGGTATAGTAATTAACAAACCTGGATTGGCAGAAGTAGTGCTTAGAAACGAAGGTATGAAAGAAGCTATTAAAAATTAATAACTATGGGACTATTAGGTAATGTTTTTAGTAATTACGATTATTATAATCAACCCGCTTTACACGGGAATTATACGTTCGTAAATCTAAGAGAGATCATAGATACATTTATGATTGTACATATAGGTGAGGGTAAAGTACTCACTAAAGCTAGTATGAGCGAGGTTCAGTTCCACGGAATGAGAGCTATACAAGAATTATCGTATGATGTTCTAAAGTCTATTAAAGCTCAAGAGATAGAGGTTCCAGCTACACTAAAAATGACGTTGCCTCATGATTATGTTAACTATTGTAAAGTAGTTAGAGTAGATTCTAATGGTATAGAGAAACCTATATATCCTACAGGTAGAACTTCAAATCCGTTTGCTATAAATCAAATAACCGTTCCTATATCATCTAGTCAGTCCGTAGGTGATTACAACTTTGACCACGATGGT
>Ga0098055_1001611_pt1 | contig 12093 bp, 12 predicted proteins | sample 17_taG_FD_75107 | JGI IMG/M metagenome (GOLD analysis project Ga0098055, IMG submission 75107) | Marine viral communities from the Subarctic Pacific Ocean - 17_ETSP_OMZ_AT15314 metaG | ecosystem: Environmental > Aquatic > Marine > Oceanic | place: Pacific Ocean | collected 2015-01-18 | reverse complement strand
ATAACATCAATAGTAGTATTGTTAAAGGTTTTATACGATGTCAAGCAAATCTGATGCCCTGTTATATAAAATGTCTGTATCCCTAACGAAAGATGGAAACATAGCTATAGACTTTGAAGGCCCTCCTGCCGCAGAGGATATTGAACAGGCATTTGATGATTGGAATCCAGACTTTGAAAACACAAAAAAAATAGTCTCGCTGGTGGAATACCTACGAGACTATAGTAATAGACAATACGATGATTTAAAGAGTTTTATTTTTTAGGCGGCTCTTTCTTTTCTTTGGGTTTAATAGCTTTCTCATAGTAGATTATGAGTTCTTTTTGTTGTTGAATATACCTTTTTAGTTCTGCCATGTTTAGTGCTAGTGTTTCATAGTCGCGCACACTCACGGCATAAAATACCATGTCGCCATTTTCTTTTTCAAACGTCTTCTTGAAATCCGCAAAGTTCCTATCCGTAACTACATAGAAATATATGTTGTTCAGGCTAACACTTTTTGGTCTAGCCTGTGCAGGAATCTTGCGCTCTACCTCTATCGTTTTTACTTCAAGGGGCAGGACTTTTTTGAAGCTGCTGCACCCCGCCGCTAGTAGCGGGAGGAGCAATAGCACCAGAAATAGCTTCAAAGGACTCAAAGAGTTTCTTAGTTCCATTGTTAATCTTCTTCTCTACAAGTTTTGGTTTCTTCATACTTAGGACTAATAGGTTGTGCTTACGCAGCTTACCGATTAGTGTATCTCTGTAGTTATTAGCCGATTGCAGTTTCTTTTGAAGTTCGTTGTTTAGTTCTTCAAACTTCTCACGGTCTTCAATCATAGCGTTGATCGTATCATCCTGCATCTTCTTTGCAGTCTCTAGCTTGGCGTTGTTCTCAGTGAGGGTCTGTATCCTCTCCTGAGTATCCTTGTAGTAATAGTATCCGCCATAGCCTACGCCGCCGACTAATCCCAGCACGACTATAAGTATGTATATCTTAATCACTTCTTAGCACTCATGTAAGCGGTCATTCCCATGTACGCTCCAACCACACCTGCCTGTCCAATGTAGAAAAGCCCAAACAGGTCGGAAAGTGCTTTAATCCGGGTGTCAGGAAATATAGGCAGAAACACCAGAGCAGTGAACACAAGCATGGATACCATAGCTACCCACGCCATCTTCTTCTGCGCTTCCATCTTTTCCTTCTTCTCCAGAGCTTCCATAACGGCTAACTCCTTATCACTAACTACCCCGTCATTGTCGAGGTCCAGTTCGCTGTACTCGCTGTCTGGCTCCAGCTTCTTCTGTTCTCCCATGTGATACCTCCACCGTTTCTATTACGGCTTCTATGTTGTGGTGCCAGTGATCAAGAAAATGGTGTACTCTTGGATACTCAGGTACAATGTCAAGTAACTGCCACATAAACTCTTGCAGTATATTATTGTAGTCTGGCATCCAGTAGTACACCTTTAGTATCACTGGTTCTTTTTTTATATATAGTTTAACCAAGCTTATTTTTAGCTTTGATAATATTCATACCAAATACGTTGATAGTGCTAAGAATAGCCTGTACCTTTTTGTTGTCTGCCTCATTAGGCGTGATAGCCGCAAGGATAGAGAAGCCTCCAAATCCTGCAAGGGCTAGTACGATAATAGTAATAATTAGTTCCATCTTTGTCTCCTATTCCATAAATGATGGTAATATTGTGTCTTTATAGCCGTAGACACCTCCCGGTCCTGTCTCACGATCAACATTCTCAAATGCTGCGGCCCTAGCTAATACTCTTAATGTCGCCATGCCTCTCATTTCATTTGAAGGTATGGGTTGTCTTGTAACCAGCACATTAAAAAATAAGTCAGCCATTGCTGGGTCACGCAGCATAGCCACCATTTCGTCTGCTTGCTTTTTCCTGTACAGCATAAAACTCATCTCTGTGAACACATACCTTGCAGAAACAACTTGTCTGTTAACTGCATACAGTCTGCTTATAACACTGGAGGGAGAAAAACCTCTAACATCATACGTTCCAAAACCAGCAGGAGCTTCCGCTCTGGTGTTTATAACACTCATTATTTCTGAAACTCTTATGGCTTTATCTATAGTGCTAATCTCACCTTTAGGAGGATCTGGAAATAATTGACGTAAATTGTCTTTTGATTGGTTTAATGCATCTCCAAAAGCTTCATGGTCAAATGCTTTAAGCGGTTGTCCTTCAGGGCCTGTTACTGGAGTGCCAGAGAATGCTCTCTCTTTTATTCTCTTAGCCACCATAGTCCGGACAATTTCCATTATATCTTCGTCTTTTACCTTGCTGTCCGGGGCTTGCTTCATTACTGTTATGATCTCGTCTAAAACTTTACGAGTATCATTAACATCCATTCGTCCGGGGGTTAAAATAGCATCAACAAAGTCAGGCACAGTATTAATTTTTGCAACCTGCCCCGTCAAGCTTAGATCCATCGCCCTTCGTGTTAACTCTCTTGCATTTTCAGCTTCAATTGTCAACTCTCTTTGCACATCTTCAAAGTGTCTGCTTACCTGTCCAAACTTTTTTGCAGCCTCTGCATTAGTGCGTATAAGAGTGCTAAGACTTGTAGCTACAGAATCTACATTTTCATCTATCATATCTCCAAACACACTTTTTATTGCAGCATCTTGAACATTAATTAGAGTTTCATCTTGAGTCTTGCCGACAACTGAAGAAACATCATCTCCAACTTGAGGAGCCTCTACTCTAATTCTTTTCATTTGAGGGAGATCATCATAAGCTCTGCTTACAAGTTCAGTAAGTATGCCACGTAACCTATCTCCTACAAGCATTTCTGTGTTAGTACTTCTTGCTTGCGCCCCCGGACTGTCAGGATTTTTAGGTTTACCGCTTTTAGTAGCCATTAAAAACTTAGTCTCCGGGTTTAATTCATATTTAAGACCTTTAGCTCTTCCAGACTCACGCTCAACAAACTCCCCAAAAAACTCTGTAAGTTCGTCAAATTTTGTTTGTGCAGTACCTGCATCTCTTATGACTCCGGACATATCTAAGTAATTAGACCATGTGTTTGCATCATAGTTTCTAACTATAGGGTCGTCTTTCTTACTTACTTGTCTTCCAGAAAAGAGTAACTTACCTATTTTAGAGTCTTGTCTAGCAATGTAGTCGTTAAGATAATCCTCGCGTAGTACCTTAAACTTTTCTGCAGTGGTTCCCTCTGTAGCGCCCCTCTGTGCATCAAACGCATTAAGCGCATTTTCAATGTCATCTTCTATTGCTTTATGCAAATCAGCGTATTCAGATTTCTGTGCCTCATCAGCAAATCTCTTTTGCCTTTGAACCCCTCTAGCAATACGATGTAGATTTCTTACGCTTATCTGTAGCTCTGGAACAGTATCATCCATCCCTTTTAAAGCTGTATATGCGGCATAGTAACCAGCTTTATTTGCATCTTTCATAAATTCTTCAAATGCTTCATCAATGGCCGCAATTTCCGCAGCGTCTTTACCTTGTTTCTGGGCATTAAAGTATTGTTCAAGAAGCTTTTTAATCTCATCATCTATTAAGCTTTTAACTCTTTTAACATCACCAAGATCTATACCTTCCTTTGCAAAGCGTTTAGGTCCCGCGTCTGGTGTTGGTTCTTTGTAAACAAGCTGCATTACTTTATGTACAAGCTGCATATCTTGGGCTTTTACTTCTTTAACTTCGTCAAAAAATAAATTAAATCGGGTTGTAAATGTTCTGTGAATACCATCAAGAAAATCTGTAGCTAGCTGAACAAAATTATCAAAGGGTTCATCAGAACGCGCAGCATGATGTCCATGCTTGACTACTGGACTGTCTTCCCAAATATCACCGGCCATTGCTCTAGCTGTACCCGCAAGCTTAGTGACTTCGTCTAGCTCTTGTCTTGCAGGGCCTAGATGTGGAAATAGTTCCATATTTCCTCCGGAGCGTGTTAGGTATCTAGGATCAAGTTTTGCAATCAATTCAAAAAGCTCTTCTTCAATACCAGAAATTTCATCCATCAAACTTTTGTTATTGCCCGCCCTTGCCCATAGACTTGGTAAGTCACGGCCACTTGCTTCTATATCAGCTATGTCCCTCGTAATATTAGCTTGCATCTCAGTAATGTCTTTAACTCTTTTAGTTACAAGGCTGAAAGCAGCAGTTTGAAAAGCCTGTACTGCTTCAGGTAAGAGGTTAGGGTCCGCTCCTTCAGGTAACAGACTATCTAACAATCTCATCGTTGAGATTAACTGATCTAGCTCAACTCTTGAAGCAGATATTGCATCTTCCAAAACATCTAATTTTATGCGCCCAACACTATTGGTAAGAGTAGTGCTTCCTTTGTTAATTTCTGTTAGGGCTATAAGAGGCGTTAATCCAGTAAGCGCATCTATTGTAGTTTTAAATTGATCATCGGTCACGCCTAATTCATTTAACTGCTTTTTAAGCTCTCCAAGATTTGCCATGCGTACCGCGATTTGATTTCCTATGCCTACACTATCTGCAGCTTTAGCTATGTCTTTTAACAGTCTTCTCTCAGCGCGAGTTGCAAGCTGACGAACTTGTTGACCCTTTCGGTCGCCTTCAGTTATAGTTCTAGTAGTGTAAAACCTAGCCAAATCTCTGCCTACTACAAATCTTTCTAGGGCTGCTCTGTCTTTTATTAAATTATCAAGATAACCAATTTTAGTTGTAAGAGGAAGAACAAACGTAGCACCAAATTGTTCCCGAAGAGTTTTTACTCCCTTTGTAAAAGCAAGTGGTCCGGTCATGGCTCCGCCAAGAACAAAGAGAAATTGTAAATTCTCATTGCCAGTTTCCCGTGCTATTTCAAAACCAGCTAAGGCACCTACCTCAGATAAAATCATATTTTTTGTTCCCGGTGTTATGACACCCAGAGCATAGCCCGTTCTATAGGCTTCTTCGCGCCCTATACGCGCACTAAGCAAGCGAGACTCTTCAAAGTTTCCTTTTGCGTAAGCATTATTTTGTTTTTTAGTAAGATTTCTAATTCTTTTATCTTGTTCTCTCACTAATCGCATACGAGTTACTATATTGCCGCGTTGTAACAGTTCAACTCCCTTGACTTTAACGCTCGGAATTTTACCTTCTTTTGCCTCTAGTCGTCTTGCAACCTCTTTTGTACGTTTAGCCTGTTGCTGATACAGGCCCTGTCTAACTGCTAGCCTAGATACAGGCTTTGCGATAAAGGGCTGTAAAACTCTTGCTGCATCTCTTATTAAAGGTATAGGACTAAAGTTGGTTTCTCCAGCAAATCTGTACCCTATTCCCCTAGTATTCTGAACAAAGTCTTCTGCAAACCTTGCATACTCACCCTCATCAAGCTTATCCATGCTTTTAGTTATTTTATTTTGTTTAGCCCAATCGACATAGTATTTTTTCATCTGCCTGTTTGCAGTTCTGCCAAGAGTTTTAGCAATGGCTGTAATTGCTACGTTTGGGCCAACAGAACCAGCAGTAAATTGACCAACTCTAGACCACCCAGATGCCGTCTCTCTGTTGAGATCGGTCAATCTACGCACTGTGGTTGAGTCAAGCTCAACCCCATACTTTTCTCTAAATATATGCTTTGTAACTCTATCATTTGAAAGGGAGTCTGTTAAAATGCCATCGTGTATGCTGTTATAAGATGCAATAATGCTTCTTAAAACTTCTTTGCCAGTTCTTTTATACTTTACTTTTCTACCTGTAGCGGACGCAAAAAGTTCATCTGCGGTATCTGCGGCATATCGAACAAGTGTTCCTGCATTATAAACAGTGGAGGCCCCTAACATCAATGCGTCTGGAACAGCTTTAAAACCCATGTATAGATCTCTTAGAATAGCTGCTTGAGCGGGATCATCTTTTATTCTTTCTGCAATTCCCTCAGATGCAACTCTAATACTTTTTTCTACATCAGCTGGTATTGTTTGTCCTTTACGATTAGACAGCCATTCTTGTGTAAGACCTTCATATATGTTCTTACCTATGTCTATCGTGACACCTTTAATAGGTTCACCACTCTCTGTCTGGCCGTAAACTCTTTCATATGTCGATTTTTTCTTCCTTATATCTAAAAAGGCTTGACTTTTCTTTTGAAAATCCAGTATAGCTTGATCGGTAAATCCCTGTCTTCGCATCTGATCTACTGTTTTAGGAAGAGCCTTCAGTATATTAGCCTGTGTCTGCTCTTCTTCACCATAATGTCCCAATGCGGCCCTGCTAACAATATCCTCCCTCCGTTTTGTTGCAGCATCTGTAAACACGGGAGAAGGCCCCATAGGCAGGGCAGTGTCACTACTACTGTCAAGACTAGGCGTTGTAGACGTACCCTGTAAAGCTTGTAGGATTTGTTCATCTGTTGTCATTGCCTATTTCACTCCTAGCTGTTCAACTAACTTTTTACGTTCTGCTTCGTACTCAGCTATTGCCTTTAGTACGCTAGCGTCTTTATAGAATTTATTATTTAATTCATCAATCTGTTTATCTATTTCTACTATACGGGTTCGTGCATCTACTTCTGCTACACGGTCCTCTGCAGAAGGTTTTTTCGTATAAACTCCCGGACCCCTTTTTACTATATTCTGTAATTTATTTCTTACAGTGGTCGGTTGGGGAACAGGTTGTCCCGATTGTCTTGGTGGAATATTAACTTTTGTTGCAGATCTTATTCCGCTTAGTCCTAAAGCTTTAATATCAGTTGCGGCTTCTACTATTTTAATACTGTTTTCGCCATTATTTTCCATAACTACCTCTGTAATAGCGAATATATCTATGCTTTCCTCGGAAGTCCCATCATCACTCCTCTTGATGATTGGAATCTTTACCACGTTAAATTTTGTAACGTCAGAATGGCCGGCTTCCGCTTTTATATTTCTATACATATTTGTCTGAGCCGACATCCACTCGACTTTGTTTTCTGCATTGATCGGCGTATTAAAATATAACTGTTTCCTTTTTTGGTCCGCTGGAACGTTTTTGTTCTTTGAGTCCTCTATATATCCCGCAAGGTGATCTCTGATATCCGGAACTTTAAGCATTGCTTTATGAACCAATGTCGCATGTGTGTTTTCATCTATTGTGAGATTATCTATAGGTGTACCCACCCATCTCCCTTGCCTAACATCTGCTTCTACTTTCGCACGCTTTGCTACCTCCTCCCTATACGCTACTGTCGCTGAGACTTTTCTTTGTCCTGACCCATCGTACTGCATACCCCGCGTCATTATGCGGTCCCAACTTTTTGCCGCTTCATAGTCACGCGCACTATTAATATCTTTTGCAAAGCCTTGCAGCTTCACCATTTTATCAGTTGATTGTTTGATAAAATAGTTAACTGCACTTACAGCAGCTTTTTTATCTATAAACCAGTTATGAACACCCAAGGCTTTTACATGCGATTTAACATCGTAGTCTGATATTTTAGTATCATCTTCTTGAGAAATTCTAGCCAGATAAAAACCAGCAATGTATGAGAGAGAAGCAAGTAACTGTGTATTTGCCGCAGAAAATCCTTTTTTTCCTAGCTTTGCTTTTTCCGTCTCATATATTTTTATATTCTCGGCTAGCTTCTTCGCTACGCTCGTAGTCATAGATATATTAGCAAAGTAATTAGGTGAAGCACCGGCTTGCATACCACTCTGATACCATTTCAAAAACTGTCTACCTTGTGCTACAAGACCGTTACCTAAAAGTAATAAGTCACCCCCTATACCTACAGCAGTACTTGGATCGACTAATAAATCCTTAATGTCTCTTAATATAGTAGTAACTTGAGCAGATGTTTTATATATTTGCTGTCTACCTTCTATATAATTTCTAACAAGGGCAGTTTTCTTTTCGGCGTTCCACGCATCCTGCCTCGCTGTATCCTGCCCCACTACATCTCGTAAGGCAGGGCGTGGAGTATCTATCTGTGTGTGACTAGTCTGCGCTCTATGAGAGTCAAACAAGCTAGCAGATGCAAGCAGTCTGGTTTGGTGGGCTGCACTAGATCCATCATCAGTTTGTACCCGCTCTATTTTGGCCAGATAGTGAACACCAAGCGCAGCTTCGTCTGCGGAATCCAGTTCCCTTTTAGCCATAATAGCGTGAACAGGCTGATTAATATCTCTCATACCTACGTTTTTCCCGGCAAATACGACACGGTCTTTAGCATCGGTTATAATTTTAGGGGTTAGCTGCGGTGTTTTTGTATCTTTTAGAGCAACTACAAGAGATTCTGGTGTGTCACCAGTATTATTTGTACCAGCACCGCCTCTCAAAAGGGCCGCACGTTTCTCCTCATCCTTATTGTTATTAACCTGATTTAAAGTGCGATTAAAATATCGACTAGTGTTTGTTAAAATTTTATGTATTTCAGGAATATCTTTAAGTTTAGCCAGCCCGTCAAGCATTCTCATGCTTGGTTCTGAAGCACCACCCTCAATAGTTCCTGACGCTTTTGCCATAGCATTATATTCTAAGGTAAAAATGCGATTAAACTCTGAAAGCGCATTCCTGAAGGCTTGGGGGTTTTCCTCTCTTGTTGAGTTTAAAAAGGTTTTAGCCTGATCCACGTTTGCAATTAGTGTGTTAAGAGCATAGCCTGACTGTTGTTTTTCAGGAATTTGTGCAACATTGTATTGAACACCAAGTAAAGACCTGTTAAAAACAGCATTATCATATGCCGCTTTTCTTTTAGCGTTTAAGTCCATAAGGGTATACTGTTTATCAAGCTCTTTTAGTCTATTTTCGTGCGTAAGTTTTGATTTTTCTAGGTCAGCATCTGTCTTTTGTTTGTCAGACATTTTTTGTAGACCTTTCTCTACAAAGCCCGTTACTCCTGCTGCTACGCCTACTGGTAGTGGTATCGCCATTTTCTATGCCTCCATGTCTATAAAGGATTGCTTTTTAACAGGCTCTTCAACACGTTCTTCACCAAAACCAAAACCCTCAAACTGCCCCGCCTCTTCAAGCTCTCCTTGAGATATCTTTGCCTCTATATCTTTGCGCTCTTCCTCCAAGCCCTGACCTGCAGCCTCATATAAATCAGGTCTGTTTTCTCGCATAAGAGTGAACATCTCATCTTCAGTCATACCTTGAGGTTCCGTATGTCTTTTGTAAGTTGCTTCACTAAATACAGTTGCCGGTATTTTTGACTCCCCAGCAAATTCTATAAAGTAAACTGTTAGAGGAGTTTTTATTAGCTCCGCAACATCGGGACTCCACATACCTGTAGTAAACCCTCCAAAGGCTGCAGTATTTACAATTTCCTCAATAGAAATACCAGAAAGCATAAGCTTCCGTATCTCATCTATGGATGCTTCATCTTTTTCTACCTGATCTATAACATACGCTACAGCATCTGCAGGGTCAGTTATCTCTGAAGGTTTATCCCAACCCCATTTTCCCTCCTCTTCAGCCCATGACTCCCCCGGAGTAGGGCCATCAAAGCGCATGGCGTTTGGGCTTACATCTTTACCCAGATTGATTTCAAGGCTGTTTACCATTTAATTAATCCTTATTATGATACGGATTGTATGTATCTTTGAAATTTTTTAGATGACCCTGCAAGTGCAAGTTTAGTGGGAACAGATACTATACTTTGTCTCCTGCTTTTTGTAGGAGCAGGTATATCTACTCCGGGTCTTACATATACTTTATTCTCTGCAAGATCCACTCCAAACCTACCTCTTTTGTCTTTTCCAAGGTCTTTTAACTCTAAGGCTTCTAATCCTCTTGGACCCATTTGAGGTTTTTCCGAAACAGAACTTCTGCTCTGCGCTCTTCTTGCGGGGCTATATCCATGCCCAGCCATTCTATCAGCAGTTGCTCCTGAACCTAAAGAACTAAGAAGTTTAGCTGCTTTTAGTACGCTATTATCAGACTCTCCCCCCATGTCTAAAAAATTAACGTTAGACCCTGCCTGTTTTTGTAAATCACTTACTGCCTGTAAATAATCATCAGTATCGCCTTTTTTAATGCGGTCCTCATATACATCATATAACTCTTGAAAGTCTTTTTGATTAGAATATGTTTGAGTTCTATCTATAATTCCTTCATTAAAAGAGTACATAGTGGGGTCTTCCAGCAGCATGGGAAGAAGATCCCCCGAAGCTGTGTAGTTCGTAGGGTCGAGGAAATAAACATCATCCTCCGGTTGATCAGGAGCAGAAAAGTTCGGTTCTTTCCACGGAAGGGGGTCTTCGTCCCAAAGTATTAAACTATCCCAACGATCTGTACTCATGCTATTAGCCTCCACTCTTAAATGGGTTAACAGGGTCAGCAAAACCTGTTTTTTCAAAATGAGGAAATACAGTCGCCATAACTCCAGAGCCTAGAGATTTAAATGTTTGTACATATAAATCCCTATCATAGGCTGAAATCCTATCGTCTTCCTGTTGTGCATACAGTGCTATTTGGTGATCTCTTTGTAGAGCATTTTCTGCTGAGTTATATATCCAGCTAGCATCGTCTCTGTACTTCTGCCACATGCGATTAAGACCATCTTGATTAAGATTAAGAACATTAATTGCATTCTGTCTGTTTACTTCGTTCTGTCCCGCAGTATTGGCCGTGTTCAGATTCCTTCTCCAAACTGCATTAGACTGATTGATTGCGTTCTGTTGGTTCACATTAAAGTGTTCTCTAGCTTCCGATAAACTAGCGTTAAACTGTGCAAATACATTACTCTCTCCCGCATTGTACTGTCGGATAGCGGTTTCTCTTGCTGTATTTGCTGTGTCAATCTGTGTCTCTAGTTCTGTATAAAACTCATTAATTTGGTTTGTAGATTTAGAATTAAAAGCTCTAGCAGCATTTTGTGCAGCAGAGTCAGAAACTAATTTTTGGTATTTTGACTGTAAGTCAATAGTTAACATCGCCTGTTCACTACTTAGGTTAGCTACATCCATCTGCAAAAAAGAACGGGCATTGTTTACAGCCGTCTGCAAACGCGCATCTAAATTGGCTTTGTCCATTGCAGCGTATGTCATTGCGTTCTGCAATGAAGCTTGTTGTTTATTATTTAGATTTTGTAGTTGAATGGCAGAGTAGGTTTTTGCATCCTGTGCAGCAATAGGAACTCCAGACTCCATAAGAGACTGTGTGATGGCTGCAGCCGCCATAGAAGATGCTCCAAGGCCCCTCTTAGCCATCTCTGCGCCCACTGTTCTAACTGCAGGTGCTGCCCATGCAGGGAGCGGCTTTCCTTCTTCTAGGGAACTAAAAAGCTGACCCAGTTGAAATTTTACAGTTGCTCTTTCATCTAGTTCCTCTGTAGCAGCTTGGGCTATTGACTCCTGTGATACAGCCCCTACAACATCACCAACAAGAGAGCCAGAAGATAACGTGCCTTTAGCTGCAGTAAACTCAGGAGTTCCTTCTTCTGTAAAAGCAGTGTATGTATTTACAGCATCAGTAGCAGGTTTTGGAATTGAAAGGCCGCTAGGATCTACAGAGGCAACAGTGGCTGGCTGTATGCTAGGCATCTGAGTTACATTAAGAAGCTCGTCTTGCTCAACTTCTTGTTTTTTAAAGTCTATCTTTCCCGGCTCAGGCAGATTAGGAGATTCAATTCGCGTAGTGACAAAATCCCTTAAATCCTCATAGAAAGCTGTAGTCTCTGGATTGAGATAGTCGCCCCTCTGAGTGACTTGCTTAGTAGTCGCAGTGTTGGGATCATTTGCACGGGATGCTACAGTTGTGCCAGCAGACTCCTCACCTAAATCTGTTGTCTGAGTTTGGTTTTCTTCTGCCATATCTTATTCCTTATTTGTGAACAAATCCTCGGCCTGTTCTTTATTCTCTAGCTCGGCTAGCTTTTCAGCCACAGTTACGTATTTTGCTTCTAGCTCTGCACACTTTGACATTGCCATATCCCGCTGACGGACTAGCACTTTGACTAAATTCTCTGTAATGTTAAGTTCCATCTCGCTTCTTCTTCCTCTCTTGGTACATTGCCCAAAGCCTGAAGATCAAAAGAATGGAGCCGCCAACTAACATAAAAAGTTGAAGGCCCTGTTCTACCCACTGTAACCAGATAGGTGTAGACACTAAGCCAGTAGCAATAGTAGTGTCTGTAATATTCTTTAATGCATCAGGAGATTTTAGGTCCATAGTATTATACCCT
>Ga0098055_1001609_pt1 | contig 12106 bp, 24 predicted proteins | sample 17_taG_FD_75107 | JGI IMG/M metagenome (GOLD analysis project Ga0098055, IMG submission 75107) | Marine viral communities from the Subarctic Pacific Ocean - 17_ETSP_OMZ_AT15314 metaG | ecosystem: Environmental > Aquatic > Marine > Oceanic | place: Pacific Ocean | collected 2015-01-18 | reverse complement strand
TCACACGGGTGAGAAGGGAAACAATACAATAAGGAAACAGTTATGAAAAACGCACATTTAATAAATGCATTAATAAAGAAACTAGAGGGTGAGATTGCAGTTGCAGAAGCAAATGTAAGCGTCTACCTAAACAATCCTGCTGGTATCGGAGAACATTCTGATATCGTAGAATCAATTGAAAAAGAAGTTGGTAAGATGGCAGAGGCACAAGATAAGATAGAAGCATGTCAACGAGTACTTTCCAATGTATGAGTATAAATGTAAGGTAGTCAAAATCATTGACGGTGATACTGTTGATGTTGATATTGACTTAGGGTTTGGTATCTGGGTACATAAAGAACGCATTCGTTTATTTGGTATCGATACCCCTGAGTCACGTACAAGAGACTTAGAAGAAAAACACTTTGGATTGAAAGCAAAACAATTCCTTACAGATATGTTGAATGACCCCAAAGGTATCAAACTTGTTACCAAGAAAGATGGTAAGGGTAAGTACGGACGCATACTGGGTGAACTCTGGAGATGTGGTAACTTTGGTGACCAATCCATAAACAGTTATATGATTGAGAAAGGTCATGCTGCGGCATACTATGGTCAATCAAAAGAACTGATTGCAGAAAAACATATAGAGAATAGACTGAAGGTTGACCCGGAGTGGAATCCTGAAACTTTTGTGTTTGGTGTAACAAAATAAAACTTGACTTCTGAAACGAATTAATATATAATAGTGGTTATGGTAAAACGTGTAAACATACTAGGTAATGGTGATAGTGCAGGACTATTTAACAGGGGAACCTCTGGTAAACTTCTTGTATGTAATATGCCACCCTTTGAGATTACACGTCAAGAAGTATACGCAACTTGTATGGTCGATTTCAAGATGATGAAGTCTCTTCAAGCAGGTCATCTTCAACTTGATATGTACGATTGGATACTAGGTACAAGACCTAAAATATGGATGGAACAAAAGGGTACTTTCTATATGAAGTATGCTCATCTTATTCGTGGTTTCTATACTCATATCCCTAAGTATGTTACAGAGAATGCAGGGAATCCACAACAGGCAGCGACTAACTTTAACTGCGGTCATATGGCAACGCATTATGCTTGTAATAAAATGAAGGCAGAAGAAGTTCACCTCTATGGATTTGATAGTATCTTCGATATGAATCTAAATAGTTTCACTGACTTGTTATTAGAGTCAGACCGAAGTACACAGAACACAGTGAGATTAAATAATTGGTGGAGACCTATCTGGGAACATATGTTCAAAGAGTTCCCCGATACTAAGTTTATTCTCCATCATACTCATCCTAATATAAAGATTAGGTTGCCTAAGAACTGTTCTATAGAAGTTAATTAACATATAAATAAATATATTACTAGTAAAGGAGTAAAAACATGGAAAAATTAAAAAGTCTAGGAATGAAAATTGGTGCGAAGGTAGATGCCTTACGCGCAACAAGAAAAGGTTTATGGGTCGGTCTCGGACTTGGCGTGCTTAACCTTGTAGTAGGTGTACCGTCAGGTAATGTTGTTATGATGGTTACAGGTGGATTATTGATTATTGTGGATGGATATGACTTATGGAAGGCAAAGTAAATAAATCGAGAGCAGTCTTTGCGCCAGAGGATTATCCTGTAATACGCAAAGCACTTCAAATATATTTACATACCGAGAAGAGTGCCCACGAAAGTCGGATACTCTCTCGGTTACTACATCGATTACATCGTGTAGAGTATGAACATGAAAAGAATAAAGAGAATCAAAATACAGATTATGAACTATTTAATAGCGAGTTGAACAAAAGGTGAAAAATGACTACTGAACGATATTATGACTATATGAGAAAAAGAATTATTGAAGAGAGAAGACTAAGAGATGGAGAAGGTCAACCTACCATTAGAAGTCTTCAGAGTAGAATATCCCGTCTCGAACGACGTATAGAGTTTCTAGAAGATAAAGACTTTGAAAGATACACAGAGAATAATTAGATTTTAGGTCTTTTGAATGAAGTGATACCCTTTTTCTTCATCTCTGCTTTCTTCCAATTTTTGTAGATAGAATGTGTTGGTTCTTTGTTTATCCAAGGTTTAAGTTTTTGCAACGCTTTATTGCATTGAGCAGTTAGGTCTTCTATTGTTGTTGTAGTTGCATTCTCTATCTCAATAAATTGTTTACCAAACATTCTCTTAAAATTATTACGGTTTGCCTGAACTCTTTTCCAAGTCTGCGTGACTAACTTTGGTCCAAGAGTTCTTTCTCTATTCTTATCTCTTTCAATAGAAGTCTCAAGTGGGGTGTTGACAAAAATCATACCAACCTCATAACCCATGTCTATCATTGCTTGACATTCTGATTTCACATCGTCAAGGTCTTTACCTGTACCGTCAACTATGAGACCTAATCTACCCTTCAACCACATTTCTTTTTGTTTATCAGTAAGTATCTTTGCATCTCCACGGATTGCTTGACCCTGTGCTGACATAATATCATCGGGTGTCAATGTAAGTCCTGCCTTTGCGAGCATTTTTTCATAATTGGGGTCACTATTTGATACCTTCATTCCATACGCTCTTAAACCTGCCAGTGCTATGACAAAACTTTTTCCTGCCCCTGCGCCACCCGCCATCATGATTGCCTTGAAAGAAGCAACGTCTTCCAAACCCTCTGTTATAAATTCTTTAAAATCTAACATTTAATTATCCCTGATATATTTTCTGTATGTGGTCTTCAAACTGCTCTACCTTCTCAAGTCTATTCTGCCACAGAATGTAATCTTTCTCTGGGTTCTTCTTGAGGTTATTTAGTAGAGGTGTTATCGCGTTGTATAGTCTCTCTAATCTTTCTTGTGTCTCGGATACTGATGTAGATACAGTTTCAACCTTTGCGGTTGCTTGTTGTACTGCTTCTAGTTCCTGTTCATCTACTATTGTAAACCCGAAATCGAATAAATCATCTGCCATTTTTAAATCTCCTAGTTCTATTTATATAAAAAATAATTAGAAAAAAATAAAATTAGTGCTTGACTTTTTGGTTTGCTTCAGGTATAGTGGTATTATAGGAAAGGAAAACTATGAATAATTTATGCGAAAGATGTGATGGAAGTGGAACCGAGTGGTTCAACGGAGTAGAGTCAGACGATGACTGTATGACCTGTGATGGAACAGGCACTCAAGAAGGATGTGATGATTTATTCAGTCCATTCAGTAAGGTAGATTTTAGAAAGGGATAAAATTATGAAACTTGTATATGAAACACAAATCGTAATAGAGGACAAATGTAAAGGTGGCAACATCTTTGTGTTCGATGTCTCTATCGAGGAAGCACAGTCTGAAGACTACTCTCGTTTCTATAACGAGATGGACTTACCAAATGGTGAAGACTATTGGGAGTGTATTCGTGCCGAGTACCTCGTGGACGAGTGCGATTGGGCAGAATGGATGAATGATTGTCCAACATACCTACAGGAAGGAATAATTTATGGGTAAAAAAAGTTACTTATTTTTAAAATAAGTGCTTGACTTTTTATATTCTGTATGGTATAGTAATAGTATAGGAAAGGAAAACTATGACACTAAAACTAAAATATCGAAAATATCTAGGTGAGTTTCATCAAAGACAAAACCGTGGTGCAAAATATACACGCGATACTGAAAAAAGAAAAACTTATCGTGCCGAATGGGCATACGCCAAAAACATGGGTGGTAAAGATAAGTTCGCATCTATTGAAGAAGCAGAGAAGTTTGCTAAAAGAATATACAAGTCTAAGACTTGGAATAAACTTTGGGAAGAAAACTTTAGGGATTGGCAAACTGCAAATGTAGGAAGTAGAAAACCTATGATAGTTGCGGCAGAAAGAGACTCAAAAAGACTTGGTGGATATACAGATGGTCATAGGGTTACTCTTTATAAGAGTGGTCTTGACAAGTATACTCTACTTCATGAACTTGCGCATTGCCTCGGTCATATGCATCATGGTCGGTCATTCCGTAAAACAGTACTTGCTTTGGTAGGAACCTTTCTAGGTGCTGACCACAAAAAGGAACTGAAGAGATGTTTCAAAGAACAAGGTCTCAAGTATGGAGACGCAAGGAAACCAAAGACATTTGAACAATGGCAAAAGTCTTATACCCATATGATGTTATTGAGACACAGACAAAGGCAAGCGAAATGAGTAGAGAACTATATATGAAAAGAATTCAGAATGCCTATAATGCATCACAAAGATGTGAAGGAGGTTCTTGGGGTCGAGGATATTGGAACACTGTAGTTGACCAACTCCATAGAAACTATTGGAGAGGGGTAGAAGAAAATAAAAATGATTTACACAGGTAAGAAGGTATGAATATATTTCACGTAGATACAGACCCAAAGATTTGTGCCGAACAGATGTGCGACAAACACGTGGTGAAGATGGTAATTGAGACTGCTCAGTTACTATCAACCGCGCATCGTGTTGTAGATGGTAAAGAGTATAGGGGTAAGACAAAGTCTAATCGTAATATCAAACGTTGGTTACATCCTGACTCAGAGATGGAAACAAAACTTTACAAAGCATGTCACGTCAATCATCCGTCCACTATTTGGACAAGAGAAACCTCATCAAACTATGAATGGTTATATACACACTTCGTTGCTTTATGCGATGAGTACACTCATAGGTATGGTAAGGTACATATGACTGACACTAAGTTACGTAATACATTATCTCGAACACCTCGTAATCTTTTACAGGGTGGGGTGACTGAGTTCAAACAATGTATGCCTGACTATTGTAAACGTAAAGACCCTATCGAGGCATATCGCGTTTACTATATCAACGAAAAGAAAGATTTCGCTAGATGGACGAAAAGAAATATTCCATCTTGGTATATTAATGCTTGACTTATTGGTTCAAGTATAGTATAGTATAAATTGTAACATTAAACAGAAAGGTTCATAATGAATTATTACAGTAGAGAAAAGAAAAGACGTCGTGAAAATAAAAAGATTGTTGAGGATATGTTCTCAGGCAACTATGACAAAGACTTCCGTAAAGGCATTTCATGGGGAAGTGACCGTAAATATGCAGACCAACTCGTAGGTGATATCTGCCGTAATACAAGAGCATACGAAAATGACTGGAATTAATATGACATATGATGAAATAGTAAATACACTCCGTGAGGGTGTAGTAAAGTTATCCTTTACGAAAGTGAAGGATGGTGGCGTCCGCGATATGACTGCAACTCTTAACTCGGATTTGATACCCGAAGATAAGATGCCTAAGACTGACGCGAACGAAAAACTTCAGAAGAACCAAACTGCGGTACGAGTATTCGATACTGACCTCAGTGATTGGAGAAGTTTCCGTATTGATAGTTTACTAACCTTCAATGGCGCCACCGCATAACATGGCAAAGAAGAAACGTAAACTCAGCGAAGAGCAACGTCTTGCTGCGAGTGAACGTCTTGCGAAAGCACGACTCGCTCGTGGGCATGATGGCAGTCTTTCTATTCATGAGGATATTCGAAATTTACCTGAAGACCATGGTTTACATTGGAAGAAAGTAAAGAAGTGGATAAAGGATTGTGAAATAGAAATCAAGACTAAGGAAATGCGTTTAAAGAAAGACTCGCATAAATGGAAAGAAAGAAACGAGTATACATCCCTTCAGGTTTATATTGCTAATATGAAAACATACTTAAGGACAGGTCTATGGTTAGATATGTTCTATGGTTCAAACATGCAACATAAAATAAAATGGTTAGTAACTAAAAAAGGGTATCACGATAACGGTGAAGTCAAACGAATAAAAGGTTATTGGTATGACGATGGCGGTGTTTGGAATGGTACAGGTTTTGATGAAGAAGGAGAAGAAGTTGAAAGTTGATTTCATACAAGGTGGGGCAGATAGTCCTAATGATGAAAAGGAAGAAAGTAACTTCCTAAGTAAAAAGAGATTTAGTAAGATGGTAGAAGATACCGTAAGAAAAATGTCTATGTCTTACATGGATGCTGTAGTGTATCTTTGTGACGAAAATACAATTGAGGTTGATGACGTGAAGAAATATCTTTCCCCATCTATAAAGGATAGGATTGAGGCAGAAGCAATGAACCTAAACTTTCTCGAAAAGTCTCATAGACTTCCATCAGCATAGGAGATAAAAATGTTATAAATACACTTGACTTATTAGTCGCAATATACTATAATACAAATAATACAAAACACACAAATAATACAAGGAAAAATATATATGTCTTTTGCTAATTTAAAATCTAATCGTACTGACGTTTCAACACTTGCCAACGCTGCCGCTGAAATGTCTAATACTAAAAAATCCACAAACAAATATGAAGACTTACGGTTCTGGAAACCGACTGTAGATGAATCGGGTAATGGTTATGCTGTTATAAGATTTCTTCCTGCAGGGGAAGGTCAAGAGTTACCTTGGGTAAGATACTTTGACCATTTCTTTAAGGGTAATACTGGTCAATGGTATGTAGAAAAATCTCGTACTACATTGGGTGGTGAAGCAGACCCAGTGAGTGAATACAACTCACGACTTTGGAACTCTGGTATAGAGGCAGACAAAGAAACTGCTCGTTCTCAAAAGAGACGACTACATTATGTAACCAACATTATGGTACTAAGTGACCCATCTAATCCTTCCAATAATGGTAAAGTATTCCTTTACGACTTTGGTAAGAAAATCTTTGATAAGATTATGGATAAGATGCAACCTGAGTATCCTGATGAAACTCCTGTAAATCCATTTGATTTCTGGAGCGGTGCTGACTTCCAACTCAAGATACGCAATGTTGCGGGATATCGTAACTATGACAAGTCTGAGTTTAAGTCACCGACACCTCTATTAGAAGGTGATGAAACTAAACTAGAAGCAACCTATAATACTATGCATGACATGAGTGAGTTTACTGACCCATCATCATACAAGTCTTATAATGATTTGAAAGCACGACTTGAAGTTGTGTTAGGTCAGGCGACTGGTTCTGGTTCTACTATGAAGAATGAATCATTACAACAAACTGCTGAGACTGTAGGGTCTAGGTCAGTTGAACCTCAAGTGATTCCGTCTGCTCCTCAACCGAAGGTAGCGATGGCATCTGAGGGAGATGATGATACATTATCCTACTTCGCGAAACTCGCGGCAGAGGATTAAAAGATGTTCGCCTTTACCATTGGTATCCCCGAATAATTAGGGAGGGGATTTCCCCTTAAACCCACGAAAAAAAGGCAGGGGAGACTTTCGGGTCTCCCTTTTTTTTTATGCGAAAATTTGTTTCTGTGGTCTACCATATGGGTCAGACGGACTACTGTCTGGACTAAAGAAAGAGTTTCGTTGAGAGTTGTCTGAATTATCTTCTGAATAACTAATGGGAGTGATACTTGTAGGTGGTGCAACAGCACTAGGATTCAAAAATTCTTTAAATAATTCGTTAAGTTTTTGCCCTCCGTCGATACCTTCTTGCACTTTTTTACTTATAGCTTTGTTACTTTCCTCAACCATAGGGCCGAAAAAACTACTCGCCTTAGAAAAAGCTGTTTTTTCTTTAAAGTCAAAGTTAGCGTTATTATTTAAAGCTCTAATTTGAGCTATTTCTTCGTCACTTAAACCTGCATCATTTGTATAACCTGTTGGTAGTACTTTATTTAATTCTAAATGTTTTGCGATTTCCATTCTTCTATTTATATTTTTATCGTCCATTGTTTTAGAGTTAAGTAATATGTCAGTTATTCCCTCATTTCTCAGGTCTACTAGGTCTCGTTGTTTTTGCAGGGCATATTCGCCTCGTTGGTCTAGCATTTCTTCCATTTTAGCGATTTGCGAATCTAACAATGCCATCGCTGTTTTTTTTGCCAGAGCTTTTAGACCAAGAGCTGGTACCATCTCTAAAGCGAATTTCTGAGCATTTAAATTTTGAAGTTTTTTCTGAATTGGTTTATCTTTTTCAATGTCTCTTTTCCTTGCTTCTTTGGCTGCTTGGGAATCTTCTTCATTAAAATCTGCTAACCGTTCTTTAAACTGTTTTCCGACTTGTTCGCTAATTTCTTGAGAAGGTGAGACACTTAACTCTTTATTATTTCTGTTAACCAAAAACTCCTCTGCTGCATCATCTAGAGGCGTTCCAACTTTCTTACCAAACATAGTTTCAAAGAAACCTATAAATTTTTCTAAACTTTTAGAAATAGAAATAAATGGAGGAAGAACCTTTTCATTGAAAAAATTCTCAATTGTTAAACCAACTTCAGTAAGTCCAAGTTTAAATTTCTCAATAAGAATTTCAAGCTTTTCTACTAAACTATTCTTAATTGTTTCAAAGATTGCTGAAAGAACCCCAAACCTATAAGATATCTCATCTATTAAAGGGGTGAATATTTTCATAACTGTAGCCGATAATGATTTAATTGCAGATTCGATTACGCCAGATAAAAACTTTCCTATTTTGTCAAACCTCGTGTTACCATCTTTGTCTGTGGGATTAATAAAGTCTTTTATCTTTTTAAACCCTTCAACGATGAGTGGCATATTTTTCAATACAAGATAGAATCCTCCTACAGCAAGAACAGCTTTTAAAACTCCTTTTATGATTCCTCCAAATAAACCACCAGCTGCTCCTAATCCTGGCCCCAAACTTTGTATTGATACAGGAACCGCACCGTCACCCCCAGCTCCCCCTACAGAACCTTTTCCTGATTTAAAATATTTCGTGAGTGAGTTTTCCCTTTGTAACGCTGCTTTCTCTCTTGCAATCCTGTTTCTTTCTCTTACTGCAGCTTCTTTCTTTTCTTCTGCTATATTACCTTCATCTTTTCTTGAATCTTTACTAAATCTCCTAAAGAAGTTTGAAAACATATCATTTTGTATTGCTAATCTTCGATTAGTCTCATCAAGAGTTTGGTTTGTTTTGTTAGAAGATTGTAAGAGTCCTCCTAACCTTCTACCGTTATCCTGATTAATTCTGGTGATTTCATTTTCCATTAGTTTACCTTATTAGTGCTAGACCTATTTATTCTTTTCAGCCTCTTCCTCTAGATAATTTTTTAATAATGTCAAATAAACTTCTCTTTCCCAAGGCATCATATGGTTTATATCATCAAGAGAGTAGTTAAAATGCTGCATCAACGCGAAGTTAGTTTTAAAATGATTCATTAAACTATCATGTGAGAGGCATACTAAAAAAAATCTGAGATACCCTCCAATGTTATTTTATTTTCTTTACCACATACACCACAAGTATAATGTACGTCCTTTTTTAATGTAGGAGAACTATCAACAAATTTACCTACCATAGCAAACTGGTCTGTTGTCATAGAATCAACAAACTCTTGTATCTCTACCTTTGACCATTCTGTTATTCTTTCGTCCGGAGTATTAATAGAAACGATACATTCGTTAATCATACTCATTCCAAACTCTGCGCTAGATAATTCAGAGGAGTAGTTATCTAGGAATGATGCGTATGTTGGGTATTGTAACTCTATACTTATATTGTCATCTAGTTTTACGATAGAGTCTATATTATCATCTAACTCAACTTCAACGGAAGTAAGGTCAATGACAACTTCTGATTTACCTTCACAACCTTCCGCTTGACAACCTGCATTAAGTGTTGAAGATTCCCCAACAGACCTTGCTCTTATTTGAGTGAACATATATTCAACGTCGAATGTTGTTAATGTATTTGGATTTACTGTTTCATATACACAAGCAATAACAGTATCTATCATTGCTCTCATAGAAAGTTTTTCATCTTTTGATTCAAATGCTTGTAATAATATTTTTTCTTCTTTAACAAAATATGGTCTGTATGAAACCTTTCTTTTCTTAGAAGGTATTGTCATATCATATCTTATTGATTCATTTAACTTAGGTAGTGCCATAATATTATATTTTCTCCATTATTATGTTTCGTTTTATTTATAGTTTACTTATAAGTCCACCAATAAGAGCATCTGCAAGTTGACTTGCGGGATTAGAAACAAAGTCACTTTCCCAATTCTTATAAGATAATTGAACATTCACTTCAAGTAGTCCTCCACCAGCTGCACTAAAAGGAATAGCTGCTACAGATGTTGGAAATGCGTTTATTAGTTTACACTCATACACAACATCATTTGAACTTATTAAATTTAAGTCAAACTCTCCTTGCGCGAAATCTAGTGGCCCTAATCTAGGAAGTCTTCCTCTTATGCTTGAAGGTATCTTACCTGCATCAAAAAGTTTTTTTCTTGCGATAGCGAATCCTGTACCTTTTCTGAGCTGTCGTATTATTACAGGTTTTTTATATTCATTATCGTATCCAATCTCTAGCGTTTTTTGATTCAATGCGAGATTTTGCCAAGCTTCAAAGTATTGTTTTGCGGAATAATCATTTAAAAGATAGAATGACATAGCAACATCTGCAACAGCATAACCATAAGCAACCTTTTCTACATCTACTCCGGAGCGTGATTCTATTGTTGTCACTTGTCTCATAGGTAAATCTACCTTACTACAAAGTATGCTCATTCCTTTTTGCATTCCGTTTACATTAGCAACAGGAGGTAATTGAACCTCAAACATGTTACTCATAGCGATACCGCCACCCCTAGATACGGAACCTAGGAAATTGTCTATACCCACCATTTGACTTTTAGATTGTGCCATTTAACTGCTTCCTAATATTTTTCTTGAATCTCTATATACTTCTAGAGGGTTTACGACTTTCTTAAATTGCGCTACAGGAAGAAACGTTGCTATTTCCCACTCCGGCGCAGGAACCATAGATATACCACTTTTAAGATAACCACCTAGATAATGTTTGAAACAAGGTTTATAATATCTTAGTTTAGAAAAACTCTGTAGCGTGTTATATGAAATATCAAACTTTGCGTTTGGAGACTTCTTACTCGTAGCAATATCCATCAAAGCATCTAACATTTTAGCGCGTAATATAGGTGGTAGGTAATGAAGATTTAATCCGTAGAATCCTCCTGGAGCAGGGCCAACCACAACAACCAAAGGAAAGGCATCATAGTAAGGTAAAGTCTTTTTTCCTTTTGCGTCATAGAAAAACATGATCATGCTTCCAACAACACTTCCTCCGGCAGGTAACTCTTGCATTAAATCTTTTCTATCTATACCACGAAGCGCTTTAGAACGTTGACGAAACCACTTACGTGATTCATCAGTACGAGGGTTTACTCCTGCGCGGAATGCTTCTCTTGATAGTTTATCGAACAAGTTACTCATATAGTCTATTTATACTATTTTTTACGACGTTTGAAAGGTTTTATTGGTTTTAATGGTTTAGTTGACTTAGGTATAATAGACTTCAGAGGTTCGTTCTTCTCAGTCCATATCACAAACTCCCAACCCCTGTCCTTGGCATATTCTTCTGCCGCTTCCCATTTATTCACGTTCTTAATATAAGTCAAACTCTCAGTAAGATATCTCTTTGTTCTTCTTGCACCCTTGGGCGGTCTAGTCTGTCCATCAGGTTTTATCTCTACAAGGAATGTCTTACCATTTTTGGTCTTAAGTTTCAAGTCCATAAAGTATCGGTGATACTTCCTATCTACTTCGTATAGATAAGGTATAACAACTTCTTCAGATGACCACTTGACTATATTGGGGTTGTCGTCACACCATTTGAAGGCATGTCGTTCCCATAAAGAACGATACATAACCTTAGTTGGGTCACCTTCATACTTAGATGGATTTTTTACTGAATATCTTCCTGAATATGCCATAAAAACCTTATAAATAGACTTGACTAGTATAAACTATTTAGTAGGAAAATAAAATGCCAGAAGGAATATCAACTAATTATAGAGCGCCAGTAATAACAATACCTGAAGGACGTGGCATATTACAAGATAGTCTAAACAATGCTGTAGAAATACCTTTTCGTGTTCGTGAGCAAGAGAATAACGTAGAAGCTGGCGTATCATTGTCATACCCTTTATCTGGTATAGGAGATGCAGGATTAAAAAGTCATTTGGTGTTTAGAACTGTAAAAGAAACTCCTGGCTCATTTAGTGGATATCTTAAAAGGGTTTTAGAAAATGGCGCTGATTCTTTCAAAAAATTAAAAGATACAATAGTAGATGTAGCT
>Ga0098055_1001607_pt1 | contig 12111 bp, 25 predicted proteins | sample 17_taG_FD_75107 | JGI IMG/M metagenome (GOLD analysis project Ga0098055, IMG submission 75107) | Marine viral communities from the Subarctic Pacific Ocean - 17_ETSP_OMZ_AT15314 metaG | ecosystem: Environmental > Aquatic > Marine > Oceanic | place: Pacific Ocean | collected 2015-01-18 | reverse complement strand
CTTTACTGAAGTAGGTTATGCAGATAGAATAAAAACTGAAGTTGAAACTCTTTTACAGATACCTTCATTACCTGGTGCTAATTTAGGCAATGCGACAGATTTTATAGGAGTTATGAGTGGCATCGGTTTAGGTCTTGCTGCATTTGCTATAGGTAAAGGAGTAGAAGGTGCTGCTACAGGTATACAAGAAGCGGTAGGACTCTTTAGTGAAGAAGGTTATGCAGATAGAATCAAAAGTGAAGTAGAAACTCTTTTAAGTATTACAGAATTAACTGATGACGGGAAAGCAACTAGTTTTGCAGCATCTCTTGGTAAAATATCAGCCGGCCTTGTTGCTTTTGCTGGTGCTACATTTGTAGATGCTCTTGCTGGTGTCGGTGCATCTATTTTACAGTTCTTCTCTGGAAAGGAAAGTGCCTTTGAACAAATCAGAATTATAGCAGAAGATGCCGATAGTCTAGAAAAAGGTGCAAACGCTGTTGATAAACTACAAGGTGCTCTTGATAGAATTGGTAGTCTACAGTTTGATGGTTCTAAGTTAAGATTAAAAGAATTTGCCCGTGACCTTGCAGAAAGTGTGCCTGCTATTGAAAAAGCTATCATGGGTGGTACATTTGATGAAAGCTGGTTGCCAACAGGAAACACAACCACATTGGGTCTTGCAAACCCAGATGTTGGGTACGCTGATGCAGCTAAAAATATAGCAGCACTGAGAGGTGCACTAGGTATGGATACTAGCATATCAACAGAGGCTGGATCTGGTGGAGAAGGAACAAGACAAAATCTTGTAAAAACAATGGTAGTAGAACAGATGCTTGTAAACGATTTACTGGGCGCTGGTGGAGGTGGTGCTACAATTATTAATAACAACCAAGATCAGAGTACCAACCAGAGTTCAAATACCTCACTAGAGACAGGTGGCAGTGGTGGTACTGTTGACCTAACTTTCCTTCCATCAAATTTCTAAAAAAATAGAGGGCTAACCGTGGCCCTCTGCGTGTGTATTACGGCACAACCCGATCAAATGAGAGGTAACAAATGTTACCCTTCGGCTGCCAACTTCGCAAAGTAGGACATTGGATCATCTTCCGATGAGTTATCGGGAGACGAATTAGTAATTTCTTCTGTGACTTCACTAATTGTCTGTGCTGGTACTTCCCGCATAACAGGAGCAGGTGTCTCAGCATTGAGTTTCATTTCATCACTCATGGACATCATACCAGCTGTTCCTAGTACACTCTCAAGTTTTGTCTTGAGTTCTGTATAGGATTTATAATGCTTAGGATCAGAATATTCTCCTAGGTCATGCATCGAATTATAGATGCCTTCACAGTGGTCATCGGCACCAATTTCAGACGGTCCTTCAAATTCAGATTTATCGTAGTTCCGATAACCTTCTACTTGACGGATTTTCAGTTTGAAGTTTGCACCTTCCCACATATCAAATGGGTCAATTGGTTTTTCATCTTGAAATTGTGGCTGCATAACATCCATAATTTTATCAAAGATTTTCTTACCATACTGATACATAAACACCTTACCTTCATTGGAAGGGTTACCTGGATCAGATACAACAAGAATATTAGATACATAGTGAAGGCGACGTTTCTGTTTACGTGCTACCTCTTTATCTGCATCAATCCCTGAGTTCCACAATTTAGAATTAAGTTCTCCTACTGGATCATCTTGACCAATAGATGTAAGTGAACGCTCGATATACCACTTACCTGTAGAGCCTTTGAAACCATGGTCCCAATAACGGACCCAAGGAAGTTCTTGACCCTCACCTGCTGGTAAGAAGCGCAGTACTGCATATCCGTTACCCACTTTATCTACAGTAGGTTTCCAGATGCGATCATCTTGATAAGATTTAGTGGAACCACCACCTGCTGATTCGGCTGCATTAATTAGTTTTTCGATGCCGCCTCGGTTACGTTTCATGTTTGAAAAAGACATATGTTTATTTCCTTATATGTGCTGAAGTGTTGCTGTAATATTAGTATCATATCATAATAAAAGTGTTTTGTAAACACATTATTTATATAAAATCCAATTCATTTTCTCGAGGTAAAAGGTTTAATTTTTTAGCCTCTGCCTCTATCTTATTTCGTATTGGAACCGAAATAAATTTCTTGACTCCCTCTGGATCAATATCATGCTTTTCACATATAAGAAGTATTGCATCCATGTAGTCCATTTTTTTATCCAAGACAGCCTCCTCGACCATCTTGGTAAAAATTGTTCGTGTTAAAAATTCTTTCATCTATCGAGTACCCTCAATATAATTGTGTCCTTATTCAGACGTGCATTTGGGACACGGGTTTTTGTTGTGAGTGATTTCCAGTGCTGATCAATTTGCTTGATTGTCTTTGTCTGAAATATCGGCAGACTTACGTCTGGTTTCCGCAATGCTGTTGTGCGGGATTGTTCTAGGTCTACTTTCTGTAGAGTAGAACCTTTGACCTCAAACCCTTTCGGACCATGTGATACATATTCAGTAATTGTCTTGTACTTTGTGTTAAAGGTGTACAGACGGAATGCACCGACAATAGACATTGGGTTAATAGAAGTAAGTTTATACTCCTTAGATGCTTTGTAATAGTTTAATTTTGCAATTTGTTTATCAGCAGACTTCACACGAGGTTTACGGATAGAACGGACTGCTCTTTTAGACAAGAGATATCTCTCTGTATCTGAAATTATATGAGAAACAAAAGCAAGCAATTCTTTTTGCTTCTTAGGTTTCATGTGCTGGTAACCTTCTACAAGATCAGGAGTTTTCTTATGAATTAACTCCTCAAGTTCTGCTTGAAGTGGAACATAATATTTCATAACCATGTTAGCACCAACAGTAGTAACATTCTCAGAGAGAAGTTTATCATAAAAGTTTGTGTCTTTATGTTTCTCCCATAGGTCAAGCATACCTTCTAAGTCAGCAATAAGAGTTCTGCCAGCACGTTGTTGCTTTTCCATTGGATTTAATTGGACAACTTTGCTTTGAGTGATTTCAATATCAGCTGTTTTAGCACGTTCCTCTTTACGGATTGTAGCCCACTTCTCAACTTTCTCAGTATATGAACTCAGAACTCTATCCATATCGTAGCCCTTAGGGACATCGTTGCCACGGTTAATAACCCATTCAATGATTGCTGCAGTATCATACAATCCACCATAGACCCAGTCTGGACCTTCTAGCATGAATTTGAGTTTGTCACCTGTAAAATTATTACGGATCCAATTACGAGTAATGCTCGCAATATCTTTCTTGTCTACTTCAAGACGCACATATGAAGCAAACCAACGATATGAATCAGTTGGTGCTGCAGCAAGTCCCGTCCGACGAGCTCTTGGTAATGATTTTTTCTTGCGTTTCAATGCCATTGGCAATCTCCTCATTTGATAATTAATACTATATCAAATAGCAGTAGATGTAAACATCTTTTTAAACTTTTTTAATTTTTTTAGAGTCTGTAACATTTTTGTTACACCCTGCATTATATCCTTCTTTCCAAATTTCTTCAATATCAAGTAGATACCATTCACCATTTTCATATTTTTTACGGATATAATTTTTAGAAGCTAGAAGGTCAATCGTAATTTCGACTGAGGCCTCTAGCCTTTTTTTAAAGTTAAGTGAATTTCTGCCTAACATAAATCCTATAAACGCTATACCAGCTGTATATAAAATTTGCATTAGGAACGGATCCATTATGCAGATTCTGCCATATTAAATCCAGTAACAGATTTTACACGAAAAGAGCGCCAACCTTCGGCTTTCACATCCCATACAGGGATCACTTCTTCACTTACGGCACGTACTGCCTTCTGTGTAATAGGGTCTGATTTCATAGGAGTAGGAATCAGATCCTCACGTAGCGTACATGTCATATTACGTGTGTCTCCATTCACCTTCGTGAAATCAACTTGACATGTGGTTGCCTGAAGCATCCCGATCATTTCATTTCGTGTCATCATATAATCTATCCTCCGATATATTTGTTTTTAGGTCTGTACCAGTTCTTCTGGTGATGTAGTCGAGCAAGCAAGTCTGTAATAAGAGCCGCTTGTTCTGGCTTGTCTGCCATGCATTGCCTGAGAGATGTCTCTATAAGGTCAATGTCATCGACAGTTAATTTGAACGAATCATTCGGTTTCACTCGGTCGCCCGTGAAAGATCAGATTCGGACTGTTCAAGGCGTTCCTCTAATTTACTTACCTTTTTTTCAAGCTCTTTTAATTGCCATTTTAAATCACTGATCTTATCATTTGATTTGCAAATCCGCATTTCAAGCTGTGCAGTATCCGACATTAATAGTCTCCCCAATCATTATCAAACCGAGTCGTTTGGTGATAGCGTTCACCATAATGCTCTTTAGCATACTTTGAAGCATCGGTATAATAGTTAGGATTTTTTGATGTATCATCATGCAACTCACTAATATTCTGAGTAGGTTTCTTTGCGGGTTTTTCCACTTCATCCATCCATGATACATGCTGTGCTGCTTTAGCTTTAACACGAGCTTTAAACGCTGCACGACGATCAAGTTTTTTAGCAACCTTGCGGATCATCTCAAGACGGTTATCCATCTGAGTTTCTGTAAGCATATCATTCTCCTCATTTGATATAAGTATCATATCATATATTATCTGATATGTAAACACCTAATTGCATCTTTTTAAAAAAAGATACAGGTGTTACAATTATGATACACCTAACATATCAGCCCAATATGCATCAATCATTGTTTTACGATCCGCTTCAATATCGAAGTTTGTGTCATCTGCCCAAGTGTAGATATCTTCCAGAACTTCCCATTCAAAATCAGTCATATTTTTCTCCTTTTGACTCTGGTTACTATATCACATGTAGGCATAGATGTAAATACCTTTTTGGTAACTTTTTAGAAATATATTGAAATATTAATTTACCACCTGTATGCATTTTAGGGGTTTACATTTACTATAAAGTGTGGTATAATAAAGAGTATAGGTTTGAGGAATGGGGTACTATAGTTCGGAATCACCTTGTTCAGGAGTCACAAACCTTTGTCTTTCCCATTCATGGCATTCAAAATCTCTAATAAGGAAGGTCCTTGGCTGTGGCATTTTTAGTTGAGTGTTCATCCCTGCTGCAATTGCATTCATACAATCCATTTCAGCCTTCCAGACCTGTTGACTCACAGTTGCTGAACATTGACGTGGTTCTAAATATTCACCATTGGCATCAATTGCGCATATCAGCAGTAACGCCGACCACATTGTATTTAACATAACTATTTATCCTTTGTATATATTCTGTAAATGATCTTCAAATTCTTCTACTTTAGCCAAACGATTCGGCCATAAGATGTAGTCTTTTTCTGGATTCATTTTCAGGTTATTCAAGAGGGGTATGATAGCATTATAGAGAGAATCCAGTTGGTTCTGTTTATTATCAGTCTGTTCACTAAGTGCTATTGCAGTCTTATTTGCTTCTTGTACAGTAGTCAGTTCATCTTCTGTGACGGCTGTAAAACCAAAATCAAATATATCATCTGCCATCTTTGTGGTATCCTATTGTACAATATCTTGTATATAAAGGCAACTTTAATTCACCTTCATATAATACTTTATTTATATTAGTTTTAAGTGCTAAATCTCTATAATCCTCGATAGTATTAATATGCTCTTTTATCTCGTGATAGTTGTTAGATGTCACTGCATACATCGGACCTTTTTGTGCAGGAATATCTTTCATATGTTCTGCTGATGGATTAATAATTAGATCATATTCTGAACAAAATTCTTCATCATTAAAAATTTCTGTCACATCCAGCTCATAAGAGTTGTAATTTGGCACAATACCGTTTATATCAAAATACTTATCACGTCGTCTATGGCAACTTTGGCTAATGTCATAAAAATCCCAATGTTCAATTTTACCATACCAAGACATTAATTCATATAATAGAATACTATCCCAAGAACCTAAAACAGCAATTTTTTTAAAATCGGTTTTAAATTTGTTAATCTCGTACACTAACCAATCTTTTGTTTTTATCTGCCCATGCCTAAAACATTCTAATTCTGATTCGTGACCAGCCCAAGCATACGTAGCAACTCTGTCCATTAATCTTATCATAAACTTATCAGACGGCATTAATCACCTCATTGTTTTTTAAATCATCGTAATGAAATCCTAGTATGGCGACACGCCTTATATTATTTCCATTTACTACTCTATGGATCCACCCTGTATTGATAAACCACACATCACCTTTTTTCATCACAAGTGAGTGGATACCTTCTTTATCACGAAACTCTAATGTTGAATCAGTATCTTTTAAGCAAATTTGTGCTCTACACATTACACTAGTATCACTATCAATATGCCAGTTCAGATCATGATCACCTTTCATTTCACTCATTCTGAAACGATAAACATTATGAAAAAGAGTATCCAAAAATGGTCTTGTATATTGTGTCGAGTAAGCAGGATCCCATTGATTATAGAGAAATTCATTCACATCATCTTCTGCTGATTCTTGTTTCTTCTGCAAAAGAATTTGTCTGTACTTATCTTGTACATTGAATACGTCTTCGTAATTACAATTCTGACTAATGCCATAATTGTCACTACCAATGTCATTACCTTTGTCAGTGTCTAAAATATAGTTTAATTCATCTACAACTGCATCCGGTGCTTCACCTATTTTATACATAGTCAGAAGTTTATTGCGTCGAGGACCAGTGCCTCCAACACGAGTTCTTTTAGTCTTTTCTATTAAACATTTGTTCATATTTTTCTATACTCATATAGTTAAGTTTTGGCGCTTTCCCATTATATATCACGTTCTGCCAACAGTCCTTACCTCCACCGCACGTCTGTAGCATACGGCTCGACAGGTGCCATTTATCTCCATTGCGGTACTCTATTTTAGTTTTAAAGCGTTTTAAGGCATCTCTCCTATTGGTTCCCTGCATAGAAACAAACGCTGTATCATATCCTGTAAGGTATTCTAATTGATATGGGAGCAAACGCATAGTTGGACTTAGAAAGGTATCCACCTTAGGGTTTGTAAATCTTCTGTAATCTCTATATATGTATGTACGTGTTAATACTCTATAGCAACCATCATAGTATTTCTGTATGGTTGAAAATGCCATAGGTTTATCACCATCAAATAAAAAGAACCAATCAATATATTTCTCAAAGTTGTTTGGTAAGATTTCAAACCATTCTCTGTTACGCTTGTCGTACAGATTATTCTGTTTGCCTAATCTTTTTAACTCTTTGATAAAATTGTCCTTACCGTATTCATCAAGTGTTAGGATTTTTTGATTAACCATATCCACCATGCACCAGGATCCCATTCATACCATTCTTTACCTATTCTCCAATTACGAGGTTCATCATGATGATTTGCATGCCAACCCTCTCCTCCAGTCAATAAATTTGCCCACCAAAGATTTCTGACTTCTTCTGTGCTATGACAATATGTATTGATCAGACCATATCCAATATAACCATACACCATAGGCATAATGAATAACCAAAACGTCCAGATTGGACCAAACACTATTAAAAAGAAAAATAGTGATAACCATCTTATTCTTTTGTGATGTTTATAGTACCACATGACCCGCTTATTTTTAAGTAGATCAGCCACGTGTTTTGGGCGGATAGGTGGTACTTTAAATGTAGACGTTAACACACGCCATACTGGCTGAAACTTAGGTGAGTGTGGATCTTTTTCTGTGTCAGAGTGGTTGTGGTGTAACCTATGAACACCTACCCAACCAAGTGTTGGACCAGAACCAGAAAGTGGACCAAATAACAACACCAAATGTTCATACCAAATAGATGCCTTGAATGCACGATGGGCAAAGTATCTATGATACCCTGACGATATAACACACGATGATAAAAAAGTCCACCAGAGTAGACTGGTTAAGAGATATGCCATGATATGATTGCCTTTGCTACTATGTCTGGGTTTATTTTGTGCGTTCGTTCGTGCTTTTTACCATCTGCTAATTGGGTATTCATAAGTGGTACTCGTATGCACTCACATCTGCACCTTGCATATCTACTTATCTTTTCCAACTCTCGCTTTACTTGGGCATATTCATCATTTCTATTTGGGTAAGTGTGAATAGTTGAAGATGAAATGTTAATGATTAATTTATTTGTATGTTTCCATTGTTTTTCTATGGCATTATGCATAAGAATTTGCCCGCGACCATCATATGCATTATTAATAAACACATCACAATCTTTGGCTTTTTCTGCTATTTCATCATAGTGTTCTGTGATGTCATATATGATAGACTTGTCACTTCCTCCGAAAAGATCAAATCCAATAGCTTTTGGTAAGTGTTTAAAAAATGCCTCACCCAAACCACTTAGATGCCCAGTGATTGCAACTTTCACTTACCCCTCCATGAAAAACCGTTCTAGCATTTCCATACGATCACACGATGCTGCCATAGTATCAAGTTCATTTTGAATTGCTTCAACAATATCACTGTGTTCACCAATACCAACACTCTGGTTCATATAGACCATGACGTTAGTTTTTGCTCGTTCAAGTTCACCTTCAGCATGCATAAATGCTGCTTTAATCAATTGTTCTTTCATCTCATTTCCTTCTTTTGTGCTTCCCCAAGGGTCTGTGCTCCACTTTGCCATTTACTCACTATCTCCTGTGCTTTGTTTATATCTTTGGTTTTAAAAAATATGCTACACATCACGCGCCACTCACTATGGTAATTCATCCAAGCGTGAGGTAACCAGTTGTTGATCAGAATAGGACTATCCATATCAACATGCTCATACATTTCTTTATCATAATCCCATACATCCCATTGCTTGGGCCCAGTATATGTGGGATCATCTTTTCTTGGACTGTACAGATTATAAGGTTTTGGATATTGTTCAAGACTATCAAACCGTGGAGCTAAATATTGCCCCTTAGTAGGATGTACTTGTATCGGAACATTCAAAGTAAACTGTAAAGTCGGATCCAAATGTATATGAGCCATCCCAAATTTTGGTTTGCTCATCATAAAGAATGCTTTTGGCTGAAACTCTGGACCAAGATCAAACACAGCTTGTGCTACCTTGATACCTGTACGAGGCCACTGATAACTATGGCTTTTCAGATTATCAGGAAAGGTATTCGGATCTGGCACCGTGTCGTGGAAGATCTTGACCAATTCATCAAACTTATCTTGAGGAAACCTATCCAGTTTCTGATAGCGTAGCATTACTTATCAATTGGCTTTGGCTGTTGAGCTTTTAACATATCCAATATATATTCTACTTCAATATCAAGCAACTCAATAGCATGATCAAGCTGTTCAATATCTGATGCATTTACATCAATATCGTGTGCCCTACGTGCAGTTGCAGCAGCATGAGATGCCGAGAGCCGAATATAATCTTCCTCTTGTTTGTTTGATTGCTCATCAACATATTCTGCCACACCCTCATGCCTTGCATAGAGTTCTTCTGTAGCATACTTGAGTGTTTCAACCTTTTGTTCTAATACTGCGTTTTCTGCCTTGAGTGTATTTGCATTATCATAATTGATAAGAGCACTCATGATAATAATAAATCCAAAAATAGGATCCATGGTTATTCTCCTTTTTTTCTCCTATTGGTCGGAGATGTAGGATTTGAACCTACGACCCTCTGCTCCCAAAGCAGATGCGCTACCAAACTGCGCCAATCTCCGTCATGGTGGACACGGAAGGATTCGAACCCTCGACCTGCTGATTAGAAGTCAGCCGCTCTATCCTGCTGAGCTACGTATCCAACGAGTTAATTTAGCGGTTAAACCTTAGCTTATATGTTACACCATTCTCGGACCATCGAATAATAGAATGACTATATTCTTTTCTTCTTTTGGAATTATAGACTACTACTTCTTCACATACACGTTTATTACGGTAACCAGTAATTACAGTTTCAGTTCGCATCTTTGATCCTTTATCAGCACCAATAAGCCCACCGATAACAGCACCACCTGCGGCACCTGTATCATTACCAGAGATAACCTTGCCGGTTGCTCCACCGATAATCATACCAAGTAGTGCACTGCCGACTGCGTCACCTTGCCTTCGCACAGTTCCATATACTGGAACCTCTTTTGTGTAACACTCGGTTGTTGGAACAGGCACATCAACCCATACACTTTTATAATGATGTCTAACAGTAGCAGATACATCTCCTGCCAATGCTGAAGTAGAGCTCAGTAAAACAAGAGCCATTGCTAATCTAAACATTTGATTTTCCTTTATAATATGTTTTATATAGATGTTCTAGTTTCTTTGGTTCAGGATGTTTTCTGATCCACATACCTGTATCAGGCATAAAATGCAGCCAGAAAAAGGTGTCAAGTCGAGCATTACCAGTTTTTGTTTTCTTGTTAATCCGTAATGCTAGTTTATCAAAATCTTCATCACTCATAATAGTGTCATCATGAACTTCATATGCGTATGCTGCAACAGATAATTTAATTCTGTTACGAATTTCCTCAGAATAATCCACGTCAAATTCTAACATTATGCACCTTTATCCTCAAGTTCTTTTATTCGCATCTCTGCCATACGAATTGCACCGGTAGTATCAATTAATGTATTACCAGTTGCATTGGCTTCAACATACCTTAGATGTTGTATATATGTACGCAGACCATGAAGTTCCTGCCACTCGACACTAGACTTAGGCATTGATTATCTCCGCATGTTAGCAGCATCTTTGAATGACTGCTTGTTATCTTTACGCACTGGCATAAGATTGGATTTATGTGTAGTCACAATACCAGCAATTTCATTACCTGTGTATTTATTCTGTTCTTTACGGGCACCATTGCCAGCAACTTTGTCAGAAGTCACACGAGGTCCAGTATTATAATCTGGTATATCAAGATAGGCATTACCACCTTTACCAGTAACACCCATCTCTTTTAAAAACTTCTCGTGGTCAGCCAAGGCTTTCTTCCAGCCAGCTTTCCTCTTACGCTTTGATTTACCGTGAACTTGAACACCACGGATCATATGCATACTCATTCTGTATATCTCCTCGGAACTGCGGAAGCATCCCATACGTAAGGGCTGTGCCGCTCATTATCAATAACTACCATATCATCGTCAGATACTTCAGTAAAGACTCTGTCGTCCATTACTCTGTGGTAGTATGCAGGACCACCAAAGACCCTACGTGCACGTTGATACTTTTCCTCAGTCATACCAACGTAGTGTACAACCCTGTTCATATTCATACTTTCTGTGTACAGAAAATAAGGTCCTCACCTTGTTCTTCTGCAACTGTCGTTAAATGTGTTTCAACTTCGCCATTCTGTGGCAACTCAATATCAATAGTCTCTTGAGTGATAGAACAAAAGAATGTATTTTTAATGCGAGGAACAGATAAACCATAAACATAGATTTTTGGATTTTTGGTTTTAAAATCCTCAGCAAGATGTTTCAAGATTTTACGGTTCGTTGCCTCACCAGCAGGATCAACAGCATATGTGCTTGCACGTTGAGCCCAACCCATCATACCACCTGCTTTACCAACCTTGACAAGTTTATTATCAACATACATACCATAAACAATATCACCCAGTGAAATCAAATCACGACGCTCAATGCCGTCTGCACGACGAAAAGCAAGACGATCATATGAACGAGATGGTTTATTATTATTTACATTCGTTGTATGTCTCTCTGCTTCGAAATAACCAAGGTATGTGCCCTTGGTTGAAATTGCTGCTGATACTTTATTTTTCATGCTACACACTCCATTTTGCTCCAAAGACGAGCAATATATTTTTCAGAACCAACGTGCAAAGTAGGATATCCACCATATTCATTTTTCATGGATTGGCCATTTTGCTCAACGATGATAATTGCATCGCCTTTATTTACAACGGCAGATTTAAGACTGCCAGACTTGATCACTTTCATACTCATATCAGGTATCCTTGTTGTCTAACCGAACAATCTGAAAATACAGCATCAGCAGGATCGGCAAGAGCGTCGAAACATTCATCAATATATTGAGAATTGTATTTTTTACTCAAACCCATATACATATCGGAATGAACAAAGTTCCAAAAGTCT
>Ga0098055_1001605_pt1 | contig 12133 bp, 12 predicted proteins | sample 17_taG_FD_75107 | JGI IMG/M metagenome (GOLD analysis project Ga0098055, IMG submission 75107) | Marine viral communities from the Subarctic Pacific Ocean - 17_ETSP_OMZ_AT15314 metaG | ecosystem: Environmental > Aquatic > Marine > Oceanic | place: Pacific Ocean | collected 2015-01-18 | reverse complement strand
TCTGCTTTAGTGATTAGACCTCCTTTGGCCCACCAACTGAAGTCTGAATCCATAGCGACATTTGAAGAACTCATATTACTAGTGGAACTACTGTTACTGGAACTATTATTACTAGAACTATTGTTACTAGAACTATTGTTACTAGAACTATTCTTACTAGAACTATTCTTACTAGAACTATTGCTACTAGAACTACTATTATTGGAACTATTGTTCTTAGAACTACTGCCACTGGAACTACTGCTGCCACCGCCACTTGTAGGTACTACGTTACCGCTATAGGATGCATTAACACCTGTACCACCTGCATCAATATCTGCCTTTACTAAAGCAGCCTGTTCAGCCGCCATATCCGCTTGTGATACACCAGACTCCAACTGCGACTTCCAATAGGCTTGATCATAGACTGCACCACCTGTAGTGCCCCCAATTGTCGCACCAGAGTCATCACCACCTGACACTTCTGTAGTAGGAGGGTTAGCTATTGTATCTTTCAGTTCAGCTATAGTAGCATTTGCAGTATCTAGCTCCCCTTCTTTACGTGTTAATTCTGCATTTTTTTCTTCAAGAGCTTTCTCTGCAGCTGCCAGTGCTACGTTAGCTATACCTAGGTCTGAGGTAGTTTCACCCCATCCTTTTACATCTGTGTCCCAATCAATTTGTAATTGATCAGATTTATCCTTTTCTGCTTCTAAAGATTTAGAATACTCCTTTGCCTTTTCTTCTGCCGAGGTATCCCAATTAGTTTGAATTCCTGCGGCTTTCTCTTGCTCATTCGCTATTTTCTTTTCCCATTCGATAGTTTTATCTGCCCATCCAGCTACATCCGTATCCCAATCAGTTTGTAGTTTAGCAGATTTTTCTTGTTCTGCTGCTAGAGTTTCGCCTACTGTAAATAACTCTTTAGATAGAGCACTAATATCCTCTCCAGCTTTATCTTTAGCAGCTTGTAGTGCTAGAGAAATAGCATCTCGTTTACCTTCAGAGCCTTTTAATGCTTCTGCGATTAACTTATATTCCTTTTCTGCAGCAGTTTTTTGATCTGCTAATTTAGTAGCTTCTGCTTCTAAAGACTTAGAATACTCCTTTGCCTTTTCTTCTGCCGAGGTATCCCAATTAGTTTGTAGTTTAGCGGCTTTCTCTTGTTCTGCTGCTACCTTCTTTTCCCATTCAGTAGTTTCGTCTGCCCATCCAGCTACATCTGTATCCCAATCAGTTTGTAGTTTAGCAGCTTTCTCTTGCTCCTCAGCTACTAATTTACTCCACTTCTCCTGCTCTGCTGACATTGATGAAGAATAAGCATCTTTATTTTTTTCCGCAGAGATATCCCATGCATCTTGTAGTGCTGTAGTTTTACCCTGCTCATCCGCTACTTTCTTCTCCCATGCAGTAGTCTCGTCTGCCCATCCAGCTACATCTGTATCCCAATCAGTTTGTAGTTTAGCAGCTTTCTCTTGCTCTTCAGCTACTAATTTACTCCACTTATCCTTTTCAGTAGAGAATAACTTGTCTGCGTCTACTTGGTCTTGTTTAGCTTTTTTAACTTTCTCTTGTTCTTCAGCTACTAATTTACTCCACTTATCCTTTTCAGTAGAAAATAGCTCATCTGACTCTGCCTGTAGTTTACCGGATCTCTCTTGCTCCGCAGTTACTTTACCTTCCCATTCTTTTACAGCAGCATCTGCAGCTTCTTTCTGCTTACGTAGATCTGCTACACCTGCATCTCCACGTGCTATGGCGGAACGTAGTTGTTCTGTCAGATCTTCCTGTGCTCTCTTAGCATCTGTAAGACTTGTATAGTTGCCTCGTGTCGTATATCCTCCTGCCTCAGCGGCAGTGTCCTCGCCTGTAACACCTAGAGTGCCTGATACAGGATCTTCTTGGCCTCCCTGAGTTACACCTTTATCCTCAAGAGCTGTATCCGTAGCCGATTTACCATACTTTTCATATAAGGCACTTGTCACCATAGGAGGTATACCTACTGATGCACCCCCCCACATAGTTACTACACGCTTTATGGCATCTTCTACATCAATATCACCAGACAGCACTTCCTTAATCTTAGTGAAGATCTCCGGTGTCTCACCTGTAGGTTTACCTGAGTAATGGGGATCCGGTAAATCTTTAGTCCTACGTATTGTATCTGCAGTTTTTTGTGCCCAGAACATCATTTCCTTAGGTGACTTATCCTTAAGTAGAAACCATTCCATGCTGTCCTTATTAGCGCCTCGTGTCTCTAAGATCCGTATAGCATCTGGAGTTAGAGATTCCCGCATATGCTTAAGATCCATAGGAGATGTTCCTGTATTCTCTAGCATATCTTCTAGGGCTTTTCTACGAACCCTTGTTACTTTATTTGAACCCATATGGTGATGTTGCTTAATAGCATCTGAATCATTGGAAGCATAGCGACCTTGCCATGGGTTCTTCGGATCATCCTTGTGCAGATGAGTTTCACTAGATCCTGGTGTGCCCTCTGACGAGCCTTCTGTGTTGTCGCCTCCCGTATTACCTTCTTCTTCTTTCCCTTCCACATAGGGATAATACCCTTCAGGGATAGGCTGTAACGGTTGTCCTTTAATGAACTTAATATTGATCTTATTACCTGCATCATTTACATATACACGATGCTCTATTAGTTCAGGCCTACTATACTTACGGCCCGTAAACTGTTCATAGGTAGGCATTTCCCTACGCCGCCGAACAGAGCCTCCTTCTGCAAAATGCTGCATCTCACCATCAAAGTCTTCGCCATCAAGACCATCAATCATAGCATCAATCTCAGCCGTTTCGTCCGCATCATAATCTTCAGACATATGCTGTGGAGCAGATTGACCCCCCATCTGGCCTTCTTCTTCCATCGCACTAAGACCTTCCTTAGCTTTAGCTCGCATCTTCATAAGTTTATCTAAGCCAATGAAACGTACCACATCAGCTGGTAAAACAAACTCTCCTTCACTTAATTGTGCAGGAACATCATCTCGCACCTCCTTTTGAAGGGAACCTGTAGGTACTTCGTTGCCCGACATAGGATCTACGGAAGCACCATTATCTATAAACCCACCTGCTGCGTAACCACTACGATATTTAATTTTCACTGTTTACACTCTCTCGTAAATACTTCATAGATCTTAAAGTTTTAATTGCACCTTGTGCTTGAAACATCTCCTGTGTATCAGTAGTCTGTTCTAACTTACGGTGCTGATGTTCAATGAGAGTATCCATATATGCAATGAATGCCTCCCATAATTGTTTGTTATTGCATAGGGGCTTCAATAGGTGCTTGTTCATTACCACTAAATCCTTGTTCATCTGGCGTTGGAGACATTCCAACACCTATGTTGCCATTACCTGCGCCACTTGTATCTGAAGGATTTGGTACACCCTCCTGCGGTGGAGCACCTTGTGGTGGCCCTGCAGCTGCCTGTGCTTCAGCTTGTTGCTTCTGCATAATCAGTGCCTGTGCTTGTGCTTCTTCAATATTGTTAGTTACCTTATCTGGATCTAGCTCCATTGACTTAGCAATCTCCCGAATGATATATTGAGACTTCATCCACGGTGCCAAGTTAGGATTAGCACCTACTTGTAGGAACTGTAACAATCTTTGTGAACGCACCTCATTAGCCATGAGGGACTCAGTGCCATGAGCCTTTACCTCAAGATCACCACGTAAGGACTTGTCAAAGTCAAACTGCATATTAAACTGGAAGAAGCTCTTGCCCATTGGGCCTAGTAGATAATCATCAATGTTCTTAATAACAGTCTTGATACCACCCGCTGCAGCATTCATCAACATACTGATGCCTGAACTAGTACGACCTACGCCCGATATTCCTGTCTGTCCGTGGGAGAAGGAGGGTAAGCCTGTAGACTCATCTGCTAGCTGTCGTGCCTTATCAAATAACTGTAGGTTCTCTTGTGATACGTTAGGGTACTTAGTTCCAAACAATGCCTGACCTGGTGCGCCACCCTGTCGCCTGAACACCTTACCTGGGTATAGTGACATGTCTTGGCCTGGTACTAAGTTAGTCTCGTCTACTTCAAAGATTAAGTTACCTGACAGTACAGCATTATCTACAGCCATACGCATGAAACCATTCATTAATGTCTGCGTATCATCCATGTTCTCTGCCAGACCAATGCCGAATAGTGAGTAAGGATTATGCTCATATGGTACTGCGTAATAGGGTAAACGTACAGGTTTGAATGGGTTAAGTACGGAGCGTAACACACGATCATTACATACCCAAATGTTTACTTGTAGCTCGTCTGCATTCTCTAGTTCTTTAGGAATATCAATTTCATACTCCTCCAGTGTCTGCATATCCATGACACCCCAATACTCTAGTACTTCAAACCGATCAATGCCAGTGTCTACTTGGTAATCATTTAAATCATCTTCCCAATACTTTTTAACGTAGTTCTCACCACGTTCTACCACATCTTCAATGACATCTTTGCGGAAGAAGGGTCGCTTCTTTAGTTCACGTAACTGTGTTCTATTGAGCTTATGACGTTGTACTGTATACTGACAATCACTGATCTGTGTTGCATCTGGATCCGGATAGAAGTCCCATACAGATACATAGGATACTTTAGGTACAGTCTTGTTGATAGGCGTATACGCACCTTCTTCGTCCCAATCAGCATACTCTTTGTCCACTGCCATTGGGCCTTTCATGATACCTGTACCAAATAGTGGTAGTTCAAATGCAGCAGAGCGTAGTTGCTTAGTTGCCTCTGATTCATCTAGCTGATCATGAATCTTCTTCTCCATACGTTTAGCAGCAATCATAGCAGGATTATAGTTAACTGCAGTAGGGCTTGTTCCTGGCCCTTCTACCATATCCTTACCTTCCAGCTTCTCTTCTAAGGCGCCTAGTAGTAGCGTGGATTCTGTAGCACCTGCAGGTAAGACTTTACCATCTCCTGCAAAGCCATAGGGAGATTCCTCAGCACCTTCCTCTTCTTTAGCAGGATCATAATGCACATCCCCTGAAATACCTTCAGGTAGTATCGTAGGATCTACAGATAAAGGAAAGCGACCATTACTGAATAACACGTCAGTAATCTGCCCATATGCAGCTAGTACTTTAGTCTTAGTTACCTTGATGAATACACGAGACTTTTCAGCTTCAGTAAACTGCACATCCGGACTGTATAGACCACGATAATTACGGTAGTTGCGTAGCCACTGATCTTCATACTGTCTACGAGATGTTTCGGCTTTACTAAAGCGATTTGTTACTGTTTCTACTAAACGATTGACGTATAACTTCTCATCAGATGCTGCTGACACATCCTCTAATGCTACAGTTTCACTGCTTAGTTCTGGTGTAATTTCTTCTGCCATTTGTTACTCACAAAGTGTTGTAGTTAGTACCCGAAGGTAGCATCGGCTATTGCCATTTTATTAGATCTTGCTGTTGCTGGATCATAGTCAAATACACCATGCCTAGGCCGAGACATAATCCCGTATCTAAGTGCATCATATAAGTGATCATGTGCATATGTAGTATCAATATCTTCAGGGTTCTTCTTATCTAGTGGTATAATAGGTAGCTGGGATACAAGATTCTTACAGGTATTAAATATAATCATCCGTGGCTCTTCCGTAAATTCATCTACCTGTAGGCGTCTGTGTAATTCATTCTTGCCAGATACTCGTGTACCTTTACTACGGTCAGAGGGTCGCCATCTACACCCTTTCACTATCATTCTCTCTGCAATGCTAGGGCCAGTGTCCCCACGTTTATGCCAACAAGAGGAGTCCAATACGCCATACTGCATACGGCCATCACCCTTCTCTGCTTCAAGGATAGTGTCTGCTAAGTCTTCTGCCAACATCTTTGACACATATAATTCTCTGTATATGATAAGTTGGTCATTCGGCGCAACAGCACACCATACAATACCTGAATAAGAACCATAACCGTAATCTCCTGCTCTAAACTTAGTCCAGTTGCTAGGGATGTCGAATGGTTCCACAACGTGTATGGATCTATTGAACTCAGGGAATGCAGCTCCTTCAGCAATGTCCCAATCTCCTTCAAGCAACTGTCTCCTTTGTTGTTCAGGCAAGGAGAGTAAGTTGGCTTCATAGTCCCCTGTCTCATTCAAGTATGGGTTATCCGAAAGTTTGGCAGGGATAAACTTCCTACGGAATAGCGCTTCACCTGCTTTGCTATGTCCGTCTGGGTAGACTAGCTTTTCGCCTGTCTCCATATTAGTAGCATCAAAGGCTGTGCCAAATGGGGCAGGATCAATGAACATCTTCTTAACCCAAGAATGCCCTCTACCACCAGGGTTAGTAGACGCTCTCATATAGATAGGTAAGTCAGATGCGGTACTTCTTAATCGTGATCTTAGATAATCCCATGCAAAAGGAGTAGCCCATTGTGTAAGCTCGTCTAAGCCAATCCAGCTAAAGGATAGACCCTGATAGCGTAGTACGTCATCATCCTTATCTAGGTAGGAGAACCATAGTCTACCTCCATTAGGTGCAGTCCATGTTAGCTTCCTCTCTGACCATTTAATACCAGGAATGATCTTAGGATACATCTCCTGAGACTTCCATATCAACTCCCTCAATTCCTCAGTAGTATGTCGTAGTAACAATCCTGAGAACTGTGGGTGTGTGATATAGCGTAGTGGGTCTGCTAGCATAGCATAAGACTTACCACCACCAGCAGAACCACCATATAGTACTTCTCTCTCTGCAGCAGCTAGGAAGTCTGTCTGCGGCCCTGCGTTAGGGGCAAAGATGACATTCTGCTGTGCCACAGACACAGGGACTGACTGCGCTACCACTGGAGGTGCAGTAGTTGCTATGCTAGGTGAAGCGTCTGTCTGCGAAGTTTCTCGCACCTTTACGGTGGGCTTCGTACTTTTCCGCAATCGCTTTGGCTTTGGCGTACCTTTCGGCCCAGTAATTTGCGCTTCTAGCTTTTGTCTTGTTTTTCCTGTCACTCTCTACTCTCTTCTTTAATCCCATGTGAGAGATACTACGTCCTGCTTGTGTAGTTAACCAATTGGCTACTTCACGATAGGAATATAACTTTAAGTGTTTCTTTGCTTGTTCTAGCAGTTCTAGTTCATCTGGTAGAGGAATGAGTATGTCATTATCGTCCTCGCATAGCATGTACCCAAAGGGCACTGTCCTACCTATCCTTGGTATAGGAACCCATTCGTATGATTCAAGATCAATGTCGGGTAGTTCATAGGCACCTGCACTAGGCATACACTCTTCTTCTATTAATTCCACTATTACTTACTCCGTGTAGGGGAAGTAGAGATGCAAGTGAGCCACTTCTTTTGTAAGTATTCTGTGGTGTAAGTGCTTTGCATCTCTACTAAGCTATTTCATAAGGTGCTTTACCTTATGTGTCTGTATCTTTGGGTGGAAGTAACATGACACCACCTGATGCCTTTACTTCTACCTTCTCTGTTTTAGCAAATCCTGCTCTATCCATCATATCCTTAGCAGCATTCATCTTATCTTTAATACCTAACTGAGTAGGATCGTTTAGGCCCGACACCATAGCTGCTGCTGCAAGTGGCGCATTACGTGCTATATACATCTGAGTATGTTCAGCTATCTCTTCCTTCAGTGCCTTCACGATAGATGTGGTAGAGGTAGTCTTTGAATAGCCAGCTAGTTGCTTGGCTTGAAGAATAGAACCTCCTGCCTCTTCAAATAGGACTTGGAGGAATAGCTGTTGTTGTTCAGATAATTGTCTCATTGTGCTAGGTTCCGTGTGTGGCGTTAGGGTCGTAATGTTCTTCGAGGGAAAGGGTCACAGCTAGTGCATTTGCTACACTTGAGCTAACTTTGATTACATCACCTGGCCCTAAGTATAGGTGTAGGGTGTCTACTGTTAATGCAGTTCCATGACTCACTACTATATCATGGTATATATGCATAGTATCATTTAATCTAACAGACTCAATATCCATGGTAAAATTAGCATTACCACTTGTACTTAGCTTAGTTACCTGCAGACACATTAACTGAGCAGTATGCTTAGTAGGTACGGTGTAGATAGTGGTAAGAGCTGTAGTAGTAGGCTCGGCATAGTATGTTAAAGGCCGAGAATGATACTTATTTTTTAACATTGTCTAGGATATCTCTGTTCATGTAGGTATATTGCCATTGCTATCTGGTTGAATGTGTAGAGAACTCCTGTCCTAGCCTTCAATGCTTCTCTTACATAGTAGACTGTCGAGTGAGGTAGTGCCCCTTTATTCAACTTACCTTTCTGTAGTAGTTCATACATTCTTTCAAGAAGATTGTCATGGGTTCTACATGCTAAGGTTATTTCATGATCCGTCATGTTATACAGTTATACCTATTTTTGGTTAAATGTCAAGCATTATTTTACTATTCGTTGAAATTAGTTCAAATATAATACACTTAAGGTGTTGGCGATTTGAGTATTTTAGTGTGTATACACTTAAGGTGTTTGGCAGATAAGGCATCTTAAGGAAGTTAGTTATACTGTTCTTCTTTATCGTGCTTTTTTAGTTAGAAGGAAGTAGTTAGAATGACTAGAGGAAGGCACCTTATGTGTTGGCACCTTAAGTGGTATTTATTAGCATACACAGTATACAGTTATACACTAATCTGGGGAAAAGTCAAGCACTATTTTCACTAATTATGCTTGTATAGGGGGTGTTTGCACTGAAAGTGCCCAGAACCCTAGCTATTAGGTACTATATGTGTAGGTTATAGTGCGTATACATGTAGGCTATAGTACCTGTTAGTCATATAGTGACTAGTGTTTCACGGTTATTGTTTCACGGCTAGTGGTTTACAGTCCTCTTTTTCACCTTCTGTGTATTAACCCATGAACAATAACGCATGACGCCCCGGTGGCCCCTGCCCCCTATGACATTGCCTGTTTCCTACGCATAATGCACAAGAAACCACACATAATACGTGTTAACACCTCCGGTGCAGCAGTTTAGGTGCAACAGATGGCCCATATACTCTGTATATGTTAAGTGTTACACAGTCAGTGAGATGCCAATGTGCCTCACCTTCGGTGTAGGTTTTGAGTGAGGTGCGAATTTGGCCAAGTGGGACAACATAGCCAGCCACCGAAGGTGCATCACATGCTATGCCACATAATGTGTTAGGTTATGTGACATACACATTGCAGCGAAGCTGAATTCCGATGATGGTTGTCCATCAACACTACCCTAAAGGGTAAAAATAAAGTTGAAAATAATCCTTGACTTCCACTTCCAAATCATATTACTATGTAATGGCCATCAACGGCAGGGCAAAACAGCCCAACCAACTAACACCAAAGGTGAATACAATGAAAACTCAAGCTAACGTAGTTAAGTCGAACAAAGCAGCTCTTATCACTCCCATTGCCACAGTCAAGGCAAAGCCTAAGGCGAAGCCTGAAGCGAAGCTTGATGACGGGGCTGTTGTTCTTAGCATCGAAGATGCCGTAAAGCAATACAAGAGCATCCGGTCACAACGTAAGGGACATCTTGTAAAGATGAGAGCGATAGGACAACTGTTCCTGACAATTCGTGAGGAACATCAGAGTAATAATGCGTTCAGCGAAGCTGTCAAGGAAACACCACTTTCAGTGGTCACTCGCTTTGATCGTAATGATATGATGTGGCTTGCAAGCAATTGGGATAAAACCCAAGCCTTTATGGCAGAGAAAAGCATCTCGGCAAGTAGCGTTAGCTACCTTCGGAAAGCAATGAAGAAAGCCGAAAAGGCTGAGGAAATTGCAGATGAGCCAGCCACCAAAGGTGATAAGGTAGCCAGCACTGACAAGTCCACCAAAGGTGGTGAGACTGGTTCCCACCCAAAGCGTGACGTTGTAGACATTGCGAAGACTGTGATTGCAGAGTGCAACAACAACGGTGTAACCGTCAAGCAACTTATTACTGCTTTGCAGAACCAACTCAAAGCAAAGTAAGCTACGCTTCACTACGAAATGACCCGCTTAATTGCGGGTTTTCTTGGTAGTAACGTAGTTGCTTGCCGATGATGGATGTCCATCAACGAGTTTAACGTAGTTAAAAGGTGAATATTATGATCGTGTTTGATTATGAATCAAAGAAGGTGCTTAAAGCACAGATAGGCATGGAGTTGATATACATAGAAACGTCCATGTTTGGGCCTGAGTATAAGCCTAATGGGGTGTTGGTTGGGGCTAATCGGCCACACATTACGGGGAAAGGGCGTGAGTTTTTCGCTCAAGTAATAATGAAAGATGGACTCATAGCAGGTGTATCATGATCGCTTATAAGATAATGAAACAATCGGGGGAAGATGGGTACTTTAAGACCCTATTCCATGGGATTAATGGGTCTAAGCTTGTCCCTGTGGATACTTGGCTGGAGGCTGATCATAAATGGTGTAGCGATGGGAGTGGGGGTACCCGTTATCTATCTGGTATACATGTATTGCTTGACTATGAAGAGGCGCTAGACTACCTAGAAAACTTCAAGGATCACACAGACAAGGTGATTGTTATGTGTGAAGTCGAAGACTATCGCAAAAAGGAACATGCCCGACACCCTGTATTCTTAGCGTCTAAGTGCAGGATCATGGGGGCGGTAACGCCAACGGCGAAGTTGCTCCTACACTACGTGAGTTATAACGACCTAGTTCCAACTGGAGAATGAAAATGAAAACATTAGAAGAATATGAAGCAATGTTAAAGGCGCATGATTGGTACTATCAGATGACGGATGATCATAGAGTATGGGTAGAGGGCCAAGAATCTTGGCAAGAAATCCAACGCCACCGAAATGATTCACCGAAACATGTGGAATTGTACATTAAACACTATGTCTCTATCCCATTCTAATCAAGTGAGGTGCATCAAATGTATATGTACATTATGTTTATTGTGTGGCTTACTGTGGGATTAGTGGGACTACTTGACACAGTGTAAGTTTAAGTGTTAGTCTGTAATGGCTTTGAGGGTTGTCCTTGAAGCCACCAACTTGAAAGGAAATTATTATGCAAAGCATTAAAAGAAAAACTGCTGCACCTAAGGGCTTCATCTTGTATCGTGGCCCTAGTGTATTAGATGGCAAGCCTATTGTCTGTATTGCTATACTCAAATCCAGCAACATCAAAACAGGAAACATGATTCAAACATTCATATTACGTGAGGATATGTTACCCACTGAAGCGGTAAAGCTGGGCTTTGATTCTAGTGTATGTGGATCATGCCAACATAGGCATTACAATGAAGGCCCATGCTATGTGAATGTAGGCCAAGCCCCGAATGGTGTTTATAGAGCCTTTGAGCGAGGCAATTACCCTATGTTTAATCCCACATTACATATGCCGTACCTACATGGCAGAGCAATACGACTTGGTTCTTATGGGGATCCTGCTGCTGTACCTTTCGATGTATGGATTGACATAGTACTAGCAGTTCGCTACCACACTGGCTACACACATCAAATGATGCACAAGAATTTTGATAAGCGTATCATGGATATCTGTATGGTATCTGCTGATAGTCCAAAGCAAGCTATGAAGTATCAAGCCATGGGTGCTCACACTTTTCGTGTCACTATGCATGGGGATAACTTGCTACCTAATGAGGTTGAGTGCTTAAGTGATTCACAAGGCATAACCTGCCTAGAATGTAGGAAATGTGATGGCTTGTCAGGTAGTGTAGCTATTCAAGTACATGGCGCTAGACAGAAACGATTCCACACCCACTTAATACCTACCCTTGCACTCTAAGCTCCTGTAAGGCGCTGTAAGGGCATTACACCATACACTAATACCATAGTAAGGGTTAGGGGTGTAGTGTCCTTGAGGAGCCTTATATAAGCTCACAAGGTTATTGTGCATATGTTTAACCAGCGTACAGATGTTATGCACAAGTCGAAATTCAGGAGATTTCTCGACACGTTTCCGAGATTATCGAACCACTGTTCCTAATTTCACTGACCAAATAATGTTTCATAAACAGACGGAGGTACTTATGCAAAGTACGAACAGGGTGTATACAGACCCACAAGCAAGACGTTTACGTATCATTAAAGATGCGGCAGATAAGCTAAGGGCTACTAGAGCAAAGCAAGTGCGTAGAGAAATTGAGGATACGTTAGTGCTTATGCAACTCAAGCGAGA
>Ga0098055_1001598_pt1 | contig 12157 bp, 14 predicted proteins | sample 17_taG_FD_75107 | JGI IMG/M metagenome (GOLD analysis project Ga0098055, IMG submission 75107) | Marine viral communities from the Subarctic Pacific Ocean - 17_ETSP_OMZ_AT15314 metaG | ecosystem: Environmental > Aquatic > Marine > Oceanic | place: Pacific Ocean | collected 2015-01-18 | reverse complement strand
GTTGCCGGTGATCTTGGCCCAAAACGACTCAGCGTGGAACGGCTCAAGATGCACAATCGCCCACTGATCCCCCGACGTGCCAGCCTTCCACAGGATGCGAGCGTATCCCGTGCCTTGACTGGACAGCTTCGCAACGCTCGCGTCGGTGATCGTCGCGTACTCATGGGCGTCGTCGTTGATCGTGACTTGGCACTGGATCAGCCCGCCCGTCACGCATCGCCCGATCTTGCCGTCTGCGATCGGCTCCAGCGCCACCGCAAACTTGCCGTCGTGCGTGCCAACGGCTGGCTCCTCGCCGGTCATGTAGACGCGCTGATAGAACGCCACGGCCCTGTCAGCCTGCGTGATGCGAACGTCGCCGATGCCGAGGACGCCGAACCGTGACACGTCGCTGCCGCTGCCGTTATAAACGAGGATAACGTCGCGGTCCGTGCTGCCGCCAAACGCTCCGCCGCCTTGCTGGTTTAGGACGAGATCCGCAGCGTCGCCCACTCGATTAAGAAAGCTGGCTGGTATGGATCTGTCGCCGGGTTGGAATTGCGCCATGTCCTATATCCCTAGTAGTGCGAAGTTTCCTTCTGGATATACGCGCTCTACATAGTAGTGCGTGGCGACTGCCGTAAGGTCTGGATCTGCCGCGCTGCCCGTGTTGTCCTCTAGCTTGTGGTCAATCCATAGGTGCGCCCAGCCCTCCTTTACGATCGTCCAGGGGCTGTTGGGCAGCGCATCGGTCAGGTTGGCGGATCCCTTGAAGTTAAACCGCAACTCATCAGTGCCGTCACCTCGCGGCGTATTGGACATCCCGATAAACAAAGCCTCGCCAGCCGCCAAGCTGATCTGCCTGCCGTCCGTGTCTGTGTGGCTGAAGGTCGCGTTATTCGTGTGCGGGTTCGGCGTGGTCAGGCTGACGATATCGTTGAGGTAGGAGATGTCCAGGTCGGTGGAGTTCACGATCTTAGTGATGCTTAGGTCGAGTCCCCCGGTCATGATAGATGTTCCTTGTGGCCCTTGGTCTGTCACGCCGATCGCCCCGCTGTGGTCTGGTGCGCCTGCTGATGTCCTGATGGTTTCCAATGACTCGATGACGGTCACGCTGCCGCCGGCGGTGCTGATCGAGATCCGCGTGTTGCCGATGTCGAGGTCGGGCGATGGCGTCGCGCCGCCTGTGCCGTAGCCCACGCGCCCGATATAGTCTCGGTTGCCTGAGCCGTCTACGGTTTCCTGCTCCTCTACCGACACCTCGGTCGGTCGCAACGACAGCCCGTTAAAACTGGTCGGCGCGGTAGCCAGTAGGGCAGTGCGTGCAGCAGACGCGCTCGCGTAGCCCGTCAAGACATACGACTTGCTGGCCGTCTTGGCGCTGAGTTGTTCGGATCTTAGTTCTTCGATTGCCATGTATTGCTCCGATTAGCTAACGATCGCGCTCGGCCCTGCATCTTGCCGGATCAACTCGCGCAGCGCTCTCAATTCTTTGACCTGATCCTCTCCAGCCTTGAGGATCTTCTTGTTGATGTCGTCGGCGCCGAGTGAGCGGATGTTGAAACTGGATGTCACGCCTGCGCCATCAGCAACGAGCTTAAGGGTGTCGCGCCTCTTTTGCTCTAGCTTGTCCTGCTCTTTAGACGCTGCGGCGATCTCCTCCTGTGTCTTGCCCGCCGCCTTGCCCGCCGCCTCAAGCAGCTTGCGCTGCTTTTCCTTTAGTCCGTCCAGCGTGTTTTGTAGTCGTTCCTTCTCCTTGTCCTCAGCCTCGTTGATTGCGTCAAGTTCCGTTTTCAGTGAACTCTGGATCGCCTCCTCGCGTTTCTTCGCCTCATCCTCGATCTGCTGGATCTTCGCCTTTCGCTCCTCCTCGATCGACGTGAGAGCGTCCTTGCGCTGCTTCTGTGCGCCTTTCTGCCGTTCGACGAACAACTTGTCGGCTTCGGCGTTTTCCCCTTCAGCATCAAACCCCTCGTCCAGCTCTCCCTTGATGGCGTTGCCCGCCTTGCTCGCTTGGTTCCGGATGAGGTTGAACGTCTCTGCTGCATCGCCCTTCAAGTTCTGCCACAGCGACTTGGCTCCAGCCGTGACGTTGTTCCAGACCTTCTGAAGCCCGGCGTACAGTTTGGCACCCTCGGCGATGGCGCCGATCGTTGTCTCCGTCAATGCGACGAGAAACCCCTTCTTGATCTCAATCGCCTTGCGGATAAGATCCTGCGTGCCGATGAAGAATACTAGCTTCAAGTTGGTCCATAAGATCTCAGCAGCGAGCGCAATGTCGCCGGCGGCGAGTGCGTCGCGTATGCCGCCCAATGCTGCCGAGAAGGACTTGAATAACTCGCCAAACTTGTTTTTGAGATAATCCACGGCCCTGCCGCCGATGTCGGTAAACTTCACGAACGCCACGCCAGCCGCCACCACGCCCGCGATCAGGAGTCCGATCGGAGAAAGTACTAGCGAGATGACGCCCGCCAGTGCTGTCAATGCAAACCCAGCGACGCCGATTGCCGTGCCAAGCGTAACGAGCGTCAGGCCAAGTGCTGTCACGGATACGCCCACGGTCGCCACAGTGCGTACCAGCGATGCGTTCTCCTTCACCCAGTCGATGATCGTGCGAAGGACGGGCTGCGTCTTCTCGACGATCGAAGTGAGTGCCGGGGCGAGGGCGCCGCCCACACTGATCGCAACCGCCCTGACTTGTAGCTTAAGGGTAGCCAAGCTGCCTCCGAGTTTTTTCGCCGCCTCCGCAGTATTGCCTTCCAATATAACACCAGCAGCGATGCCATCCTTAGCTAATTGGCGGATGGCGTCCCCGCCCGCGTCTAATAGCGGCAAGATGCGGAACGCATCTCCGCCAAATATCTCATCCGCATCGAACTGGCGCAGTGATGGGTCGTTTATGCTGTTTAACGCATCGGCAACTTTCGCTAGACGCTCTGGAAGCGGTAACTTCGCGATCTCCTTAGCGTTCAAGCCCAGCTTCCCAAATGTTTCATTTAACGGGCCAACACCATCCCTGACTGCCTCACCGATACGAATCTGGAACTCCTCGACGGCGCCGGTTATATCGTCGAACTCGACGCCCGCCTTGGCAGCGGCAAACTCCAGCGCGCTCAATTCCTCCACACTCACCCTGGTCGCCTTACTGACCTTATCCAGTGCCGTGCCATATTTCGTAAACACCGCTAGGGACGCCGTGAAAGGTGCCGAGATAGCCGCACCCGCCGCACTGATACCCGCGCCGATCTGCCGCACCTGCCCGCCGAACTTACGCAACCTGCTGCCGACTTCGCGCAACGATCGCTCCAAGTTCTTGCGACGCAAGGAGAACTCAACAAACGCACCGCCAGCCCTGACATCTTTAGCCGCCATTCGTTACGTCCTCTACAAGTTGATCGACATCCAGATCATCAAGCTGCTTGCTTGCCTTAGCCAACAGCTTCGCCTCCGCCGCCTTGATAACGCTGAACACACGCCGCACCGCTTCACGCCGAGCCGGGTCTGGGTAGAAGTCCGCGATCGCCTCGCAGAGTGCCGCTTGTGCCTTGCCGAGAACATCGCCGACCAGTGCGTCGCCGAAGTCCTCGCTGCTGACGCCGCGCTCGTTTGCTTGAGCCTCGCACAGCACCCACAGCACCTGGAACGCATACATACAATCGGTGGCGATCCGCACGATCGGCCCCTCGCCATCCTCTGGATCTGCCGAGAAGCTCTCGCCAGTCGTCTGCTCGATCTTGCCGAGGGTGATCGGGTTGACCTTAACCTGCCAGTCGCGTCCGCCGTTGTCCGTGAAAGTCTGCATGTCCTAATTCCTTAGTGAGTTGGTAAACAATGTGGGGAAGTTCTCTCGCTCCGCTTCCAATGCCGGCGCCATGTGAGGGCGCGCCTTATAGATCGCAGTCTTGCCTCGGTACTTGCCACGACCTCCGAACTCAAGCAGGCTAGGCACTTCAGCACCGCCAAAGTTTGCGCTCGGCCCGATGACCACGCTGCGGTTCTTCTTGTCGTAGCCGAACAGGATCGACTTCCTGTAGAAGCCCGTGTGCGACGATGGTGGCTTACCGGCGACGCTGATTCGCTTTCGCTTGCGGATCGAACGCCTGGCCCGTGTCCTAACAAACGCACCGGCACGGCTCAACAGCCTCGCCTCGCTCCGCTCCAGACCTTTGAGAACAGCGTCTCGGTCAAAGAACTGGCTATATTTGACTTGAACCAAACCTCTAGCCACGCGTGCGCCTCGTTGTCCGTGGCCTTCGCGGGTGCCACGGGTTAATCGTCTCGGGGTGGATCGACTTGCCGCGTCGTGCAGCCTTGTTGATCTCTAGGGCCATTGCCTCCGCGAACGGCTCAAACGCCCCTTGTGCCGCCCAGATCAACTCTCGCATCGAGTAGTCCCACGGCGGCTGGCCTATGACACCTGACGCGCGGAACACAACGCGCCAGGGATCAAAGCCACTTGTCGATGAGCCTTCATCTGGCTCAACAAAGTCGTCGAATATACTTCGCTTTGGGAAGAACTCGACGAGAGCATCCATCAGGGCATCGCACCATGCAGCCAGATCGTCGCCGGACACATCCTCTGGTCCGCCGCAGATCGCAACAATGCGACCCACGGCAACGGGATCCGAAGCCAGCACGCTCTGGACATCCGACTCGTACGCCCGCAGCAGGTCAATGCCCACATCATCACGCACTCGCCGCACCATGCCCAGCGTGATGTGCATCTTACGGTGCAACATAATGTGCATCTTACGGTGCAACATAGCCCCAGTTGCCGAAGCTGGTCAGAGCCGCTTCCACGGATACGGTGGCCGGGCCGCTGTCCGGCTCGGTCAGGGTAAAGCCGGAGATCAGGAAGTTGGCGACGCTACCCTGCGTGCCGGTCGTGGCAATAGCAGCGTCACACGCTGCCAGAGCAATGGCTGCGTTGGTGTCGTGTGCCGTTTCCAGTGCCGTGTAAAAGGCGTCTGTGGTGTCGTACGCGATCTCGAACGAGAGGGTGCGCTTAGCCGGGCCGGTGGTCGTGATGACGCCGCTGCGTGCGTTGAAGTCGTTCTGCGCGCGGTCCGAGTTGCGGGTGACGCTTGCCACGTCAACAGCCTCGGTCCATGAAGCGGCAGCAATGGCAGCGTCTGATGCGTCCGTGATGGGGGTGGAGTTGTAGAACAGTTTGAACAGTGAGCCGTCGAGCTTAGACATTTGTTACCTCGTTTGGTAGTTGATGGTGATGCCGCCCACGAACAAACGTGAGTCAGCTAGTTGGTCTACGTCGTAAAGTTGATCTGCAAGTAGCATCTGCACTAGGTTCGGGGATCCGCCCCCGATGGGTTCAATGGCGTAACGCTCGCTCAAAGACTCGATCGCCTCGATCAGGTCGTCGAGGGCGTCCTTGTCATCGGGATCCACAGCCGCGCGGATCACCACGCCAACGCCGTGCGTCTTCGTGGTGGTGCTGCGTGCGATGCGTTCGACCTGATGGGTGTATGGAAAGATAGAGACGCGGATCTCGCTGCCCAGGGTGGCACGATTGATGCTCGTCATGTACTCCCGGTACGTGGAAAGCGTCACCGGCCAACTCTGGGCGTCAATGTCTGTCTTCAGTGAGTCTGCTATTGTTGCTGCTGCCGATGCCATCAAGCGTCTCCTGTCTTGATCGTGTGGATCCTGTACTCCGTCTCCGAGCTGTCAACATACGACCATGGCGGCGTGCCTTGCAGGTATGTCACCTCAAATGTATCGCCGTCCAGTGTGATGGTGTCGCCCGGCATCGGCTTGGCGCCGGTGATCGCGTCGAGGTCATCAACCGCCACCATGAAGTCCGTGTACCGCTCGTCTATCTGCGTGACTAGCGCATCCACCGTGCGCACAAACGGCTTGCCACGAACGACAGTGATGCTGCCGCTGCTGGCGCCGTCGTTGTAGGTCGCCGTCTGGCCCGCCATGCTTCGGCGGATGTCCAGCCCTACGCTGATGATGTTTTGAAATGGTGAACTCATAGTATTAAAACCCCGGCCCGCGTCTCCACGGGCCGAAGCAGGAGAAAGGAGCAACTTAGGAGCTGATCGCTTCGGTGCTGTCGATCTGGTCGGTGACCACGATCGGCATACCCTCGTAGCTGGTCGGACGCGGTGCAGGTGCGCCGGTGCCGTTGGTGGCAACTCGCGACTGCTGGAGTTGCTTGAGGGATCGACGGTTCATCGCGACGACGTTGGGCTGACGGCCAGCCGGGAACAGCGACAGTGCATCGCCGAGGAGGTCGTCGGTCAAGCCCTTGCCCGAATCTTCGGTCAGGTTGATGATGCGAGACGCGTCGAGCGAGGTGGCAACTTGGACGCCAGCCCAGAACAGGATCGGCGTGCGTTCCACGTCGTACTGTCCGGTGCTGGATCCGTCGCGGATCGTCTTGTAGGACTCGCCGACCTCGATGCGGCCAGCCGCACCGTAGACGAGCGAGGTGGACGACTCGCCGGTGCGGAGCATCCAGACGGACGAGCCGGTCGATGCGGTCGTGCCGCCAGCATCGACGACCATAGCGTCGTCGAACGCTGCGAGGCTTGCCTCGTTGGCGAGGCCGTCGAAGCCTGCGGCGTCGTTGCCGGTGCCGTAGATGACCTGCTTCTCAAAGCTGGCAAACGCAGCCTGGAGGTGGTCGATGGCTTCGCGGCGCATCAGGTTCGATCCGCTTGCAGCCTTGAGCAGAGCCACGTCGATGTCGAAGCCGGCATCAAACAGGGCGAGTGCCTGAGTGACCTTCGTGTACTCGGCGTGGTCGTTTTCACGACCATCGTTGACCGATCGGTAGCCAACAACAGGAGCCTGCGACTTCTTCAGCCATTCGTGGCTGGTTTCGTTGCTGGCCGAGATGGCGGACATTGCAGCGATCAGGGGTGCGTCTTCCAGCAACTCGCTGACGGAGATGTCAGAGATGTTGCCGTCTGCGAGTTGCAGAAGTTCAGTGGTTGAAACAAAATCGTGTGCCATAGGTACAAGTCCTTAAAGTTGGGTGTTCTTATTTGCCAGCGACGTGCTGGGAAAAGGTTCGCTTAACAACATCGCCACCGTCGTCGGCGGCAGGGGTTTCGTCCTCTGAGACGCCGGCCACAACGGTGGCGAGCTTCTCGTCGGCTTCAGCCTTCGCTGCGACGGCTTCGTCCAGCTTGGCTTGCAGTTCAGCCTTAACGGCTTCCAGTTCTTCGCCGTGTGCGGCCTTGATGTCCACGATGTCTTGATCGCGGTTCTCAAGTCGTGCGGCTAGGTTGTTCATCCACTCAGTTTGAACTGCTTGGATATCGCTGCCCTTTTCGACGTGAGCCAGAACAAAGTCCGAGTCGGCGCCGGGGCAAGCGTTGCGGATGTCCGCAACATTCAAAGTTGCCATGGTAGGCTCCTTATGAGTTGTAGCGACCGGCGCCAACGCCTGCGGCGTTTTGCTGAAGTCGCTGAAGTACGACGAAGCCGCCACAGCGGCAGCTTCTGTCAATGTATCAACAAGCCCGGCTGCGAGTGCCTCCGGACCATTAAACCATGTCTCGTCCATCACCCACTCGCGAACATCGTCGCGGTCCTTGCCGCTTCGGTCCGCGTACACATCCACCAGCATCTCCGTGTTGCGGTCGAGGAAGTCGGCCTGTTCTCGCATGTCCGAAGCGTTGCCCACTGCCATGCTCCACGGCTGGTGGATCATCATCCATGCGTTCTCTGGCATCTCGATCGTGTCGCCAGCCATAGCGATCAGCGACGCTGCCGACGCTGCGATGCCGTCGATCTTGACGTGTACCTTTGCGGTGGACGCCTTGAGTCGATTGTAAATCGCCATCGCCTCAAACAGGTCGCCGCCACCGCTGTGGATGTTGATCTGGATCTCGTTGGCGCTCTTGGAGCCGTTTAGGGCATTGATGACCTCGTTGGCCGAGACGCCCCAGTCGCCGCCCATTGCGTCGATGTTGTCCATGACCTCGATCGTCAGGCGTTCGCCCTCATCGCTGGCGGTCACTTCGCATCGGTATGTCATCGCTCTATCACTCATCCGCGTTGTCCTCGGTTGGGGTTTCTTCGGTGTCCCCTTCGCCCTCGGTGTCGCCGGCACGCATAGCCTGCTGGTTCGACGCTGTAAAGCTAACCTCAACGCCTAATTGCTCGGCGTAGTCCTCGGCCTGCTTGCGTAGCTCGAGGTTTTCAAAGTAATCGGTGCCGGTCGCTTCCTTGGCGATCCGCTGCGGGTTATCCAGCCCTGCGGCGATGGACTTGAGGTGTCCGTCGATCTCCTTCGACGGATCCCACCACGGCACGCCAACCGGGCGCCACTCGCCCACCAGTTCTGGAATGCGTCGGTTGCCGACTCGCAGCTCGCCGTCACGGATCGCCACCGACATACGCCAGCCAGTCCAGCTATACAGGAACTCGGCAAGGTCGGCACGCTTGGCGTCAACGCTCTTGAGGTACTGCATTAGCGAGCCGCGTGAGCCGTAGAAGTTGGTGAACGACTCATCGAAGAAGCTGTACGGGATGTCCAGTGCCTTGAGTGCGACCATCGACGCGAACTGCTGATAGTCCTTGAAGTTCTTGCCGGGGTTGTCGCTGCTCAGGAACTTGGCATCGTCGCCAGGATCCATGTCGAGCATCTGCGGCCCTTGCCCGAAGTCGATCTCGTAGCTGCTTCGGTCCTCGTTGCCGTCACCGTCCACGCCGCCAGAGATGTCGCCCATCGACACGTCGCCCGATCGGGTGAGGATCAAGGCGAACAACTGCTCAACCTTAGCGCGGGCGAGGGCGTATTCCATGCCCTCGTAGGTGTCACGGAATCGGTTCAGCGCACATGCCAGCGGGCTGACGCCTCGATACTGATCGAATCGGTCGATGTAGAACAAGTGCCAGAAGAAGTCAGCCGGAAGCACTCGCGGGTTCGTTAGGCTCCCACTGTCCCGTTCGCAGACCATGACGCGGCTCAACTTGCCGCGCCGGTCCGTCTTGATGCCGTTGTGGAACTCAGTCAGGTCGATGCCCTTAAGCCGTGCGCCGCCTCCGGTTGGCGTGCCAACCCTGTCGCCCTCAATCGCCATGATCGTGCCGTCGTTCTGCTTTAGGCAGAACACGTCGCCGTTGACGGTCCGCTCTGCTTCCATGATACGGATAAAGCGGTCCAGCCCGTGACGGCCAGCGGCGTCGAACATAGCAGGCTTGGTAGCCCGCTTCATCCACGCCTCAAGCTCTTTATTGAGATCCTGGTCGTCGGTAGTAGCCTGCCACCGGAACGACGCCACATAGTCGAGGTGGCGGCGGATAGCCCACGCAACCATCTCAAAGTTGCGGCGGAGGTCGCGAGTGTTGCTGGTGAGCTGCTCACGCTTACGCTGCGGCAGGATGACATCCTCACTGGATGTCTTCTTGGTTGGCTGGCGTCGCCGTCCCCGCGTCTCTAGAGCGTCGTATTGTGACTGTATGACATTCCGCTTTGCCATTGCCATTACCACGACCCTCCGAGGCTAATCTTCGCCGACCTGACCCGTTTGTTGTTGGTTTGTGTACAGTCGTCTTCGGCTTTCAGATCAGCCAATCGCCGCCGGACGGAATCCAGATCAATGCTGATCTGCTGCCCATCCACGGACATGCTGGTGGCGCCGGCGTTAAGCAGGCTTTCTAGCTTTGCGATCTCGGTAGAGTGGTCGGCCATATCGTCGTATTCTACCACAGCATGCCGATCACGGTAATAGGTCTGTGGCCGGTGATAATGTGGTATGGATTATTTCCAGACATCCGGGTCGTAATTGTACGTCTTCACGATCGTCACGGCGCCGCACTGCCGGCACTGCATACGCCGTATGTCAATGGAAGTAAACCGCTTTCTAGTGGGGCGCAGCGTGCCGTGGATGTCCCTAGTAGTCATACGGCTACCCGGAAAAACGCCGAGGTCTGTGCTATGGCAGACCGCACATCCCGCCGGCACTTCCATCACCGTGTCCGGAGTCTTGTTCTTACTCCCTGGCGGTCGCCCCTTCTTGGCTGCGGTTTTCTTCTTGGTGGTCTTTTTCTTGGTGGTCTTTTTCTTTGCCATGTCGATGCTCCTAAAACTTAGCACTTGCCTTCTTGCGAGCGCGCGCCCGCGTCTTTACTTCGTGACCGATTGCCTTCACGCCGAGGATGGACGCTCCCACAGCGGCGCCAACCACGCAGTCGAGAAGGTGGTTGTCCCTGTTCGGCTTCAGCTTCCACACGTCCACCGTGCGGCCCAGTGCCGATGTCTCGACCGGATACTCCGAAGACATCTGCTCCGCCAACATACGGTGCCGATGCTCATCGCCCTTGTAGATTGTAAGCGTCTCCTCCTCGCCAACGCCGGCACGGAATCTGGAAGCCACAAGCGACTTGAACTGGTTGCCATCATAGCGGACGTGCCGACCTTCTCTGCCGTTTGCATTTAGGATCCAGTTCCATCCCTTACGCTCGCCCTTGCGGACCTTGAACTCCAGCATCGGGCGCTTGTCCGGCCCGTAGGCTGTACCGTGGGCAGCAAGCAGGCGGCGGTCGCCATGCTCACGGCACAGCTTCTTTACCACCGATGTGGACTCGCCCCAGTTCGCGTCGATCATAATCAATCCCATCGACAGCGATGATCCGTCCGGGCGGTGAAACGATCGGGCCAGCAGGTTGTCTGCCAAGCCCTTCATGCCAGCATACAGTTGGCCCTCCAGGCTCATCTTCGGATACTTGCGTTGTAGCGTGCTGCGGATCTCTGCCAGCGTGTAGTAGTGCCGCTTCTGCTCAGGCCAAGCGCCATAGTCCACGACGTGACCGCCAAACGCATCCGACCACGCCAAGATCGTGTACCACAGGCATTTCTTCTGGACGTCGATAAACGCCGTCACATGCTCCGCAGCAAGTGGCACGTCGCCGCGATTGATGCCAACCGTCTTTGCCAGCACGTCCGCAGGGCGGAGCGCCGCCCGTGCCGCTTCCGCTTCCTCTGGCTCGTTCTGGTACTCGCTATAGAACGCAGGGCGATCGCGGTGGTACAAGTGCATCGCGGACTGGACCGCTGACACCTCTGTCTCCATGTGGCGGTCGGTCCAGCTAGGCTCGGCCCCTGCGTCCAGTGCGTCGCGGTTGTTGATGTAATACTCGTTGGCTGGCTCGTAGTTTGGCGGGTCAGCGATCGCGCACTCGTCGTACAGATCAAAGTACGGCTCCCACGCCGCCATGTTGGTGGGCATCTCTGTCAGCATCTTGGACCGCGTGCCACGCCAGATCGGATGCTTCTCGCGGTTGAGTAGGCGGTCCACCATGTCGTCGCGCTGGATCACGGTGCAGGGCATCACCGCAGAGATCGACTTGCCGGGGCCAGCCATCCCCAGGACGGCGCCAGCGATCAGCCGTTCCCGCTTCTCGTTCTGCGATGGCGACGCCGCCGACTCGTCCGTCTGCGGGTCGTCCAGCAGCACCAAGTCAGGGCGGACCAGTTCGCCGGTGGTGGTGGTATGCAGCGAGCCACGGATGCCGTCACCCGTCAGACCAGACGACGCCACAATGATGCCGGATGTCTCCGCCATGAGTTCCTTGTCGCCTGGATCATGTACGGTGGGCAGCACGATCTTGTGCTTGCCCCATGAGATCATCGTGCTGTCGCCGTTGCAGGTCTGCCCGCTCGCCCGGTTGGCAATGCCGCCCAGTGCTATGGCTGGTGCAGCGACGTGCGGGAAGTCCTCGGCGTAGATGGGCAGGAAGCGCACCCATACCTTCAGCGCCTCTAGGCTATCCTCCGCCTTGCCTTGGTTTGCCCCGATGATGTAGATGTACTTGCGGTGCGCGTAGCTTGCGGCCCAGAGTGTCGCCATCCGTGACAGCGTGGTCTTGCCGGATCCGCGTGGCATTGCGAAGGCATACAGCGCCCCGGTCAGCACTGCCTCCTCGATGCGTGCGATGGCCTCAAGGTGGGCGTCGCTCCAGCCGTGGTAGAACGCTTCGGGGTTGTACGTCTCGCAGAACAGGCGGAGGTTGTGCCGGCACGACTCGTATCGCTCAAGGTTGAGGATGGGCGGGATCCCGCCAACCTCTCGACCTTCCTGCGCCTTGGTAGCTGCCCACTTCCGCTTTGCTTCGCGTTGTCGATCTGCTACACTGCTGTCTGGCTTTTTCTCAGCCATGATGATCCTTTACGTCCTGTCCGTTCGCCCTATCTAGTTTG
>Ga0098055_1001596_pt1 | contig 12166 bp, 23 predicted proteins | sample 17_taG_FD_75107 | JGI IMG/M metagenome (GOLD analysis project Ga0098055, IMG submission 75107) | Marine viral communities from the Subarctic Pacific Ocean - 17_ETSP_OMZ_AT15314 metaG | ecosystem: Environmental > Aquatic > Marine > Oceanic | place: Pacific Ocean | collected 2015-01-18 | reverse complement strand
TTTTAATCAAGGAACATTCCCGACGTTTTTGCATAGCGTCACGGCGCAAAAGGTTAAGACGTTCATTGAGAATATTTTAATGCGAACAAGTGGCCGACTGATTACAGGGAGCCCGACAGCCAACCGCATTGACATAGACATGAGCGAGGGCGGGAATTTCATGGAGCTTTGGCTTCAAACGGATTTAGTTTGGGACAGGTCGCCGCAGCTCGGCGCATGGCTCGACACAAATCAAAATCTAATATATTCGCATTTGTCTGAAGTTTTCTTGGCGTCCACCAAAGGCATCGCAATACAATCATTCGACGGGAATTCTGGATTGCTCAAGCTGGCCCGAGGCATGGCAGGGAATGACGTTGGCGGTTTTATCGGTCATCAGTGCAATGCGACACCGGACAGCACCACCTATGTCTGGCCGAATGATGGAGCAAGTGGGCGCGTCCTGAGCACCGACGGTGCTGGGGTTTTGAGCTGGATCGCCAGCGGCGGCGGTGGTGGTGGCGTTGACAATCTTCTAGTTGAGGCAAACTCGAATGGCTCAATTGCCGCCGATACGGTGGTCGATTTCTCGAACAACTCTGGAACCAATCGAATGACTTGGGTTGCGGGGAAAAATATTTATCTGCACGGAGACGACAGCACCGGGAAAATTACAATCGAAACCATCAAATCTATTTTTTATATTCGCGGAGCTGACTCGGCGTCGCAAGAGGCTGTGGATATTCTGGGCAGCACGAAAGGAACGGGGCCAGCGACTTTCCAAATTGCGGGAGGGCAAAAGTATTCCCACGGCCAAACTTTCGTGGGGTGCATGAATCCCGTTGACAATACAACTTACAAGACGCTGCCCGTCTATTTGAACTATCTTGTGCCGTGTCGGTTTCAAGTTCCAGACGGCTCTGGCGGAAATGATTTGATTCAAGGAACAGCCGCCGACCCTCACAACGTCTATTTTACGGAGGGAACAGGGATCAGCATTCGGGACAATGGCGGCGGGAATGGAATGGTGATCTCGGCGGCCAATAACGGCACCGTGACATCAATCGATGTCGCAGGGGGGACGGCATTGTCGGCAACGGGCGGCCCCGTGACGGCATCCGGAACAATCACGCTGAAGCTCGACGATACCTCGGTATCTGCTGGCACTTACGGAAGCGCGACAAAATCCGCAGTTGTCGCGATTGACGCCCAAGGCCGAATCACCTCCGCGAGTGAGGCCACGATTAGCGGCGGCGGGGGAATGACCTCGTTTGATTTTTCTGACGGCGGCAATACGTTCACGGTTTCTGATTCTGATACGGTGCTGCTCACCTCTAGCGACGGGACGGTAGTAATTGATTGCTCAACTCCCGACACGCTTGATTTTTCCGCCAGCGGCGGCGGCGGGGGAATGACCTCGTTTGACGTTGATGGTGACAGCGGCCCCGCTCAGACGATTGAGAACGGCAATACCTTAAATATTCTGGGAGGGACTGACCTCGCCAGCGTGGCGAGCGCGACGGATACGGTTACGCTCAACCATTCCGCGAGCGGCGTCAGTGCGGCAACCTATGGCGACGCCACCCACGTTGCCCAAATTGCGATCAATGCCCAAGGCCATGTCACCTCAGCAAGTGAGGTGGCAATTTCTGGTGGCGGCGGGGGGATGACTTCGTTTGATGTTGATTCCGATTCTGGGTCGGTAACAATTGAGGACTCGGACACGCTGACGGTGGCAGGAGGGACGAACGTGACCACGGCAATTGTGGGAGACACGTTGACGATAAATTCCAGCGGCGGCGGCGGCGGCGGCGGGGTGATCTTGCAAGTTTTAGGGAATTCGCTCGGGTCTACATCCAGCACCACCGACACCAGTTATGCCACTTGCATTTCACAGGCGATTACTCCGGACGCGACGAGCAACAAGGTTTTAATCGGGGGCAATATCAATATCGTCGTGCCTTATGATGCCAATTCTTATTCGGAGGGGCAGTGTGATGCTCAATTGTTTAGAGACTCAACTGAAATCGGTCTTGTCAAAACAATCATGTCGGACGATTTCGGTAACATGGGTGATGGCTCTTATGCATCGCTTTCTTGGAATTATTTAGACTCCCCAAATACTACCTCGTCCGTGACTTATTATATTAAATATAAAACTTACGATGAATCCACTATGGGAGCACCTGAGATCACCCTTTTGGATGCTCAAATTACAGTTCAAGAGGTCGATTAAAATGACAACAGAGCAATTATTTATGGTGGTGGTGGGATTATCGATAGCCGTTGGCGGTTGGTTTTTTAAAAGAATCTTCAAGCTCCTTGACGACGGAGCCTCTAAAATGTCAACTCTTGAGGTCGATGTTGCGAAGCTGAAAACAACCTCTTGCGAGACCCACGCAAGACTTGACAGGATTGAGGAAAAGCTTGACCGTTTACTTACCTGTTCCGCGAGGCCGCGAGAAAGATAAAAAGGATGGACGTCGTTATTGCATTTGTCATTGGCATGATTGTTGGATCAAGCGCAACCTTCGTTTTTGTGCTGCTGGGCTTTATGGCCTACAAGGCAAGCGAGGAGCGCGATGAACCTCTAATGCGCCAATTTTTAGATCAAATAAATCCGGACAAAAAATAACATGACAGCAAAAAAACAAACATCACGACGCGGGCCAGCAACAACAGAATTTTGGCTGACGGCAGCCGCTTCAATTCTGGGCCTCTGCCTCATGGCGGGCTGGATAAATCCCGAGGGCGTCTCGACGATTGACAAGTTGAGTGGGCTGGCCGTTGCCGCCTTGGCTAGTCTTGGGTATTCGGTTAGTCGCGGCCTTGCCAAGTCGGGGGAAAAAAAATAATGCTCTCAGCCTTTTTTAAGGCATTGGCCGAGGTCATCGCGGAGCTGCTTTCGGGTGAGATCAAAAAAGATGTTAAAGCCACTAATGCTGACCCAGTTCCCAAAACTTTGCGCGACCGTTTTCGCGCTAAGTATGACCGCTTGCGGGACAAGTAGAGTTGTCTTTCTCGATACGTCACAAGATATGGTCAGGATTGGGCCAGACTTTCCTGCTGGCACTGTTTACTTTTTTAAAGATGGGGAATGGGTGAGGAGTCGAAACAAAGTGAAGTTGCCCGAGGGGTGGTTTGCGGGGCCAATTTCAGAGAACGATAACTAAAAAAATGAAAGTGTTTGGAAAATTTTTAATTTGGCTGATTGTTCTGGGGATACCCCTTTCGCTGATTAGCTTTTTAATTATGGGGTCAATTTGGCTTTGGAAACAGTCGTTTAAATAATGGAGCCCGATTGGAGCATCAACGAGTTTTTTGCGCCTGTTTGGTTATCGGAAAAAATTTGCACTTGCGCGGAGGGTGTTGAGGTGCCCTCCCATGACGGCACGCTTGCAATTGAGCTTTCAAGCTCCAATTCATTTGGGAGCGGCGGCCACCCTGCAACAAAAGCCGCGTTTGACTTGCTTTATCAAGAGCTCCTGTCTCAGAAAGCAAGCAATTTGTTTTTTAACACTAAAGGAAAAATCAGATATCTATTAGACATCGACAGCGGCACGGGCCTTTTTCCTATCTTTGCGAAGATCGTCAATCCTGAGATCAAAACGGTTGCCGTCATCCATCGAAAAGATCGGCCAGCAATAATTTCTAACATGATAAGGAACAAAGTGCAGATTGATCAGATTGTTTTATTTGATGAGTTTTGCGACAGGGATTATTTGGAATTTCACAGAAAATTTTTTGATGTTGTCATTACTCAGCGAGGAACTCAACGCGCTGGAATTTCTCCCGCGCAAGCCTTTTCCATAATTTTTGATTTATTAAAAGATGATGGCCGCGTTATTTTTTCGGGCTACCCGACCAAAGCGCAACGGTATGTGTCTCACATTATGGGCGAGTTTTTCCGGGATGAAAAAATTAGCATTGCGCAAGGCTGGCCCGCGATAACGGGCGAACGCTTCTAGTTTTCGCTTTATTTTTCCTTTTTACCATCAGGGGCACTTGATGCACTGAAAAATGGCCCGAGGTTGCCCTGTGGCGCGTTTTCTTTCGGAATCAATATCAGCACAGCCCAGAGCACCAAAAGCCGCCACAGGGCCGCAGGGTGCCAAATCCAGCTTTTAGCCCTGTTTTGCTGGGGGTAAGAAAAAAAATAAAAAAAAATCACTTTTTCTGTTGACAGCACAGCCGCTTTGCACCATCCTCTAACCATGACAACAACGAACGAGACAAAGACGACGAAAGCCAGCATCCAGAAACAGTTTAACGTCACCATAGAAACAAAGCTCCGCAAAGAGGGCGACCAGCTCGAGATTTATGCCAGCGTCTACCCGGGCCAGTTTAAATCAGTTGCCGCTCGCAGGGCCGCAAAGGTCGGAACGCTGATGTGCGCCCCAGAGAATAAGCCGGTGCTGGAGACTTGGGAAATTGGCCCTCGCGTCGGGTTGTTCGAGAACGGCGGTGTTCCTAGCTTGATGAATACCCTCCTCCGCAACATCAAAGCCGAGCTAGAAACCCGCTAGCTGGCAGAAAAAAAAAATAAAAATAAATCATTTTTTCTATTGACTACACAGCAGCTTTGCACTAACTTAGAACCATGAAAACGAACGAGACAAAAACCGAAACCAAAATCCGCAAGCTCAGGGCCAAGGCTTACCGCATCGCAAAATCTATCCTCGCCAAGCACAACAGGAGCTACAGAAAAAATGAGCTTGGCAATATTGAGTCATATAACAGGGAGAGCCATGAGTTTTACTCTTTCAGCCTGACCGTAGATCGGGTTTCGTCAAGATACCGCAAGCCCACCGATCAGCTTAGGTTGTTTGTAAGCGTGACCGTGGGATATAAAAAAGAGTATCACCCTGCCCTCTGGCTTTCGGGCCGTGAGCAGACCGTTTTTACGGTCGGCAATAACGGCGGCGTCACGCTTTGGAATGCAGCAAAGAAAAACGGCAAAGCCGCCAAGACAACTCCCAAGGGAACATGGAACGTAATCCATCACCCCAAGTGCTAACCACCCAACCAAAACCAAAAAATGAACATAATCAAAATGAACCTTGAAAAAATAAATATCCACGACTTCAACAGGGCCGCCCGTTACACAATCGCCACCAAGGGCAGCCGATACGATTGGAAGAAAACCGCCGCCAATATTCGGGAGGCAATCAGCAGGGCGATAGAACACGGCTGGTTTGGCGCGGAGGACGCAAATCATTTTTTCGATTTTGAAATCAAGTCTGCAAAAAGATACGTCACCAAGAGCGACGGCACTTTGATCGGCATGGAAACGACCAAGTGCCTTGATGAGTGGTATATTGACCGCCGCAGATTTTATTAAACCAACAACAACCAAAAACGAACAAAAAAAATGGCAACAAAAAAACAAATCGAACAGGAACACCAAGCCGAGGTCAAAAGGCTTGAGTCAAAAATAAACGAACTAGAGAACCACATGATCACGCTCGTTCAAACTGGCGAGCTGATAAATTCTAGCCCGCCTCAAGCAATTGGGCATGAGTGGAGCGTTTCCGCGTGGAGATCGAACCACCTAGATTTTAGCCATACCGGGGTGAACATGATTTTTGACGATCAGAGTCAATATGGGCAACTGGATGAGGCCGCAAAAGAAATGCAGGAAAATGTCGTGAAGTGTTTAAAGAAAACAGTTTACACAATCGGGCAAAATGTCGTGAACCTTGCCGCCATAAAGGCCGAGGGCCACATTGGCGACCATGCTCAAGAGGAACTTGACGAGTCTCTAGTTGTGAACGCCTCCGCCGTGCGGGTTTATAAGGCGGTTGCGGAAACCGCAGCAATTATTCAACGCCGTCACACCGCGGGAAACTAAAACCAAAAACAAAAGGAGAACGATGAACACACTGATGATTGTTGCGCTCACCATATTAGGCGAGGCGAGGGGCGAGGGCAGCGGCGGGATGTATCGCGTTGCTTGCGTAATTCAGCAGCGGGAAACCAACCGCGGATTGTCGGCAAAAAAAGTTTGCTTGCAGCGTCGGCAATTTTCTTGCTGGAACAAGGCCGCGCCGTCGAGGGCTTTACTCAATACGGATCAAGGCAAGTATGCGCTCAAGCTCGCGGCTCTAATCGTTGCGGGCAAAGACTTGAACCGCGGCATCATTTCAAACGCTGACCATTATTGCACCTTGCGAACGCGGCCAAAATGGGCCAAGGGCCAAAAGGCCGTTGCAGTTTATGGCAACCATAAATTTTATAAGCTCAAAAAATAGGGGTTTTCTGGGCAGAAAAAAAAAGAAAAATAAATCACTTTTTCTGTTGACAGCACAGCCGCTTTGCACCATCCTCTAACCATGACAACAACGAACGAGACAAAAACCGAAAAAATCCAATCCGCCACAATCCTCAAGCTCGGGGAATTCATCGGGGAAACAGTTATTATTTTTGTAAATGGCAAGTATATGCGCCATTGCCGCACGTTTTCCGATTCGGCGGAATACGGCAATGCTCACCAAGACGACACTTTCGGAGAGTGGGAAACTGGCGCGTTTCTTTTAATGGAGCGCGTTGAGCAAGCTCGGCGCGTGAACCTTTGGCACTGGAGAGAGCTTGACGCCTCTGAAGCGCAGACGCTAAAGGAGCAAGGCGAGGAGATGTTGGCCGACGATATGGCCGAGCAGCTACGGCACACCGAGGCTCTCAAGATGGCAGGGGTTTAGTGCCAAAAAAAAATAAAAATAAATCACTTTTTCTATTGACTACAAAGCAGCTTTGCACTAACTTAGAACCATGACAACAACGAACGAGACAAAAACAAACCAAGCCGAGCCAACAGTTGATCAAGCCTTTGATGCGTTTGACGAAAAACTAGCCAAGGCTCTTGAGGCACTTCAGCAATTTCAAAAAATGGATTTAGACCAGATCGCCGCCGAGGGCGCGAGGCTCGACAGCTACCAGAGCCGCGAGGAGTTTCTTGCTGACACGAGCAGCGCAGACGCTCATTGGGGCAACGAGTAGAGATTTAAAAACCAAAGGCAAAAACGGAGAAAATTAAAATGGAAATCAAGCTGGAGAAAATCAAAGAGGCCCAATGGAACGGCAACGGGTTCGGGAATTCAAGTGCGGTTTACAGAGTCAATGGAACCGAGATTGAAATATGGTCTGACAATCCCGCGTTGCACAGTTGGCGTGCCGTTGATAGGGCAGTCGCTTTTAATAATAAAGAGGAATTTGACGGCGAGGTTTTTACATGGAAAAGCAATTATACAATCGCCACGGCCCCAACTCGCAAGATGTTGCTGGGAATTGTGTCGGACTACATAAACGGAGAAAATTAAAATGGAAATCATAATCAAACTACAGAAGCGGCACCTTGAGGAATTCAAGTGGTGCGAGTTGGGTGCGATGGAGGATGATATGCGAGGCCCATCACCGCACACCACTTGGGAAATTCTTGAGCGGCATGAACGCAACATTGAGTTACGCACACCGGAGGAGGCGGCACAGGTCGCCGATGCGGCAAGGTACGGGACGTTACGGCTGCACACAAGTGACGCAATCGCTGATCGCATCGTGTCGGAGTGCCTCCGAATTGATGGTGCGCGGCCAATTCACACATCGTGGGACAAGAAGTGTTGGGCGGCCTTGGCTGACCGCATATCAGTGCTCCGCTCGGCCAACTAACCAACAACACACATCAACAGGAAAAAATAATGAGCGCACGCCGATTGATTGAACTCAGAAAATTTCAAAATTGGAACGAGCCGCCCGCGGCTACCGAGGAGCCCGTTGATCTTTGTGATTGCTGCGGCGGCCCTCGCAACTCGCATCTTGACAATGACGCTTGCGACACTTGCAAGATTTGTCTGGACGAAAGCGAAAGGTTAAAAAATGAAAAGCGAAACTAAGTTTGACGCCCAAGCATTCAGTGCCTTGAAAAAGCGAGTGGAGCGACTTGAGCGCGAATCTGTTATGCACGCGAATATCTCAATGAAAAACAGAATCATTTGCCGCAATTATGTTGAGGTTTTTAATATATGCAGACAGCACGCATTAGAATTCTTGGAATGGTATGAGCTAAAGAAAGGTAAAAAATGATTTATTTTTTTATCCCACAAAAAGCGCAACTAAGTTGTGAAAAAAAGGCTGGCTCCGAATTCTGGAACAAGGCAGAATTGGCTGCGGTTTATTACGGTGCCGCTTGATTTGGGTAACTCTCGCGGGCGGTGAGGGGTTTCCTCGTTCGTTTCCCCGCGCCCCCCCGCAAGAGCTTGCGAGGCATGGCTTTTTAATTTTAGCCATGCCTCGGCCCATTTTTGAGCGGCTAATTCTTTTGCCAATCATTTTTTGTATTTTTTGAGCGACAAAGTATTTTGCTGCTCATTTATGATCGGCAAAAAAAAAGAAAAATAAATCACTTTTTCTGTTGACAGCACAGCCGCTTTGCATCATTCTCCAAGCATGACAGCAACGAACGAGACAAAAAGAAACATAGTTTTAAACGATCACATCACCCACGGCAGCGGCCAGCGGAAAACGGTTTGTGTTTCCACTTGTTTGAGCTTTTTCGGCGTTCCCGTAAATGCTTACAACTACACTTGTAAAGGAATCATCAAGCGCGGGAAGTATGGAACCGACAATAGGCGCGGTTCCATCTTGCGCCGTTTCGGGTATGCCGTTCGCTCGCGCCTTTCATCGGTTGGCGGTTACGATTCGACCGTTGGCAGCGTTCGCCGCAAAGTGGCGCAGCTCGGCGACCCCAAAGGCACCAATTATATTGCAATTGTACACGGTCACAATACCGCGCATTGCATTGTGATTGATGACAAGGGGGGCACTGTGATTGATACCGACCCCCGAAAGAATGACCGCCGCAGGGTCGCCGAAATACACGCGGTTTTTCCCTCAAATTAAAAAAGAAAAATAAATCATTTTTTCTGTTGACAGCACAGCCGCTTTGCACTAACTTAGAACCATGACAACAACGAACGAGACAAAAACCACCCACACGGTAAAAAAGGCTCTTAGCGGCTCATATGTTTATCAAATCGAGGATGTTCAGATTACTCTCGAATATGACGCCGAGCAAACAAACGGAATGGTGTCAGGCGGTTACGGGATGTGGAAAGCCTACCCCATGCTGGACGGCGAAATTCTTTGGAGTGCGCCTTTTATCTCAGACATGGAACGGTGGTATGACCGCAAAAAAGAATTTGCCAACGATGTCAAAAACCACCCGCAAATCCTAATTGCCGATGCGCGGGAGATGATAGCTCGGGAGCTTAAAGACAGAGAGGCTTACAAGGCAGCGAGCGAGAACCTCAATGTTAAAAGCGTCGTGGATCACACATAAAAAAATAAAAATAAATCATTTTTTCTGTTGACAGCACAGCCGCTTTGCACTAACTTAGAACCATGACAACAACGAACGAGAAAACAGCAGACATCAAAGTAACACAAGAGCCCAACGGCAGCTTTACCATTGAGGCCGCGACCGAGGCCGGGGTTGCGTACCTAGAAAAGCAAATTTGCTTTGGTGCCGTCGCCGTCAATGTGAGTCACTGGAGTGAAGCTCTGAAGCACATCATTGCTGCCCGTGCATGGAAATTGAGCGTAAACGACCGCGGGCATTTGATCGCTGGCGCATAGATTTAAAAACCAAACCAAAAACGGAGAAACATAAAATGAAAACGAACGAGACAATCATTTACCACATAACCTTAACTTTCAAGGACACCCCAAGCGCAGACATTGCAAGGCATGATGGGCCGCACAGATGGGACAATTATAACAAGAGCGCAACTTTTGAGGGCGACGACATTTTTGGAACCTTTTTTCTCTCAGTCTCCGAGCGCGACCGCCAAAAGGTTTCCGAAATTAGCATATCTCGGCACAACAGAAAGACGCGCAGTGAAAAGCTTGCTGGGCATTGGAAAAGGTCAGCGGCATCAATAGGAGAGGGCGGCACCGAATTGCCCGAAATGATTCGCGACGTTCTTTTTTTTGAGGAGGCAACCCAGTGCCCCCACACCCTCAAGCGATGGGCTGCCGCAATTGCTGACATTAACGAGTCTGGGCTTGCTAGGCACCTCACAGAGCGCACCTACTCCTTGGAGAGTTCTAACTATGTTTTTAAGGGCAAACTGGTTTGGGTATCTTGAGCCGAAAAAAAATAAAAATAATTCACTTTTTCTGTTGACAGCACAGCCGCTTTGCACCATCCTCTAACCATGACAACAACGAACGAGACAAAACTTCAAAAAATGATTGCAGATTTTCCGCAATATAATCCCGACGCACTTCGCCAATTGCATGACCTGAAAAGCAAACGCGAATCTTTGGCGCACGAGCTTGCCACTAATAGCGTTCCCGGAAATAGCGCATGGGCCAAAAAGACAGAACGCAAAATAAGTGGCCTGAAAGCAGCGGCGACACGAATAAAGAAACAGCACGGAATTTACCCTTTTAACCAAAATTAAAAAAGAAAAATAAATCATTTTTTCTGTTGACAGCACAGCCGCTTTGCACCATCCTCTAACCATGACAACAACGAACGAGACAACGAAAATCACCGGCCTCACCCTCAACCCCGCTCAGGTGCTCGCCGCTGCCAAGGCCACGCCCGCCACTCCCCAACGCACGAGCAACGACTTGCTTGCGCTCAACAATATGCCCCGCAAGGAGCAAGAGGCATATCGCCGCGTTTTGCGTGGCAGTCTCAAGCATTGCGTCATTAGCGCCCACGACCGAGCAATTGACGAGCGCCACCTAGCAATACTTGACGCGCTTCTTGGCTAAACCAACCAACCAAAACCAAAACACACACGACAATGAACAACCAAAAAAATTTCGCCAGCCTCTCGGTTAAAGAGAAGCGAGCCAACCCGCCAATCACCGAATCAAAAAAGCTGGGCCGCACACTATCCGCAACTATCCGCATTGAGCTGCACCCGACGCCCCGAGTTGATGGCTGGGCGCAAGACCCTACCTTTCGTTGTGCGGTTCTTTTTCGCGGTTCGGTTGTCGCCCAATTCAAGCCCACCCGATCCACCAGCGAGCGCACCCGCAAGGCGTTGCTTAAAAAGGCCCGCGCTTTTATTTTCAAGGTGGCCGCCGCCCATAATTGCGCGGCCTTTTTGGCATACGAGGAAACCTTATTTCATAATTTCGCCCCCGATAAAATGGACGAAAAATATGTTCTTGGCGCATACGCCCCCGAGCGCGTGCCAATGCCGACTTTTGAAAACTAACCAACAACAACCAAAAACGAAACCATAAAAAAAAGGAATAAAATGAAAGGACTATGCTTAGATTCTGCAACAAAAATTCGCTCATACGAATATATGCAGAAAATTAAAACTCCAGAGGCCGTGGGCCGCTGGAACCCTCAGCCATACATCAACTCAATTGATCGAGTTGTCAAAAAATGCACTGATCACGGCTGGCAAATTGTCGAGCAACAATTTGCGACGACCGACGATGATCGCAAATTTTTCGGGCTCATCAATATGGAGCACCCCGAATTCAAAAACCCAGAATACGGAACCATGATCGGCTTGCGGAATTCTTGGACAAAGCAATTTGCGGATCGGGTTGTTATTGGCAACGATGTTTTCGTTTGCGCCAATATGATGTTTTGCGGCGAGATGCAAATTGGCCGCCGCAACACAACCAACGCGGCAAAAGATATGGACGACCGTCTTGCCCTTTTGATTGATAACATGGCGGGCTCCTATATCAACCAAGGTCAGCGCGTAGCTGCTTACAAAGAGCGCGAGCTTTCGCGCATGGAAATGCACGACGCGGTATGCGAGGCAATGAAAGAGGGAATTCTGCCCAGCTCAAAAATTGACTCGGTGCTCAATGAGTACAACACCCCGCGCCATGCAGAGCACAAGGGCGAAACCCTTTGGACATTGCTCAACGCTTTCACCGAGGTGGGCAAAGCTTGGCCCGTGTCCACGCTTGCAGGGCGCACGATTGAGCTACAAAAGCAGCTCGATACCATTTGCCGCCATGAGCCTTACCAGATGAAAGAGGCCGCGGCTGAGGTGTTGGAGGTTGCCGAATAAACAACCCAGAGACAAAGGCAGGGGGGGGGCTAACAACCCCCCTTTTTTGTGGGATAAAAAAATAAAAATAATTCACTTTTTCTGTTGACAGCACAGCCGCTTTGCACCATTCTCTAACCATGACAACAACGAACGAG
>Ga0098055_1001592_pt1 | contig 12198 bp, 13 predicted proteins | sample 17_taG_FD_75107 | JGI IMG/M metagenome (GOLD analysis project Ga0098055, IMG submission 75107) | Marine viral communities from the Subarctic Pacific Ocean - 17_ETSP_OMZ_AT15314 metaG | ecosystem: Environmental > Aquatic > Marine > Oceanic | place: Pacific Ocean | collected 2015-01-18 | reverse complement strand
CTCAGGACCAGGCCCAAATAAATTCTTATTAAGACCTGCAAACGGTATCGTTGATTTCGTTCCTGGGTTACCAGGACAAGCAGGAGATTTCATTTATCCAGCAGTTGATGGTTCAGGTGACTTGACATTAACGAACACAGGTGTTGCAGTATTCTTAAAACTAACAGAATCAATCCCTAGTGTAGCACGTGGTACAGTAACAGGTGGTACGACAACTGCGGCAGATGTAATAACTATCAATGATGTAGATGTTACATTCTTAACAAATACAGGCGGTACTGTTTCAATAAACAATGCAGTAACAGATATTAACGCATTAACGACAAACCACAAAGTAGTAGCATCAGCATCATCGGCGGCGTTTGTAATTACAAGCGACTCTACAACATATGGTTCTGCTTATGGTTTGATTGGTGGTTTCCCACCATTCAGTGCTAGTATCAATGGTTCGACAGTTAACTTTACGACTACAACGGCTGGTCAAGCCGCATACAGTATGGCAGTTTCTATTGCGGCTGATATGGCATATGATATTAATGGTGCGGGTATCACAAATATCACAGCGGCAGAAGTAGGTGGCAATCTTGTAATCACAAATGCGGCAGGAACATCAATTACTATTGTTAACGTAACAACAGACGCAAATGGTAATAACTTTGCAGGGAACAATTCGACTGCATCATTAGGAACATCATATACCGCAGGTGGCGCCTCATCGGTGTTAGAATTAGAACGTGAAGATGGTGGTGAAATTATTATATCAGATAAATCTGGAAATCCAATGGTAAACTTTGGGTTAATGTCAGGTCATAATGGTTCATATGCTCTAGGCTTGAATGTTGAAAAAGGTATTCGTACTGCTGGTGGTATTACAGTTGTGGCAAATATGGCGGCAAGAAACAATCTTACAGCGACAGCATTGACGGGCGACCAAGTACATGTGCTTGATACTGGCGAAGGTGAATGGGCATTGTATCTATATTCAGGTTCTGCATGGACATTGATTGCTAACGAAGACAGTGCGGCAACAGATGCCAACTCTCTATCACATACATTTACTGCTCCAGTAGGTGGATTCGGTACTGCGTCTACTGTTACTCTTGGTAGAATTAGTAATAACTCCAGAGTTATGAGTGTTCTAGTAGAAGTTTTGACACCATTAACTAATTATTCTGGTGGTATCCCTTCACTAGAAGTAGGTACTGCTTCTGACACCGATAGGTTCATGTCTGATTATGAAAATGACTTAGAATCATCAGGTTCATATATAACAAACCCAGATTATCATTATGCAGGTGCAAATGAACTTGAACTTAAAGCAAGTTTAGACCATTTCAATGCAACATCAGGTGAGATTAAAGTCACAGTAACATACGTATAAAATTAATCATTTTAACTACGAACACACACTAATCTTATAATTTTGATAAATACTTTTGTAAGTTTTGAAGAGGCTTACCTGTCTGAGACTCCTTCCAGACACACGATTGAGAATCTTCCAATCGTAATTTTCAATAAAAAAATAGTAATATGGGTAATCTTACCCGGGTATTCCTAATGCCGCCTTTATGAGGTAGTAGTAGGAGTGATTACAAAGTTAAATGGCTAATTATATTATAGGAGAAATAAATGGCTGATATTAAAAACTTTGGTATCCGTGGTGTAGGTAGTGACGTTCAATTTGGTAAATCAGGTGGCCGAGTCGTATACGATTCAGGCAACTCGCTTTTCAAAGTAACAACGGACGGTACTACACTAGGCAACATGAATGTTGCTACGCCATCATCGGATAACCATGCGGCAAACAAAGCCTATGTTGATTCAGTGGCACAGGGTCTTGATGTAAAAGATTCTGTTCGTGCGGCTTCAACAGGCAACGTAGATGTATCTTCACCAGCATCAACAATGGACGGTGTAAACCTGACAACTGGTGATAGAGTTCTACTTAAAGACCAAACAACGGCATCACAAAATGGTATCTATACATACGCAGTAGGTGGTTTAACACGTGCAGTAGATATGGATGAATCAGGTGAATTCGTTGGTGCGTTCTTCTTTATTGAAGAAGGTACAGTAAACTCAGACCAAGGTTATGTTATGACAGCAAACGGTACAATTACTGTTGGCTCAACTGACATTGAATTTACAAAATTCACAGGCACTGGTCAAATTACAGCAGGTGCGGCTCTAGCCAAATCTGGTAACACACTAAACGTAAACGTTGATGATACATTTGTCAAAGTTGACGGTAATGACGCTCTAACTGTTAAAGGTACTACAACAACTGGTGAAGTACTTAAATCAGACGGTTCAGGTGGCGTGGCTTATGGCGCAGTAGATTTAACATCTAACAACGCAGTTTCAGGCGCATTAGGACTAGCAAATGGTGGTCTTGGTGTAGATGCAACTGATGCCTCAGGCAAATCAACAGCACGTTCAAACTTAGGTTTGGGCTCAATCGCAACACAAGATAAAGATGCGGTTGATATCACAGGTGGTACAATTGATATCTCAGGTGGTACATTAACTCTAGCAAACGACCAAATCTCTGGTGATAAAATCTCAGGTGGTACAATTGATTCTGCTAACCTATTAGGTGGCACAAACAAGACTATCTCTCAGTTTGATATTACTCTAGGTTCAGGTAAAACACTAGACGTAGACGGCACATTTGACGTAGACGGTGCGGCAGGTTCAGCAATGGACGGCGTGGCAATCGGTGCGACAACTTCGGCTGCTGGTACATTTACAACTTTAGCAACTGACTCAGCAGACATCAATGGCGGCGCTATTGACGGTACTGTTATCGGTGCGAATGCGGCTACAACTGCAACATTCACAGATGCTTCAGTTACAGGTACACACAAGGCAGACACAATTGCGGCATACACAACTGACGGTGACGTTACGTTTAGCAATGACGTGGTTGTTCCAAACCTTTCAGCAGGTACGGGCGAATTAACAGGTGCTACAGTAAACACAGACGCAATTGTTGAAAAAACAGTTGGTAACGGTGTTGATGTAGACGGTGTTGTTCTTAAAGATGCAGGTGTGGCGGCAACAGGCGCTTCAACTTTCGCAGACCTAACTGCAACAACTGCCGATATTAACGGTGGTACAGTAGACGCAACAATTATTGGTGCGGGTACATCAGCGGCAGGTACATTCTCAACTATGACAACTGCTTCAGCGGCCGTCACAGGTGGTTCTGTATCAGGCACATCAGTTGATATGACAGGTCAGACACTAACATTAGACAATGACGCTATTTCAGGCGACAAAATCGATGGTGGTACAATTTCTGACTTCGCATCAACAGGTATCGATGATAACGCAACAGCAACAGCACTAACACTAGATGCTGGCGGTGATGCTTCATTCGGTGGCGATGTAACAGTTACTGGTGACTTAACAGTTAACGGTGCGTTAACATCAATCAACACTACAAACACTGATATTACAGACAACATTATCACTATCAACAAAGGTGAAAGTGGTGCTGGTATTACTTCAGGTTCTGCTGGTTTCGAATTTGATAGAGGAACGGCCGATAACGCTACTTTCTTGTTCAACGAAACTACAGATACGTTTGAATTCAAAGTTGGTACAACATTAGCAGACCTAACAGTGTCAAGCCTAGCAATGACTGGTATCACTGTAGATACTATCGGTGACCTTAATGGTAACGGTATTACTGTAAACGATGCTGTTAACTTTGATGGCGATGCTACATTTGATACAAGCGTTTCAGTTGATACAATCAACGAAATGTCAGTTGGCTCAGGTGTAACAGTTGATGGCGTTGTATTAAAAGACGGCGCAGTAACAGGTGGTCTAACATCAGAAGCAGGTGATACAGTTGATTTATCAGCAGGCTCACTAGTTCTAGCAAACGACCAAATCTCAGGTGACGAAGTTGAAGGCGGTACAATCGCAGGTATCACTATTACTTCACTAGTAGCAACATCGGCTGACGTTGATGGTGGTACAATTGATGGTGCAGTAATTGGTGCAGGTACATCAGCGGCTGCTACGTTTACAACAATGACAACTGACTCAGCAGACATCAACGGTGGTGCAATGGATAACACAGTTATCGGTGCAAACTCATCAGCGGCAGCGACATTCTCAACAATGGCGTCTGACTCTGTTGATATCGACGGTGGTGCAATCGATGGTGCAATCATCGGTGGTAACTCAGCGGCAGTAGGTACATTTTCTACCCTAAACTCAGCAAATGCTCAGATTACAGGTGGTTCAATTACTGGCGCAGACATAACAACATCAGTTGCAGACATTAATGGTGGCGCAATCGACGGAACAACAATTGGTGGCGCAACTTCAGCCGCTGGTACGTTCTCAACATTAGCATCAGCATCAGCAACATTAACAGGTGGTACTGCTACAGGCATGACAACTGTTACTGCAACAAATCTAAACTCAGGTAACGCTACTATCACTGGTGGTGACATCTCAGGTACAGACGTTGATATGTCAGGTCAAACTCTTGTATTAGATAATGACTCAATATCAGGTAATAAAGTCCACGGTGGAGTAATCTCTAACGCTGACTTATCAGGTACAGCAGGTTCAGTACAATCTGGATACGATATTACAGTAGGTTCTGGTAAAACTTTAGATATAACGTCAGGTACGTTATCTCTATCAGACGACCAAATCTCAGGTGATAAAGTTGACGGTGGTACGATTTCTGACTTTGCATCAACTGGTATCGATGATAATGCTACAGCAACTAAGTTAACACTTTCAGACACTACTGCAACATTTGGTGTTGCTGGTGACTTCGGTTCAAATGACTTAGACGCTGGTGCAGGTACACTTGCTTCATTAACAGTTTCAGGTAACGCTGTTGTAAATGGCGACTTAACAGTTTCAGGTTCAGTAACTACTACTCTATCAGAAACAGTCAACATTGAAGACAACATCCTAGAACTTAACTCAAACGTAACTGGTGCACCAACTGAAAATGGTGGTGTAGAAATCAATCGTGGTACTTCTGATACTGCTTCATTACTATGGAATGAAACATCAGACGCATTCGAATTGAATGTAGGCGCGGCTAAGGCTGACCTAACAGTTAATGATTTGACAGTTAATGAACTAACACTAGCAGAAGCACTTCCATTGTCAATGGGTGGTACGCACACTGATACTTCAGGTTTTGCGGCATCATCATTAATGTCTATGGACGGTTCAGGTGGCGTTAGCGAATTGGCTAAAGGCGCAAACTCAACAGTACTTAAAGTCAATGGCTCAGGTGCTCTAGGTTACGCTAAAGTTGATTTAACAACAGATATCGACGGAACTCTACCAATCGCAAATGGTGGTACTAACCTAACATCTGCAGGTTCTGATAACAAAGTAATGACATCAGACGGTTCTGCATTTGCTATGGAATATGTACAACAAGTTCGTAACTCATCAGGAGTTAAAGTACTAGACGCGGCTAACGCCTCATCTGGTTCTGGTGAATTCCTAGATATGACAACTGCATCAGGCAAATTAACACTAACGGCGAAAAACGCATCAGGTTCAGGTGTTGTAGATATGTATCTACAAGGTCAGAACGGTGGTGACGTATTCATCATTGGTCAGTCAGGTGAAGCGTTAATTCAAGGTGAGAGCGATACAGACCTTACAGTTGCAGGTGGTGATTCATCAGCCGGCAACGCAGGCGACCTAGTACTTAAAGGTGGTAACGGTAGTGCAAACGGCATTTCTGGTTCTGTAATTGTTAAAGGTGGTAACGGTGGTTCTACTGACGGTAATGTACAAGTTAAGAGTGCAGATGATACTGCAATCGCTAACTTTGTAGATTCAGGTACAGCAGTTGATTACGCTGAAATTAAGAACGGCACAGGCGGCATTGAATTGTCGGCAGCAGGCACATCAGCGGACATAAATGTGACACTATCACCAAAAGGTGACGGTATCATTCTTGCTCCGTCAAACTATGATATGTCAGGTGCGGCAGATGAAGCATTAGCAACAAAAGAATATGTTGATTCTGTTACATCAGGTTCAGATGACAAAGTTAAGCGTGTATCGTTTGCGGCGAATGGTTCTTCATCATTCACTGTAGGTGACATTGCTGACGTTTCAGGTAAGACTTACTACGTATCAAAAGTTATCGCAAAAGTTACAACAGCATTTGTTGGCGCTGACGAATTGGTAGTATCAGACGGTACTAACAATGTCATGGGTGTTAACGATGCAGACCTTTCAGAAGGTGGCATCTATGTTGTTGACTTAGGTTATGAAACTGCTACTACTGGTGGCGCAACACTTACTGCTTCTATTCAGAACGGTGGTTCAGCGGCTTCACCAACAACTGGTAACGTAATCGTAACTGTTGAGTACAAGCAAATCTAAGTTTAACTTAGTTTTACTTTACTTAATTGTTAGGTAATGACAGAAGTGGGCTCTTTTATAGAGTCCACTTTTTTTTACCTTGCGTTCGGAGATATATATGAAGATAATTGATAAATACATTTAGATTTAATATCTTTAACGACAGACTTAATTAATTAAGTTCTGACACCAAATGAACGTTGAGGAACGAAAATGGCTATAACAATAAATGCGAAAGGCACATCCGTACCCTATTTTAGAATAGGAAAAAGCGGTGTGACAATGTATCAGGGCGGAAATGACCCGCACCAGACACTAGGTTATCCTGTAAGAGAAAATGATATCTGGTTTGATACAAATGAAAACACACTAAAATTTAGAAATGCAAATTCCCAATGGGATGATGTTCACAAAGAAAACTTAAGTGATTTAGCAGACATAGACTTGACTGGTCTTGCAGACGGGTATGTTCTTAGATACGATTCAACTGCCGGTAAGTGGGAAGCAGTAGAAACAATGGGCGGTCTTGCAAGTGATTGGGGTTCAATTGCAAATACGGCATCATCGATAGACGGATACAGCGGTGATATTTGGAATGTACATTCTGTGACCGCAGAAGCAACATATAACTATGATGTCAAAGTCAAAGGACAGTTTGATAATAGTGAAAATACAGGCGCAATGTTATTTCCAGTAGGCACAACAGCACAACGCCCTAGCACAGCACAATCAGGAATGGTAAGATTTAATTCGACTACCTCTCGTTTTGAAGGATATAACGGTAGTGAATGGATTAACATCGACATCCCAGATGATTGGGGTTCAGTAGGCGATACTCCATAATCACTGCAAAATTTAATGAGATTAACCACTCTATTCAACGCAACCTCACCATTTTAAAAAGATAAATACATATAAGAGAGTTTATATGTTAAGAGGTATTATAAAATGACAAAACAAGATAAAAAAGACTGGATATGGTTAGCACCAGAATATTTTAGTAGATGGAGACTATTTCCTAGAGCATTCATCTCTATGTACATCTATTTGTTATATGATGTAACACAATGGTTTATGGCTCTACCAGACCCAAACACACAACAAGCAGGCTTAGTATCGGTAATAGTAGGTGCAGGCGCGGCATGGTTTGGTCTATATGTAAACTCAAGTTCTACAAAATTTGAACAAGTTGAAGTTAGAAGTGGTAACACGACAGTCAAAGCATCAGATACAAGAGATAATTCAGAAGAATATTAAAAATGAATAAAAGCAATTTTAAATATCATATTAGATTGATGATGAATGAAGAATTTTCTAAGCACGATATTAGTGCTGTGATTACTGTTCTTAAAAATGCAGTAGCAAATATATTCCAACCATTGGAGGATGGCACAGCAGTTGTATATCATATGTACAACGATTTTCATGTATATGACTTTAGATTAAACAGAAGCGTCACAGAAGCAGAAGCGGAAGTTTGCCTAGGGCTTATAACAGACTGGACAGACAAAAATTTTATGATGGAAATCACCACAAGTAAGAATTATGATATACCAGAAGGACAAAGCGAGATGAGTTTAGATGTACTTAAACATAATGAATGGGTCTCGGAAAAGGTAAATCAAGGGTGGAGGTACGGACTAGCATTGGATGTTAAAGAAAAGACAGACCCAAGACTTAGACCATACCACGATTTAACTGAAAAGTTAAAAAATCTTTAAAAAACACTTGACTTACCGGCAATAATACTATATCATATAGTATAAGAATAGGTAAATTTATGTCAGGAACTAGACGAACATACAACTTGAATGAAAAGAACTACTTTAAATTCTTTGGTATCGAAGAAAAACAAGGGATTAGCATACGTAGTCTTACCACTCATTATAAAAAAATACTGAATCTGCTTAAGAATGACAAAACATTCATGGGCAGAGAAAAGTCAGATTTTGCTCATCGGGCATTTGAAACACTTGTGGACCCAATCACACGTGCGAGATATATTATATCTATTAATGGTGTAGACTCAGATTACAGAGATTCAGCAAACGCAGAAGATATGAATTTCATTCACCAATTACGCCAACAACTTATTCATAGTATAGATTACAATTCAATTGAAAGTTTTATAGCCGAATTAAAAGACCATACAGAATTTATCAAAGACCAAATAGAAGAAAGCATTGATGAATATTCTAATTATAGAACTGCAGGTGGGTTAGTCAATCGTTTTTATGAAATTAGTCTACTTCATAAAGAAGCAGAGAAAAAGAAAGACGAAGCATTACAAGGAGTAACACATGTTATATTTGACTGATACTGCAAAAGAAAGAGTACAAAAGTGGTTTGATGGCGAACCGGACAGTCCAAAGAATATTAGAATTGCATTACGTAAGGCAGGTTGTACTGGTCTTATGTATGAAGTAGTATTTGACAAATCATTTGACCCTTCGATAGATTTTATGTCAAAATTAGAAGGACTAAATATAATAGTAGCACATGAATACATCGGTGCTATTCAAGGTTCTACTTTAGATTATGTGACAGAAGGAATGAATTCGCATTTTGAATTAGTTAATAACCCTAACGAAAAAGCCCGTTGTGGGTGTGGAGAAAGTTTTACGATATGATTTTTACAGAGAACGCGGCACACAGAGTGCAAGAGATTATCAAAGAAGAAAATGAAGCAGAGACTACAGCATTACGTGTATTCGTACAAGGTGGTGGATGTTCTGGTTTCAGTTATGGATTCGGATTTGAAGCAGAAGTTAAAGACGATGATACAGTGGTCGAAACTAACGGAGTCAAGTTAGTAGTAGATAGTATGAGTATTATGTATCTTGGAGAAGCAACTATTGATTTTATTTCTAGTCTTCAAGGTGATAGGTTCACAATAGACAACCCCAGTGCCGCAACTACATGCGGTTGTGGGTCAAGTTTTTCAATTTAAAAATTTAGGAATATATAATGATAGAAGCAGAAATTATGGAAATCGTTGCAAGAAGGCTTAAGAAAGACATTGCAACACTCACACCAGAAACAAACCTTAAAAAAGACTTAGGAGCAGACAGTATTGACAGTGTTGAAGTAGTGTTTGAAATAGAAGAAAAATATCAAATTGAAATAGAAGATTCCGTAGCAGAAACGATAAATACTATCGGTGACGCAATAAATGTTATCAAAGAATTACGAGAGTAATCATTAATACAAACAAGAAGGAATCAACATGTCAACAACACTTAGATGGTGGTTATTCTTCTGTTTATCCTTAGGACTTTTTGCTCTTGCATATGCTTTTGGATTGATTGAAGAACTTTATGAAAAAGATGTAACAAAAATTAGTTTCGGTATTATAGCACTTTATATTTTCGGAAGTGTATTAGTAGGAAAATCTTCAATCGATATGAACAAGGGCAAGGATGTTAAAACATCCAATGAAGTTGCTTGGTTCATGTCAGAATCAATGTTAGCCCTAGGTATGATTGGAACCGTAGCAGGATTTATCCTTATGTTAGGTTCTAGTTTTGAAGGACTAAATGTTGAGGATACAGAAAGTCTAAAAGCAACATTAACTGCAATGGCATTGGGTATGAGTACTGCACTTTATACTACATTGACCGGATTAGTATGTAGTCAACTATTAAAAATTCAACTCGTTAACATCGAGGCGGCTAAGTGATATGGCACGCCGTGACCAATATAAAAGTTCAGTAGGTTTTACAGACCTACTATTCAATCTTTTGGTTGGATTTGTATTTCTTTTTATTGTCGCATTCATATTAATCAACCCAATTACGAAGAAACAAGATGTCCCAAAGAAAGCAGAGTGGATAATTGTTATTGAATGGAACGAAACACTTAATGATGATATTGACCTATGGGTGCAAGACCCAAGAGGAAACACAGTAGCATTTGTTAAGAAAGAAGCAGGTGTAATGAACTTAGAAAAAGACGATTTAGGTCACGCAAATGATTGGATAGTCGATGAGTACGGTGAACGCACATACATACCAATTAATAGAGAAGTAGTTACATTACGTGGAAATGTAGCGGGTGAATTCAAAGTTGCGGCACATGTCTTTTCTATGAGGCCAAAGACACAACAAAACAAAGACAAAGAACAATGGCTTACAGTACAAGTAATTAAAATCAATCCATATAGAGAAAGAATTAACTATCGTTATACGTATCAATGGAAAGGCCAACAGATTCCATTAGTGAACTTTACACTAAATGCAGAAGGAAGGATGACCGGACATAATACACTGGAAAATAACATCATAACTAAGAAGAAACCTACTGCACAACAAATAATACGAGAGAATTAATATGACAAACATTACGGCCGAAGAAAGGTCACTTATATCAGGTAATGGACCCGCAGGTAGTGGTCCGAGAAATGATTTTATGTCAGTTGATGATGATTTGACAGATTATGGTCGAAACGTAAGCACAGAGATACCAGAAGAAACAGTAGGTTGGGCAGAAAAATTAGACGGTGTGGCTAATAAACTAGCAAGTGTAGACTTTACTGGTGCGTACATGACTGACTTGCTACCGTTATTATTATCAATCTCATTTCTTGCTATAGTCGTATTATGGTTCGCAATCAATAACTATAAGAATGCAATGGTTGTTTTTATTATTATCCCACTTACACTTTCTTCTGTAGGTATATCATATTTTACAGTAGAAAAACTTCTAGGATACCCAACAGCAGGAACAATGACAGATGAAAGTTTTTATGTTTCTCACTTACCAAGCAAAGACGATAAGTGGATTTATGTTTGGATTATAGAACCAGAATCAACCCAACCAAGAGCAATTGTTATTCCCGCTACAAAGAATAACAAAAAACAAATGGATGGTGCAAAACAAAAGTCTGAACAGGGAATAAAAACTCAAATCAAATCAAAAGGCGATGGTACGAAAGAACAAGGACAAAAAGGTCAAACTGCTGGCGGCGAATATGAAGTATATGATTTTCAGATTGATGGCGGTGGGTTAAAAGATTATGAACAACAAAATACCAACGCAAATTAATTTCAACAATAGTCAATTTTTCTATTGACAAATCCCTCCCAATATAGTATTATATAACTTATGAAACGCAATGTAAGAAAGCATTTAAAAATGAGCAAATACACGGCTATGTCAACTGAGAATATCAAAGAAAAGATACAAAGACTAAGAGATTTGGACAAACCATCGTATCAATCAATGATGCTTTATATGGAGTTACTAACAGAATTAGAAATTAGACATGTTAAGATTTGGGGTCAAACTACTCGAATAGCAGTATAAAGACCCAACGGCTCATCCCGTAATAGATGCACGGTGTCCAACGGTTAGGCGCCTTTTTTAAATTGTTCCTCAGTAGTTCAGTTGGTAGAACACCGGACTGTTAATCCGTATGTCGCTAGTTCGAGCCTAGCCTGGGGAGCCAATTTAAATTGATAAATAAATTAGTAGTTAATTAACGCCTGTTTAGCACAGTTGGTAGTGCAACTGATTTGTAATCAGTAGGTCGGGAGTTCGAGTCTCTCAACAGGCACCATATTACTTTTGGTAACAGCGGCTGTGGTGGAATTGGTAGACACGCAAGATTTAGGTTCTTGTGCCTCACAGCGTGAGAGTTCGAGTCTCTCCAGCCGCACCAAATGAATATGCGGGTGTAACTCAGTGGTAGAGTTCCTCGTTGCCAACGAGGTTGTCGTGAGTTCGAATCTCATCACCCGCTCCATTCATAAATGATTTTATTTATGATGTTTTATAGGAGAGGTGGCAGAGTGGTTGAATGCACCGGTCTTGAAAACCGGCTTACGT
>Ga0098055_1001584_pt1 | contig 12232 bp, 9 predicted proteins | sample 17_taG_FD_75107 | JGI IMG/M metagenome (GOLD analysis project Ga0098055, IMG submission 75107) | Marine viral communities from the Subarctic Pacific Ocean - 17_ETSP_OMZ_AT15314 metaG | ecosystem: Environmental > Aquatic > Marine > Oceanic | place: Pacific Ocean | collected 2015-01-18 | reverse complement strand
CTGTTGGACAGGAAGTGTATGGCGGTCATACTATAGCTAATATAATAGAAGAAGAAAATAAGTATTCTATATATATAAAAAAAGGAAATGAATTATTGCCTTGGAAAGATTTCAATAAAAACATGGCAATCGCAATTGAATATGATCTACAGTATTAATGAAATCAATTTTTAATTTTATAGTAAAACCAAAAACAAATAGATCAACTTCATCTAAAACAATCGAAGGCAAGGAGTTGCTGTTAAATACGGAGCTACAAAACCATAATTACGTAAGTAGACAAGGTATAGTTTTATCAAAACCATTACTTGGAGATACTAATATAAAAAAAGGTGATGAAGTTATATTACATCATAACGTGTTTAGAAGGTTTTACGACGTTAGAGGTAATGAAAAAAATAGCAAAAGCTATTTCGAAGAAGATAAATACTTTGCTCAACCAGATCAAATATATGCTTATAAGTCAGGTGATGAATGGAAAGCAGAAAAAGGGTTTTGTTTTATAAAGCCTATAAAAGAAGACAAAATGTTTTCTATAGACTTTGAAAAACCGGGGCTGGGTGTTGTTAAATACACAGACGGAAGCATAGAGAAAGAATCTTTAGTTTCTTTCAAAGTAGGTATGGAATATGAGTTTTTCATTGAAAAAGAAAGACTATATAGAGTGCCAACCAATCAAATTACAATTAAATATGAATATCAAGGAAACGAAGTCGAATATAATCCAAGCTGGACACAAAGCAGTTGAGGAATTAATTAAAGTAGCAAAAGAAGCTATAGTTGATTCTGACGATGATATATCAGCTGATAGGCTTAAGAATGCGGCTGCTACAAAAAAGCTTGCGATATTTGATGCTTTTGAAATATTGAATAGAATAAAGGAAGAGCAAGACATGCTTGATAACAAGCCTAAAGAAGAAATGGTTAAGAAGTCTTTTAGTGGGTTTGCTGAAAAAAGATCTAAGTAATGTACGAGCAGACTTTATATAAAATTGTTGAACCTATAAAACTTACGACTATATCTAGGCTTAATAAAGCTAAGAAATGGAAGTATGGATATAACAGGGAGCATGACGTTGTTGTTATAAGCAAGACAGGGCAAATCGGAGAGGTATACGATATACAGGGTTTCAAAATAGCACTTCCTAAACAACCTAGTAAAATTAATAAATCCACAAATAAATGGACAGCAGAAGAATATCCTAAAGAGTTAAAAGCAATAACAAGTGTTTTTGATTGGCGGGATTATCCTGAAGAGTTTCAAAATAAGTGGGAACCATATATAGATGAACAATTTAAAAGAAGAGACGAAGGCCATTGGTTCAATAATAAAGGCATGGCTACTTACATTACTGGCACTCATTTTATGTACTTGCAGTTCAGCAAGATTGACGTTGGGAAGCCAGACTTTAGAGAAGCAAACAGATTATTCTTTATATTCTGGGAAGCTTGTAAAGCAGACTCACGGTCTTATGGAATGTGCTACCTTAAAAACCGTCGTTCCGGATTTTCTTTTATGTCTTCAGCAGAAACCGTTAACCTGGCAACAATTACATCAGATGCACGGTACGGTATCTTGTCTAAGTCTGGAAGCGATGCTAAGAAAATGTTCACAGATAAAGTCGTACCAATATCAGCCAACTACCCGTTCTTTTTCAAACCCATCCAGGACGGTATGGATAGACCCAAAACTGAACTTGCCTATAGAATACCAGCCAGCAGACTTACCCGTAAGTCAATTCAAACCAAAGAAAATAAAGAATCACTCGAAGGGCTTGACACTACAATTGACTGGAAAAACACGGGAGACAACTCGTATGACGGTGAAAAATTAAGACTGCTAGTACACGACGAAAGTGGAAAGTGGGAAAGACCGGACAATATATTAAATAACTGGCGAGTGACAAAAACGTGTTTACGTTTAGGAGCTAGGGTCATAGGTAAGTGTATGATGGGATCAACATCAAATGCTTTAGACAAAGGAGGTGAAAACTTTAAAAAGCTTTATTACGCTTCTGATGTTGCCAAAAGAAATAAGAACGGTCAAACCAAATCAGGTTTATATTCTTTGTTTATTCCAATGGAATGGAATTACGAGGGTTTTATTGATGAATACGGACATCCTGTATTTGACACGCCAGCAGAAGAAGTTTTAGGCCCTTACGGAGACTCCATAGAAATTGGAATTGTTGAGCATTGGAATAACGAAGCTGAAGGTTTAAAAAGCGATCAGGATGCTTTAAATGAATTTTACAGACAATTTCCACGTACAGAAGAGCATGCATTTAGAGACGAAACTAAGAGTAGCTTATTTAACTTAGCAAAAATATACGAACAAATTGATTATAACCAAGATTTACGAAACACAAGTGTAGTAAGTACTGGTAACTTTAGCTGGGAGAATGGAATAAAAGATTCAAAAGTTTTATTTACTCCAAATCAGCAAGGAAGATTTAAAATAACTTGGGTTCCTAGTTATGATATCCAAAACAGGCAAGTTATAAAAAACGGAATGAAATACCCAGGCAATGAACATATGGGTGCGTTTGGATGTGATAGCTATGATATATCCGGAACAGTTGGTGGTAATGGTTCAAAAGGTGCTTTGCACGGTTTAACAAAGTTTAGTATGGAAGATGCTCCACCTAATACTTTCTTCCTAGAATACATTGCAAGACCTCAAACTGCTGAAATATTTTTTGAAGACGTTCTTATGGCGTGCGTATTTTACGGTATGCCATTACTAGCGGAAAATAATAAACCTAGATTGTTGTATTATTTTAAAAGAAGAGGTTATAGAGGATATTCAATGAATAGACCTGATAAACTTTGGAATAAATTATCTACAGCAGAAAAAGAAATAGGTGGTATACCAAATTCAAGCGAAGATATAAAACAAGCTCACGCTGCAGCTATTGAGTCTTACATAGATAAACATGTTGGTTTAAAAGAAGATGGCAATTATGGAGATTTATATTTTAGTGAAACATTAAATGATTGGGCTAAATTTGATATAAATAATAGAACAAAGTATGATGCAGCTATTAGTTCAGGACTAGCTATAATGGCTTGTAATAAAAACTTATATAGACCTAACCCGATTATGCAAAAAAGAAAATTAAACTTAAGCATCGCTAAATACAGTAACGGCGATTCAATTTCAAAAATAATAAAATAAATATGGCTGAGTCAATTGTAAAAAGTACTTTTCCTAGTCAAGTAGCTAGTGATGCTGAAAAAATGTCACCTGAGTATGGGCTTAAGGTTGGTAGAGCTATTCAAGATGAATGGTTCCAATTAGATTCTGGTACTAATAGATATCGAAGCAACCAACATACGTTTCATAAGTTAAGGTTATACGCTAGAGGTGAACAGCCAATACAGAAGTATAAAGATGAATTATCTATTAATGGTGATTTATCTTATCTAAACCTAGACTGGAAACCCGTACCTATTATACCAAAATTTGTTGATATAGTAGTTAACGGGATATCAGAAAGAGCTTTTGACATAAAAGCATATTCACAAGATCCGTACGGAGTTAGCAAAAGAACAGAGTACATGGAGAGTGTGCTTAGAGATATGTACACAAAAGACCTTAGCAATTTTGTACAAGAGAACTTTAATATTGCGTTATTTGAAAACCCTGAAGAGGATTTACCTGAAACACGTGAAGAGCTAGAAGTTCATATGCAGCTTACATATAAGCAAGCTGTAGAAATAGCCGAAGAGCAAGCAATAAACACTTTGCTTGATGGCAATAATTACGATTTAACTAAAAAGCGTTTTTATTATGATTTAACTACTATAGGTATTGGCGCTGTAAAAAATAGATTTACACTATCAGAAGGTATTATGGTAGAATATGTAGATCCTGCTAATTTAGTTTATTCCTATACAGAAGATCCTAATTTTCAAGACATATATTATGTAGGCGAAGTTAAAGATGTTACTATAAACGAAATTAAAAAGCAATTTCCAAATTTAACAAATGAAGATTTGGAAAGGATATCTAGGACATCGTATCAAAGTAACAGTTATTATGATCGCCCTTTAAACAACTCTGCAAGTCCAGATGTTAACACAGTGCAAGTTTTGTATTTTAACTTCAAAACTTATATGAATGAGGTCTACAAGGTTAAAGAAACTGCTACTGGAGCTTCGAAGGTGGTGCTCAGGGACGACCAGTTTGATCCACCTGTTGAGATGCTTGAAGAACAGTTCGGGAAATTATCTAGATCCTTAGAAGTGTTATATGAAGGTGTACTCATATTAGGTACTGATTATTTACTTCAATGGGAATTAGCTAAAAATATGATGCGACCTAAAAGCGATCATACTAAAGTTAAAATGAACTACAGCATTGTAGCTCCAAGAATGTATAAAGGTAAAATTGAATCTTTAGTAAGCCGCATAACAGGGTTTGCTGATATGATTCAACTTACGCATTTAAAGCTACAGCAAGTATTATCAAGAATGGTACCAGACGGTGTTTATCTTGATGCTGACGGTTTAGCTGAAATTGATTTAGGCAACGGTACTAATTACAACCCACAGGAAGCATTAAATATGTTTTTCCAAACAGGTTCTGTAATTGGTAGGTCATTTACACAAGAAGGGGATATGAACCCTGGTAAAGTACCTATTCAAGAAATAACTAGCGGTGCTGGTGGAAATAAAATGGCGTCTTTAATTCAAACGTATAACTATTATCTGCAAATGATAAGAGATACGACTGGATTAAATGAAGCTAGAGATGGATCAACACCGGATTCTAAAGCATTAGTTGGCATACAAAAAATTGCAGCAGCAAATTCAAACACAGCTACAAGACACATACTTACAGCTGGTTTATTTTTAACTGCTGATTTAGCTGAATGTCTATCATTGAGAATTTCAGATATATTGGAGTATTCTCCAACTAGAGATGCGTTTATACAAAAAATAGGTGGGCACAACGTAGCAACTCTCGAAGAAATGGGAGACCTTCACTTATACGACTTTGGTATATTTTTAGAGCTTACGCCTGATGATGAAGAAAAGCAAATGTTAGAAAATAACATTCAAACAGCTTTATCCGCAGGGTTAATTGATTTAGAAGACGCTATAGATATTAGAGAAATAAGAAACATAAAGTTAGCTAATCAAGTACTGAAGATTAGAAGAAAAAAGAAACTTCAGAGAGATCAAGCTATGCAACAGCAAAATATTCAGGCTCAAGCTCAGGCTAATGCTCAAGCACAGCAAGTTGCAGCTCAAGCTGAAATACAAAAGAATCAAGTTATTACAGAGCAAAAAGCACAGCTTATGCAAATAGAATCCCAGCTTGATGAAAGAAAAATGCAAATGGAAGTACAATCTAAAATGCAACTGATGCAATTAGAGTTCCAGTATAATATGCAAATTCGAGGAGTAGACGCTGCAAAAGCCTCTGATGTTGAAATTGAAAAAGAAGACAGAAAAGACAAAAGAATACAAATGCAAGGAACTCAACAAAGTGAGTTAATTGACCAAAGAAAAAACAATACACCTCCTAAAAACTTTGAATCGTCAGGAAATGACATAATGGGTGGTGGTTTTAACTTAGGTTCCTTCGAGCCTAAGTAATTATAGTAATAATAATTATATAATATTTTATCATGGAAGAACAAGTAAAAGACGCAACTCCACAAGAAGAAAATCAAGTGGAGGAAGCAAAAGCTCCAATGTCTTACGAAGACGGAGTGATTAAAGTAGACTTAGCGGAATTAAACAAACCAAAAGAAGATGCCGTTCAAGAGCAAGAAACAAATGCAGTGGATGCTAATAAATCAGCCGAAGCTAGCGAAGAAGTGGTTGAAGAAGTACCACAACAACAAGAGTCCATTCAAGCTGAAGAGCCAGTTCTTCAAGAAATAACAGAAGAAGAGGTTGTCGAACAAGTTGAAGAACTTAGTGAGCAAGTTGAACAAGCTATAGTCGAGGCGGATGCTGGCGTTGATTTGCCAGAAAATATTCAAAAAGTTGTTGACTTTATGAATGACACAGGTGGAAGTTTAGAAGACTATGTAAAGCTTAACACAGATTATTCTGCATTAAATGAAGCACAGCTTATAAAGGAATATTACGAAACAACCAAACCTCATTTAGACAAAGAGGACATAGAAATTCTTATGGAAGACTTTTCATATGATGAAGAGTTAGACGAAGAGAGAGATATACGTAAAAAGAAAATTGCTTTTAAAGAAGAAGCTGCTAAAGCAAAGCAACATCTTGAAAAACTTAAAAACAATTATTACGAAGAAATTAAAGCTGGATCAAAATTAAATCCAGAACAACAAAAAGCGGTTGAGTTCTTTAACCGATATAATAAAGAACAAGAGGAAACAACTAAGTTGGCTGAGAATCAAAAAAATGTATTTTTAGAAAGAACCAATAAAGTTTTCAATAATGATTTCAAAGGTTTTGATTATCAAGTTGGAGACAAGAAATATAGGTTCAATGTTAAAAATGCAGAAGAGATTAAAACAAACCAAAGCGATATTAACAATTTTGTCAAGAAGTTCTTGAATGAAAAAAATGAAATATCTGATGCTGCTGGTTACCATAAATCTCTATTTACAGCAATGAATCCTGACGCAGTAGCAAAACACTTTTATGAGCAAGGCAAAGCTGATGCAATAAAAGATAGTATGGCTAAAACAAAGAACGTTAATATGGATCCGAGAGGGGTTCATGAAACTACAACGGCTCCTAATGGCTGGACTGTGCGATCTGTAAACGGTGTTGATTCTTCTAAATTAAGAGTAAAAATTAGAAAATAAACAAATTTAAAAATTAAAGATTATGGCTGGAGAATTTCCAACACCGCCGCAAGGCGCTCAATTAAACCATTTAACTCCACGTCCTATTAAAGGATTATTTGGAGATAATTATTTATCAATTACTGATTTAGATTTTACACAACAATTCTTACCAGAAGTATATGAGAAAGAAGTAGAACGTTACGGAAACCGTACAATCTCTGGATTCTTACGTATGGTAGGTGCTGAAATGCCAATGGCTTCAGATGTTATTGTATGGTCTGAACAAGGAAGATTGCATGTTGCTTTTGACGATTGTACTATCGATCAATCAGTAGCTGCAACTAACACAATTACTTTTGTAGCTGATCCTGCTGGAACTGCTGGAGCTCAAACTGCTACTCAAAAAGCTGGATTATTAGCAACAGGTGCTACTATTAACATTACAGCTGGATTAGTTTCAGTAAAAGCTAGAGTAAGCTCTACTTATACTGCAGGAGACACTACTGTAACTGTTACTCCTTACGGAGCTGCTGATTTAACTGCTTTAGGTTTATCTGCTTTGACAGGTGTTAAAGTTTTCGTATACGGTTCTGAGTATGGAAAAGGATCAGGAGATGTAGGTAATTCTATTGATGCTAAATTCACACAATTCAACAACAAGCCAATTATTCTTAGAGATAAGTATAATGTAAATGGTTCTGACGTTGCACAAATTGGATGGGTTGAAGTAGCAACAGAAGCTGGAACATCTGGTTACTTATGGTACTTAAAATCTGAGCACGAAGCTAGATTACGTTTTGAAGATCAATTAGAAATGTCTATGATCGAAGCTGTTAAAGATGACTCTGGTATTGCTGGAGGAGCTGGAGCTGCTGGGTTCACAGGTTCTGAAGGATTATTCGCTGCTATCGAAGATAGAGGTCTTATTTATAACGATCCAGATTTTGGAGCTGCTGCAACTGCAGGTGCACCATTTGGAGGATTAACTGAATTTGACGCTATTTTAGCAGAGCTAGACAAGCAAGGAGCAATCGAAGAGAATATGTTATTCTTGGATCGTTCAACTTCTTTAGCTATCGACAACATGCTAGCACAAGCTAACAACACAGGAGTTGGCGGAACATCTTACGGTGTATTCGAAAACTCTGAAGATATGGCACTTAACTTAGGCTTTTCTGGTTTCCGTAGAGGATCTTACGATTTCTACAAAACTGACTGGAAATACTTAAACGATTCTACAACTCGTGGATTAGTTAATGACGTATTAGGTGTAGTTGTTCCTGCTGGAGTATCAACTGTTTACGACCAGCAATTAGGTCAAAACATTCAACGACCATTCTTACACGTACGCTACAGAGCTTCTGAAGCTGACGATCGTAAAATGAAGTCTTGGATCACTGGATCTGTTGGTGGTAACTTTACTTCTGCTGTTGATGAAATGAACGTACACTTCCTTTCTGAAAGAGCACTATGTACTCAAGGAGCTAACAACTTTGTATTGTTGAAGAAAACAACAGTTACACCGTAGTAAATTAATGTAATTTTTACCCTCGTTGTATTGACGGGGGTAATTATTACTTTTTATCAATTATTTAATTTTATTATATCATGGCTAAAAAAGCTACAAAAGCAGAAGAAACCGTTGAGGTTGCACCTCAGCCAACTAGTGCAAAAACTGCACCAGTTCAAAAAACACCAGCTAAACCAAGCTGGGAAATTAAAGATAGATTATATCTATTAAAAGGCAATAAAAAACCTGTTATTTTTACACTACCAGCAAAACACTCAGCTATTAGACCTTTGTTATGGTTTAACCCAGAAACTGGAGAACAAAAAGAAATAAGGTATGCTACAAACCAAAACTCACCCTTTGTAGAAGAGCAACAGGGAACGGCTACATTAGGTCGTATTATCTTTAGAGATGGAGCTTTAACAGTTCCAAAAGAGATGCAAAATTTACAAAAAATACTATCTCTATATCACCCTTTAAAAGATCAACTATATACAGAATATAATCCAGTGCAAGAATCTGTTGACGAACTAGAGTACATAAACATGGAAATTGATGCGTTAACATTAGCTAGAGAGCTTGACATAAATCAAGCAGAAAGTATTTTAAGAGTTGAATATGGAAATAAAGTAGATACATTAAGTAGCTCAGAGTTAAAAAGAGACTTAATTATCTTTGCTAAAAGAAATCCTTATTTATTCATAGAATTAGCTAACGATGAAAATGTAGAGCTTAGAAACATAGGTATTAAAGCTACACAAGCAGGTATTATACAATTATCGCCAGATCAAAGAACATTTACATTTGGTGAAACAAAAAGGAAATTAATGACAGTTCCTTTTGATGAGCATCCATATTCAGCATTAGCTGCGTTCTTTAAAACGGATGATGGTATGGAAGTTTACAAGCATTTAATTAAAAGACTATAAGTCACTAATTATAGTAGCTAGGCCGCTGTAATGGTGGCCTAATTACTATAAATAATAAATTTACAACAATATGGCAGTAAGCATAGATACTGTATATCAGAAAGTTTTAGGTATACTTAATAAAGAACAACGTGGGTATGTCACAGCTCAAGAGTTTAATTTGTTCGCTAATCAAGCTCAACTTGATCTTTTTGAACAATACTTTTACGATATCAACCAATTCGGTAGAATGCACGGTAATGATACTGAGTATTCTGATATGCTTAACATATTGAATGAAAAAATTAATATATTTGAAACAACCGATTCTTTAGTTTATGGTACTAGCTCATTTGCATTACCAGCTAATATGTATAGACTTGGTACAATAATATATACTAATACGACAACCAACAACTTCGGTGTTGTATCTACGGAGCAAATAGAAGCCGAAAGAATCAACAAAAATGAACTTCTATATATCAACTCGTCTCCACTAACAAAACCTTCTAATATACGCCCTATATACACATCTGACTCTGCTGGAGTAAATGTTTATGGAGCATCAGAATTAACATCTGCGGTTACATGTAATTATATAAGAAAACCCGCTAAAGTTCAGTGGGCTTATCAAATAGTATTTGACGAACCACTATATGATGCAGCTAATTCGGTTAATTTCGAATTACACCCGTCAGAAGAAACAGAGCTGGTTATAAAAATACTAGAATATGCAGGCTTGTTAATTAAAGATTATAACATGTACAACGTTATTAATCAAGAAGAAATAGAAACTATCCAACAAGAAAAATCATAATAGATGGGGCTTATAAATCAAACAAATGAAGAATACTATTTAGGCCCTGATGGGGTTTGGAATAGCTTAGATGAAAATTATGGTGACTACCAATCTATTTCACTAAAAGATATTGTAAACAACTTTATAATTGCTTATGTAGGTGAAGATAAAATTATAAGCAAAATAAAAAGAACAGACGTAGCTTTTCACGCTCAGAGAGGTATTCAAGAGCTTAACTTTGACACATTGCCTTCTTTTAAGTCTCAAGAAATTGAGATACCACCTGCTTTGTATTTTGTATTGCCACAAGATTATGTTAATTATGTAAAAGTTACTTGGACCGATAAAGACGGTATTGAAAGAGTTATATATCCAGCTCACAAGACTAGTGATCCATTGCCGATCATTCAAGATAGTAACTATGAATATACCTTTGACGAAAACGGAGAAATACTTTATGCTAATGATTCAGAAACTTGGAAAAGATTTAAAGCAAATTCCAACGATCATTTAAGTGAAATTAACAATTCTAATGTTGAAAACCATTTACATAGAGTGGTTAATGGCGAAAGATACGGTATAGACCCGCAATATGCGCAATCAAATGGGGTATTTTTTATTGACCAAATAAAAGGATTAATAAGATTTAGCTCTGATATGGTAGGGAGAATTGTTACCTTAAAATATATAAGCGACGGTTTAGCTACCGATGGCGAAATGATAGTTCATAAATTTGCAGAAGAAGCTATTTACAAATATATTGCTCACGCTATATTAGCGACTAGAGCCAATGTGCAGGAGTATATGGTTGCAAGGTTTAAAAGAGAAGCCGCTGTTGCAAAAAGAAATGCTAAATTGAGATTATCAAATATAAAACTAGAGGAAATCACTCAGGTAATGAGAGGTAAGTCTAAATGGATTAAACACTAATATATGCCAGAATTTATTCATAATTTTACTAAAGGTAAAATGAACAAAGACCTTGACGAACGTTTAGTTCCGAATGGAGAATATAGAGATGCTTTAAACTTAGACTTAGCAAATTCTGATGCTAGCGATGTCGGCACTATGCAAAACATTGCAGGTAATTTAGAAATTAGAAGCAAAGTAGGTACGGGTGCAACTTGGACTGGTGGATATATAGACTCTATGACTAATCCTGTTTGCATTGGATCTTATAGAAATGATATAAATGAAAGAATATATTGGTTTATAGCTAGCGATAATGTTAGTGCTATTGCGGAGTATGACGAAGTAAATAATGTAGTCAGCCCTGTGTTAGTAGACACTGCAGGTATTCTAAATTTTTCAACTGACTACTTAATTACAGGTATAAACGTAATTGATAAATTTTTGTTTTGGACAGACGATCAGACTGAGCCAAAGAAAATTAACATTGAAAAGTTCAAGACTGGATCAACTGATTTTGCAACTCAAAGTAAAATACCAAAATGGGAACCTAACCAAAATAATTATAATACAAATTTATCTGGTCGTCCTGACTTTGTAGAAGCAGATATTACTGTAATTAAGCTTTCTCCGTTAACAGCTCCAACATTATTTACCGGAGCTAGTGCTTTTGATAACCCTGGGCAAACACCTCAACCAGGTACAGGTTTAGACCCGCTTACTACAAGTTGGGGTTACTTAGATCTTGAAAATTTTACTTACAAGCCAAACATTATAATTAATCCAATTGCGTTTCAATCGCTACCTACTTATGCACAGTATCTAGATTTAATAGACCCTGTTAGCGGCGATCCTAATGTTTTTGCTAATTCAAGCTTAAATCCCGATAATTCTGCACCTTACCCTAACGGATCAACCACGGCACCTTATTGGGACGGAAGAGTTACTTTTGAAGTTAACCAAGTGCCTGGTAGCGCTTTGCAAGTTGGCGAAATATTAATTCTGTCTGGAGAAATACAAAATCAATTTGGTCCAAATGACGATTACGAAGTAAGCTTAAAGATACACGCTATAAACGGCACATCTATAACAGGTGAAATACAGGCTATATCTAGCAATATAAATAAAGTTTTAGACAGCGAAGGGGAACAATTACCTGTAATTTGGGAAGTGCTTTTAGTAGAGAAAAAACCTTTATTTGAGTATGTGTTTCCAAGATTTGCCTATAGATGGAAATACATAGATAACGAATACTCTTGTTATTCACCGTTTTCGCCAGTAGCTTTTATTGGTAATGATTTTGAATATCTTTCCTCTGACG
>Ga0098055_1001583_pt1 | contig 12239 bp, 15 predicted proteins | sample 17_taG_FD_75107 | JGI IMG/M metagenome (GOLD analysis project Ga0098055, IMG submission 75107) | Marine viral communities from the Subarctic Pacific Ocean - 17_ETSP_OMZ_AT15314 metaG | ecosystem: Environmental > Aquatic > Marine > Oceanic | place: Pacific Ocean | collected 2015-01-18 | reverse complement strand
GCGCCTTCAATACCATGCCCGACATGAAATTCTCGTTCGACCCCACGTTCACGCGCACCTTCTCGCCACCCTCACGCAAGCACTCAACCAAGCGACGATTAACCGGGTACACTTTCACCACCTCCATGTCCTCGGGTTCCTCACGCCCCACTTCCTCGTCCACCTCCATCTCGCTCTCGTCCACCCCAATCAACAACGCAACCAAGCCACGCATCTTCACCTCGCCTCCCACCTTGTAGGTGATCCTGCCACCTCCTCCTCCTCCCTTGCGGCCCAAGCGGCCCCAATGCTCTCCCTCCTCCAAATGCTCCTTGCGCAACGCAGCCAGCTTGTCCCGCTTCAGTCCCAACGCCACCGCGAACGCCCCCTCCTCACGCGCCCAATCTCCCAGCGATTGCCTGATTATTCCCTCCTTTATTTCACTCATAAGTCTTCGCCTCCTTCTCATATTGCGCCCAAGTCATCGTGTATCCCTTGTGGAATCCAAAACATAGCGAAAATCCTCCCCCGCAATTCTCGCACTCCCCATTCAACTGAATCAAGTCGCCACGTACGCGCGAACTCGCCTCGTAATTGTCATTGCCCGGAATCTGCGCCACCGAGGTGAAATGCACGTATTCGTCACCGCACCTAGGACACGTCACCTTCCCTTCACTCATATCTTCACTCATAAGTCTCTCTCCCTAAAACAATATCCCAATTATCCAAAACGATACCTCCGTCCAATTCTCCAATTGCCATAACGACAACCCCATCCCAAACAACAAACGCAAGTCATCTCCCACTCACCTCTCCCTCCCCAACTCGCTTGCCCAACTTCCCACGACTCGCCCAAAAACGATCCACAGCCAATCCTATCTTTCGCTTGTCCATCTCAGTTATCCCTTCACCATCACTCCAACTACGCTCGTCCAATTCACCCTCTCCATACTTACGCTTACCCCCCGACTTCTTGCGCGAACTTGACTTTCTTCCCTTTTTCGACATCCGTAACCAAGGCTGCTTTTGATGAAAAATTCTAATGGGGCCTATCGGTTTGGCTAATGGAAGTGGTGACCCCCCTCCACCCCCCCCACCCCTTGCGATTAGACATAATGCTTATTGTGTGAATTGTGCATAACCCTCGCAAACGGCTTGAGCATTGGGCTGGAGGAGGATCGTCGGTTTCAGTCTCAATAGGATCGGGCCAACCTTGTCTCAATAAGGTATGTCCAGTGCGCGTTTTGACCCCGGATGGAAAACATGCAACCGATAGACCACCCTCATTTTTAGAGCTTGACAGGTGTTTGAATCCGTCCCCCTTATAGTGAATACCCGGTAACCCGGCTATCCCCATAACCCCCTTGAGTTCCTGCGGAGCTTGTACTGAAAGGTTCACTTGGACTCGGCTATGGTGATTGGAGTGGAGGGAGTCTCGATGGTGGAGGTGGGAAGTTGGGCGAGTAGTTTGTTGAAGTCGGTATGTGAGACTGTGACGGTCTTCTGCGGTCTGGTGGTTTGTTCGCCTTGTAGTTGCAGGTATTTGTCTTGAAGTATTCCGTAGGCGAGTGGGAGTTTGGACAGAGGTATCGAATTGAGTTCGTTGTGAATGCGGTCTGCCATTTCGTTGACGATTATCTGTAGTTTGGTGGCGACCACCGACTTGAATTGATCGGGGGGGAGGGAGGCGATTTCGGGTTTGTGCTTCGTGACGTCGACGAGGTCGCTGGCTTGCTTGGAGATCGCTTTGAGAGAAGTTGGCGTTCTTTTGTTCATGAGTCGTTGGTTGTTGGCGTGGTGGTTGTGCATTCGCATGTATCGAGGTCTAGTTCGCAGTGTGGGCAAATGGGTGAGAGTTCGGGGTTTGGATCGGGTGGGTTGTCCCAATTGGCAGGTTGGCATTCGAATGGGTCGCTCATAGTGTGGTCTGTTTGTTTTGCGGAGGGTTTGAATTGACGAGTGTGAAGTATTCCTTGATTCGTGCGAAGAAGGCTTCGTGTCGTTTGTTGGAGGCGAACATGCGCTTGGCTTCGGTTTTGGTGATTTGGGTGGTGACGAGGGTGGGGAGGTATGAATGAATCCGGGCATCGAGTATTTCGAAGATGGTGGACTCTGCGTGTTCGGTGAGTTTGGTGGCGAATAGGTCGTCGATGGCGAGGATGGGGATGGATGTGATCTTGCGTTTCCAATCGCGTAGGGACTTGGAGGAGCGAATGCAATGCAGTAGGTCGTCATGAAAGGCGCCGTGAAAGAAGGTGGTGATCTTGTGTTTGTCTTGGGCGAGTTTCTTGATGAGAAGGGCGAGGGAGCGTGACTTGAAGGTTCGCGTGTCCCCGGTGATCCACAGTCCGATGCCCTTGGAGTTGGGCGCCCAATCGGTGATTGGTTTGAGTCTCGGTGGAATCTTGGCGGGATCGGTGTCGATGAGGGCGAGCGGCAGGAGAGGGGCTAGGAGGGCTTGCAAAGTCTGAACGGGGGCAAGGGATGGGTCGGAGTCGTAAACGCTTCCTTGGGCATTGTATGACTCCGCGCAAGGGTCACATGGAGTGTCGGGGAAGAGTGTGGCGAGCATTTTGTTGTGATAGTGAGTCTTCAGGCAATGAGGACAGGACACTTGGGTCATGGGGGCATCCTCCCAGTGGGGGAATTCGGTGACTAGCTCGGTGAACGAGGTGGGGAGGGCGTTGGATGCGGGGGCGGGTTCGGTCGCCTCGTCCTCGGTGGTGGTTGGTTCAACCAAGTGCGTTGTCATAGTCTCTGTCGGGTTCGGGTTTGTCGTCGTTGGAGAAATTGCTGCGTGTCTTGGGGCGGGGTTCGTGGATGCCGTTGTAGTTGTTGCCGATGGATGAGCGTATGCAGTCGATGACGGAATCCATGCCGTGGTCGTCCACCCACCCGGATAGTCGGGTTCGCTGGGCTTGGAGGCCGAGGGGCTTGTAGGGAGGGAGGGATCGTTCCTTGCGGTATGCGATCCATTCGTCCCAAGCGGAGAGGAATGCGAAGTCGTCCAGTTGGGGGGGGAGTCGGCTTATGGTTTCCCCCTTACCCCCTTCCTTATTCTCTACTATACTTTTACCTTTACCATTACTATTACTTGTAACCAAAGGTTTGGTTAACTCTTGGTTAGTCTTTGGTAAGGCTTTACTTAAGCTTAAGTTAAGAATCGGCTTGGTTATGCCGTCTTCGTCCATTTCGAGGCCATGTTTGTCCAGTAGTTTCAGTATGCCTCGGTGGGGTGGTTTGGCTTCATAGAGGGTGCTTCCCTGCTGGAAGAGGATGAATTTGGGTATGAGAAGCTTTCCGTCAGGGAGCGTGACCACCCTGTCCCCAAGCTCCTCGATGAGGGTGTCGGGAGAGTTCTTCATCCCCGTCAGGTACTTGCAGTAGTCGTCGTCCCTCTCCCATACCCCGGCGACGTCGCAGGAGGCGCAGAGGAAAGTCCAGTAGAGCTTGGCATGGGGAGACAACCTTCGGAACCAAGGGTCGATGAATTGGTCGGAGTCGACGTATCGCTTGCTCATCTTTTCAGCCTCGCTTGCGGAACTAGGTAACCCTCGCCACGTCCGAGGTCGGTGAGGTTGGAGTCGAGAAACACTTCCTCCTTGGGAATCGCGCCTTGGTAGGCGTAGGTGGGGAACTTGCCGATCATCAGAACGTATATGTCCGACGGGTTCTTCTTCTTGCCCTTCTCGACTAGGAGATCGTGCCAGTCCTCGTTTCGAGTCTTCACGTCGACGGACTCGTTGAAGATAGTGGTGAAGTCATGCGAACCCTTGCGGGGGAGGACGTCGAGGTCGGGGCATAGGTTGAAAAGCTTGGCGTAGGCCAATTCCCCGCCGATGCCGTCGAGGTCGATGGCGAACCCGTCACGGGGCGACATTTGGGCGTTGCCCACCCCTTTCATCCTGTTGACTCCCTGCCGCAACGAAGCGATCACCCTAGCCAGCAGTTGCTCGCCCTCCGAGAGCTTCATTTCCCTCCAAGCTCGCATCAGAAGGGGACGTCCTCATCCGGGGCAATCGGTTGTTCTTCGGGCTGGGTTTCGGGGTCGGGGGTGGATTGGTCGGGTTCGGGGACGGGTATCGGCTTGCGCAGCCTATTCCATCCCTTCTCCTCGTAGACGCTCGCCCTGAAGCGCTTCCCCTCCAGCTTGATGGGGTCGAGCGTGAAGTCTCCATCGGGCTTTATTCCGCAAGCGGTCAGGAATTCCCACACCATCGGGAACGCCTTCTCGGACAGGTAGAGGAAGTGGTAGAAGCTTCGCTCGTCCTCGTCCATCACCTTGAGCTTGATTCGGGGGTCACCCGCTCGGGTGGTCAGGAGATTGCCGTCAGCGTCCTTGTCGGAGGCGTAGACCACCTCCAAGTCGTAATCGCCGGGAGGCATCAATTCGTGTTTCGGTTTCGATTCGTACGCGCTCGTGGGCGCTGGTATGTTGTAGGTACTCATGATTAGGTGGCGCGGAAGACTGCCTCCGCTACCTTTCGGGTTAATAGTAAATCGTTTTCGAGATAGGCCATTGCTGCGGTTTCGTCCTCCATGAGCAACTCGGAGAAGAACTTGCCGCTTCCGTTCTTGCCCGAATGACCAAGAGCCTTGGCGAATCGGTCGAGACTGATTAGTTCGCGGTAGTCGCCGCACTGCCAAGCTTGCATGAGGTCGATGAAGAAGTCGGGCCAGTACCGATTGTTCTTCGGCAGAAGTCCCGGCGGCACCCTGACCCCGTTGACGATGGATCGCCTGACGAGGAACGGAAGATCGAAGTTGAAGACGTTGAACCCCACCCAATTCAGACTGTCGCCCTTGGCGTGGTAGTCCTCGTCGGCAGCTTCCCAAAAACGCTCAAGCAGGGCCTTCTCGTCCTTCTGATTGGACAGGAGGATGGTGACTTCGCCGTCACTCCACCCAATGGCCAGCACGCGCCCGTACTCTGCCTTCAGAGCGGCTTTCGCCTTGATGCCGCGCAGGTGCTTGTCCTTGGCCTTGGAAATCTTCTCGAGCGTCTTTTCGAGGCCGAGGTTCCCGGTCAATACCGAATCGGGGTCGAACTCGGGCGCAATGCGCTCGATCTCCCTGTCGGGGAGTCCACCAGTTTCGACGTCGAATACCGTGAACTTGTTCATGCTTCCGATTCCTTCTTCAGCACCCATTGGGCGACCAACTCACCGAAGCCATCGACCCCCTTCTCCACGATGCGCTCCTGCACCGAGGTGGGAACGTCGTCCAGCGGAATGTCCAGCGCCGCCAAGTAATCCGCAGCCCTTGGGATCGCCGCTATGATGGTGGCGGCATCGTCCTTTTCCTCCACGGGTTCGGTGGAAGTTTCGGTCTTTGGTTCGTGCCTGTCCTCACCCGCGGTTTCGGTCTTGGGTTCACCCTTCCTGTGATACCCCTTCTTGGGTTCCTCCTTCTTGGGTTCCTCCACCTTCTTCTTGGGTTCCGCAGGTTTTTTCTTGGGAGTCGCCTTCTTCCTAGCGGGTGGTTTGGCGATCTCGGGATCGTAGGCGCTGCGACCCATCGCGGCCTCGCCGTCATCGTCCTCCGCGCCCAACCCCACCATCATCTGCCAAGAGTACCTCCGGGCATAGGTCAATGCGCTGCCGATGCCCTGCGGGGTGCCGTCCTTCGGTTGCAGACGCAAGCGTCCCCGAATCCATTGCCCGGAGGAGTGCATCAGTTGCGTCACCACGTACCCATCGTCGGCGTACTGCACGATGCTGAGATCGTTCGCCGTCAGGGGATACCTCGATGCCTCGATGACCTCGGTGAGGTCTGCGTACTTGCTCTTGAAGAAAGGATTGCTCGCCCCCTTCTTCGCCGGGTCCATGTCCCCCTGAGCCAGCGACAACGCCCCGGCTATTTCGTTTATCTCGGGTGATTGCGTTATGAATGGTTGCGGTGGCGGTGGCCCCGCAGTGGTGGTTGATTCGTTTTCCATTTTACTCTTCTTCCCATATGATTTGGTTTTCGTTCAGAAATTTGTCCCCCAGTTGCTTCAGGGCATCTTGCTCCACTTCCTCGAAACGCTGCTTGCGTATCTCCATCTCACGCTCCGCTACCCTCATGCAGTGACGATGCCATCTCCACTCCGACTTGAGTTCCTTCAATACCTCCGCATGGGTCGGGGTCTTCCCCTTCATCCGCATCTCACCCTCCATCTCACTTCTCCAAGACATTACAAAGAAAACTCCATTTGCATTGATTTTCGCTTGGGTTCCTTGATCACGAGCAACCTGTCGTCGGGCCTCCTTGGATCGTTGACCATTATTTCGTCACCCACCCGCTTGCCCAAATACGAGAAGTGTCCACTTGAAAAATCGTTGTTCACGTCCTTGCCGTTGATGCACCAGTATTCCTTGCCCTTTGGTTGGAACACATGGTCGGCGCGATACTGGATGGTTGACCAATTGCCCTGAACGATGGAACCTGCTGCGATCATCATAACCCCTTATCCCTCAAGGTGTCCGATAACGATGTCGAGTGGAACCGCTTCGGTATTTCTTGACAATTTCACTCCCCCAACCTCCCCATCTTCACACCAATACCCGGACGATCCCCCCAATACTTACGAAAACGGAGGTCGGATACCTGAGCATCATCCAAGTAGAATCCAAGTCGCTCGCATATGTCAGCGAAGAATTTGCAGAGGTTGTCGCAGTCGGGGCGGGTGAAGCAGGGTAGCTTCCCGTCCACCTTGTTCTTCTTGGGTTCGCTCTTCCTCCAAGGGTACACCCAATCAACCTCCATGAAGATTGCTCCCTCCAGCGGCGCGATGGGTCGATGAGGCATCAGCAGAACCATCAATTCGTCCCTCGTCTTGGCCCCTCGCTTGGCCTTGCCGATGAAAGGGGTGCCATCCTTCCTCCGCATGATCATGGAGGATGCCTGAGCGGTCGCCTTGGGGGGTATGCACTCAACGAAGAAGTCTATTGCATCATCCCCCAAATTCCTCCCACCACGAAAAAGGTGGACGTTAAAATCTGAATCAGGCAAATCAACTGCACTATCTTGGTTTCCATCATTCACCCTTCTTGAGTCCATGCGTTGACACTGCTTGCTCGATCTCGGCGCGGACGAATCGGTGACCCACTTTGCGGAGTCGCCATTCATTGGCCCTGCGATTCAGCGTGGTGCTGGAAATTCCACCCAGCATATCCCTCGCCTCGTTGCAGGTGACCAACAGGGATTTCCCCAATTTGCCGCTTATTGCATCATTTCTTCCCATATCGAACTAAACATGAGATGGAGAAGGGTAGGGAAACGTTCAAGAAAAAAATGAACTTTTTTGAAATTGGGGGTAGATTGGAGGGGTCAGCGGGGGGTGGAGCTAGTCAGCCTCAGCGGCAACTTCGTCAATTACCTGACTCCATAAGCCAATGGACTCGCTACCCTTGGAATCAGATACGCCTTCGCGCATTAACTCAACGAATGCTTCAGCGTCCCGCAAGTCGCCTTCGTTCTGTAATATAAGGTCGGACTCCCCTCCCTTGCCTTGCCTCCCGAAGGTCTTTCCTTGCTTTCTTGATTGTGGCTTTTGCATAGTCTGAAGTCTTTCCGTAACGACTTGGATTCTCCTTCATGTCCCTTGCTTTTGCAAGTTTTCTTTCCTTACCCAAAAAGCGAATGATGTTTTGCCCTTCCTTCATTTTGCGGGGACTCCTCCCCTGCGGGAAGTAAACGTCGAAGGGTTCATCAAAACTGCTTTTAAAGGCACCCACCTCACCCGTCCACTTATTGGTGTCCCATACCTTCTTTTCCCCAAACCACACAATTGCTTGCAAGTCGTCCGGGTTGATGCCCAATTTATCTGCCGCTTTCTTGAACACAATTTGCCCCACTGCGAAATCGTGATTGGTAACCCCTGTCTCGCTTTTCGGTTGGATGCGCCATTGCCGTTCGCCGGAATACATGACCCTGCGCATCATCCTTGCCGCCCATACGTCGATGGTGGCTTGAATGGTTCGCCCGGAAAGGTTGCCCGAAAAGTTTGGTGTCTTCGGTGAACCAGTTGCCTGTAACCAAGTACCTGCAAGCACTCTCAACACAGCACTCGAGTTCGCGTTGTACTTTTTTCCGTTGAGACGTTTTGGGATGAGGTCGTATCGCTTGACCCAAGCGCGCATGATGTACTTGTCCCTTTCGGCCTTACTTTTTCCCTTTAGTTCCCGCTTGCTGACAATTCTGCGTTGCAGGGCAACTAACTCTAGTTGACCCTTGTCCATCAAGTTCACACCCTCAAGGTAGCGTTTCACCATTGCCTTGTATTTGCCTCGCTTCGACAAAGTGAACGCTTCGAACGCTTGATTGAAATTTGCCTCAACGGGGGTTTGGGCAGAAGTCGCCCCAAGCAACTGACTGAAGAAATCGGCTTGCTTGCCCAACGCTTGCTTGATCTTCGCTCGCATCCTAGAGTACCATCCAGCACCTGCCGCAACCTGCTTGTCGGTGACCATGCGTTGATATTCGGCAACCAATGCATCGGATACTGAGTCCAGCGCACCCGAACGAAGTGCGGCAAGTATTTCCTTCTGCTTGGGCTTGGTGACGCGATAGGGCAATGAATCAAAGTCGAAGGTGGCATTGGGGTTAACCTCCTGTCCTGCGTGTTTTCGGATAAGGGGAGAACCAAGCAAATCGTAGTCGATTGACTCATACACGGGTTCGGATTTCCCCTCGATGGGGTTTCCGTATGAATCCTTTTTGGCAATGAATTTCGGATTACCCTCTTTGTCCAGCGACTGCCTGACCTCAAGTGCTTCCAAGGTTCCGGGTTCTACGATGCGTTCACCCCTCTCCGCTGGCAGGTAGCGAATGTCAGGGTTGGATGGGTCGAAGGTTCCTCGGTTGCCAGTTGCCGATTTGATTTGTTCGGGGGTGAAGGCGACAACCTGCACCATGTTACTGCGCCCTTCGGATTCCTTCTGAACAATCCCATCATACCCCTCTTTGAGAAGATGCCGCTTCCTTGCCTCTGCCTTGGGAATTGTATCAAGGGCCATCATTTCCTTGACTGGCATGGTATATGGATTTTCGATCTTCAGAAATACAGGCATAACGTTCCCACCCGCCCCACGACTCTGCTTCATTTGCCCTGTATATAGATTGGCAACTCGGGGATTTGCTGAGAAAAATGTCCCTAAAGCGGCAGAGGCGTGACCTTCTTGTGTTTTCTTACCCGCAGTAGTATCAAATTTGGTTATATTTTGGTCAGTCCCATGATAGACCACCAACGGGTTCCCCTCCTCATCGACCACCTTGGACTTGCCGAACCATTTCTTGAAATAGGGTGAGTCCGTACCCTTCTTCTCGTATAGCCTCGCCGCTTCCACGTCCTTCCCCTTGGGCGCCCCAGCGCGTTCCGCTGGCATGAACAACTTCTCGGTGATGGTGACCGCGCCCTCGTCGAAGATGACGTAGTTGTATCCACCTTCGCCCTTGGCCCGTGACGCTCCTTCCAAATACTTGATGCCGGGGATTCCTGCTTCGAGGAGGGCGGCGCTTGCTTTATTTTGCCCTTTTAATGCTGTACTCAAACCATTGTAGAAACGAGCGCCATCATTTGCATCTTTCAATTTAAGAAAAGAAATATGCCCTTTTGAATCTAGTGTGGAATCTGAAACGTTTTGCAAAGGTGTTTTAAACAAATCATCTCCTTTGCCTTCCAGTATCTTCTCCAACTTCTCCCGCACCCCTTTGGGTTGCTCGCTCAAGGGTTTGTCCCATAGCAGGTACTCGTTCTCCTTGGGGGCGAGTTCCACTTTGTAGAGACTGCCGAACGTCTCGTAGTCGATGTCTTTGAAATACTTGATCGCCCTCTTGCTGTAGTCGTTCTCCTTGAAATACTTCACCACGTCCTCTGGACTTTCGTGCATCATCAGTCTCTCAAGACCTTCGGCAATTTGGTCGAACTCCCCCATCTCCTTGCTTATTTTTGAAAGAGTTGAATCATCTGACTGCAACTTATTGAAAGCGACTACCTCTTTGTCGCTAAATTCCGAATATGGTTTTTTGGAAATCTTACTCCGCAACTCCTCCCATCGTTTTCCGTGGGCATCCTCTAATTTCCTATACTCGCCGCCCCGATGTACGTCGTCGTAGACCTCGTTAATCTGCCTGCCGTTCACCTTCTGCTTTTCTGGGTCATATCCCATCTTCCGATAGTGTTCCGCCACCTCCTTCTTCCCCGCAAAGTAAAGCCCATGCCCATAGGCTTGCGCTCCTTCGCCCGTTCCTATCTGCGATGACCGAAAGCGACCCAGTGGCGCCCCTTCCTCTGCCTTGAAGGTGTGCGGGGTGCCGTGGTAGGCCGCTGGCATGAATTGCCGCTCGCCCCTCGGAAACCTAGGCTGGAACTCCTGCACTTGGGAAACGTTCTTCCCCTCCGCTGGCTCGCGGCGCATGAAAGCCTCCATCTCCTTCTTCGTCATCTTCGCCGTCACGGAGCGTCGAAAGCCCGCTCCGGGGGTCTTGTCACCAATGTCGTCTATGAAGGGCAGGGGGACTGTCTCATGACGCTTCCTGCCTATCTCACGCACGATCTCGGGTGGTCGGGCATCCGATGGGGTTCGTTCCGCTGGCAGATAAAGGCGAAGGTCTTTGGCTGCGGCTGGGTCTTTCGGGAGGTCGAAGACGTGACTACCGAATGATTTGTCACCGAGATCGGGTTCCGGGTGCGACCACATCCTCTCCCTCGTCACCTTCCCACCCTTGATCTTCTTGGAAATCTTGCTGGCAATGGAACGCTTCTCACGGTCATAGAATGCCTTCATGCCCTCGCCGCCTACCTTGAGGTCTATGCCAGTTAGCTTGCCCGGAGACTCAAACGCCATGACCTTATCGGCTAACTCTTTACCAATCACCGCATCGAGTTGCTTCCCGGTAAATTGTTCGGCGGCATAAAGTCCCTCAACCTTTCCACCGTTATCAACCATCAACTTAAAGGAATTACCTTCAATTGGATCAATCCGCACCGATCTAGAATTTGGATCAACCGATGGGACTTCAATCTCCTTCACCTGTCTACTCAAGTCGTACCTCGCCGCCTGACCCTCACCATCCAACCAAGCAACTCGATCATATCCTCCCTCCAGCGCCTCCTTGACTGCATACTTCAATCCGAGGGCTGGCCAATTCTTCTTGAAGGGAGCATCGGGGACTTTCCTCTGATTCTTCCACTTCGCGAAATTTGACATAGCCGAATTTCGGGTTTTCCCCGATACAACCCATTGCCCATTAGGGTCTTCTATCTGCCACTCTTTCCCAGACGGATAAACCTCGCGTTGCTTCAACGTCCAACCCGGCGGCAATGTCACTTCCCCCCCAGCATACCCTTCCTTCCTCCCCCGTTGATGCCAATTGGACTGCAATTCCTCGATGAACAATACCTTCTTGCCGTTTGCGTCGATGCGGTCGTTGACGCGCAACCACAAAAGAACGTTGTCTCCGAAGTGAGTGGGGTCGGAGAAGATTCCCTCTGATTGCAATTCTCGGATTCTTAACGCAATAAATGCTTGCTCGTTGCCAAGGGCATTGCTCTCGCCATACTTCCCCTCGGCCTCCAATGCTTGCCTCTTTTCGAGGATTGATTGAGCCTCTTGACTGAGGGTTTGAATTTCCGAATCATTTGCCGATTTTTTCGGCAACTTCACCTTAATCTCCCGATAGTTCGTCCCGCCGGGTTCCTGGTACTGGGAGAATTGGGTTTGGTCAATGCCCTCCGATCTTTCGAAAAGGGTCAACGCCTCTTCCCTGCTGACGGTCTTGGGATACTCCCAAACCACGCGCTTGTTTTGGTCGCGAATCTGCCACTGAGGTGGAGCATCGCTGCGAGGTGGAGATGGCGTGATGTCCCAACTTTCGGGTAATTCCCTCCCAGTTAATTCCACTCCCGAAACCTCCACCTCCAACTTCGGGGAGTTCTCGCGAACGTATGCCTCCACCTCCTCCTTCGTGATCGACTTCCTCCCCTTCACGAACTCAGTCAATCCGATCTCGTCGGCGTATGACTTCGCGCCAGCGGTCTTGCTCAATGCCGCCTGTAGCTGCTGGGGCGATAGCTTGGATTGCTTGATGCCCGGAAGCACGTCGTCCCGTATGTTGTCCCGTAGACCGAGGGGGCGTTCCGCTGGTTGGGTCGGGGCGCGTTCCGCTGGGAGGAAAAGTTCTTGTATCTTCTCGTAACCGAATGGTCGCTCCCCGCCAATCCGCTGCACCTTGCCAAGACGCTCCAAACGCCTACTCGACCAAACTGCCATCCTCGC
>Ga0098055_1001576_pt1 | contig 12256 bp, 8 predicted proteins | sample 17_taG_FD_75107 | JGI IMG/M metagenome (GOLD analysis project Ga0098055, IMG submission 75107) | Marine viral communities from the Subarctic Pacific Ocean - 17_ETSP_OMZ_AT15314 metaG | ecosystem: Environmental > Aquatic > Marine > Oceanic | place: Pacific Ocean | collected 2015-01-18 | reverse complement strand
TAAACATCACTCAAGCGTAATACACAATGATAAAAAGTTTGAAGTGTATTATAAGTTTGATAAAAGGTTTAGAAAATTTCACGATATTATACTAGAAAAGTTTTATGTTGATGAGAATACTGTTATTGACTACAAGGTGTGTGAGTTAGAAAATGATAATAAATCTTTGAATTTAAAGATAAAAGAATTACATTCGCAAAACGAGCAACTAAAATTAAGAATACAATACCTTGAAAATCAGGCAGAAAAAAATAAGTCTCTTCACGAAATGATTAACATAAGAGTTAAGCCCGGTACAGAAAAGAATATTCATTCTAAACTAAACAGATTTTTCAATGGAGTATACTCATAATAACATAGAAGACATTTTAGGTTTTACAACTTGGGATGATAAGAAAAAGTTAGACGAACTTCTGCGTATAGATTGTAAGATGTATACTAATTTAGGTTCGGACTCAACTAAGAAAGAGGTTGCTGATGTTAAAGCAATATCTAAAAAGATTTATAAAGTAATACAAAAAATAAACCCACAGATGGGAAAGACTTTTCTTTCCTGCTTTGATTAAGAGTAATGCAACAGAAGTCTAATCTCCACAAGTCAAGAATAACGCACATCAATTTACTGATGAAGGAGATACACGACTCTACCAATACCATATACGAATGCCTTATTGATAGAGAGCATAAGCAATCAAAGGCTGAGATAAAGCGTTTAATAAAAAAGCTCTCATCGGTTTTAGAATCTTTACAGGATGACATCTAAGACTCAGGAATGTAGGGATTGTAAAGAGCAGAAACCATTAAGTTATTATTGGTCTGCAGGTGTTAAGAATGGTAAGAAGTATTACAGAAAGCGATGTAAGATTTGTTATAGTACAACTAAGTATAGTTATAAACATAAACTAAAAGATTGGTTTAAGGATTATAAACAGAATTTAGAATGCTTTAAGTGTGGATACTCTAAGAAGACTCATAAATCTTTTAATGTAAAGGCTTTACAGTTTCATCACACTGATGATAATAAAGAGTTCGCAGTATCAGAAGGTGTGTGCGATGGTTTTTCTATAAAGAGAATATTAAAAGAAATAAAAAAGTGTCAGGTACTATGTGCTAGATGTCACGCAGAACATCACTATGAGATTTGAATCTGAGGTGGACTTAACAAGAGAGCAGCAAGCTATACAAAAGTTTGTAGATATTTTCGGTGGTAGCTTTAAGAAGCTAGGCCCGAATGATATTGATTACAGAGTGTTTAATAGCTCAAATGAACTCATTGCTTACGTTGAGGTTAAAGGAAGATTAAGACCTCTTAAAGAGGCTTATCCATTACCTGTCGCTGCACGTAAGATTGTTAAGCTATGCGATAAGAGATTGAATCCTGTAATGATATGGGCTTGTGAGGATGGTATCATCTACGCTAAAGTTTCAGAGATACAAGGTGATGTTAGGTGGGGAGGTAGAAAACCAAGAGCACACTCGGTTAATGACGAGGAGTTAATGATTTATTATAACCAACAAAAAGGATTTAAGTATGTACGATTCTGAAAAACCTGACATAAAAGAGTTTGTCTTTGCGGCAGTAGTTAGTGCAACAATTATTTACACTATATGTTATTTTATATAGAAAGTATTGTTATATTTGCTATGACTATTGTGCTAAATAATTGAGTGTTACTTGCTCGGTTGTATTGGAGAGTCTGTTCGAACAGACTCTCCTTTTTTTTTATCTAACACTACCTCTACCTCTACCTCTGCTGCTAGACCTTCCTGAAGCTCCTCCTCTACCTCTAATCTTAGATTTGTTTCTATCGGTAGGTTTTGTGTAATTATACTTAGAATCTTTCTCTTCACGTTTAGCTTTTCTTTCAGCAGACTTCGCATCCTTAATAGCTTGACGCTCTAAATAGCCTTCTGATTCAGGTCCGAATGTTTTATTCCACAACTTCTTATTGTATCGCTTCATATCAGTCTCGTTGTCGTACTGACCTAGCTTATCTTCTTTGATTTGCTTAGCTGACTTTCCTTTAGGTCTGTATGAAGAGCTTATACCAAGCATATCGTACACATTTTCTTCGTTAAAGTCTCCCGTAGCTGTACGGGCAAGTCCTATGAACGGGTCAAACTGTACACCTGCGGCAAATTCTAAAAGACCACGAGTAGTGTTACCAATAACTTTAGCGTAGTCACCTTTTTCAACGCCCTTCGATATCTTCTTTATCTTTTGATACACACCACCAAGAGGGTTAACAACATCACTAACAGGTTTGTCGCCCACGCCTTTAGCTTTATTAGATATCTCCTCAACTACGGTACCCAACATAGGTATTTTATATATCTGATTCATACCAACCATAGCCTCACCCATCTTCTGAAGTACTTCCTCTCTATCCTCTTCATCACCTTTAAGCATCCTAGCAGCGTTCGCAGCCACAGCAAATAGTACGTTAGCTACACCTAGGTTTAAGAATAAAGACCTTACATCCTTAGAGCTAAGAGGTTTCTTTCCTGAGATAGCTCTAGTTATATTGGTGTAGGATTGCATAACCTTATTCATTTGCAAGAATAAAGTACTCCCAAACATTGTAAACGCCCTAGTGTACGGGCTCTTAGCCATTTGAAGAGGAATCTTTTCAGTACCTCTACGTGTCTGCTGAGTAGCGTTATAGTCTTCAAACTTTGCCATAGCCTCAGCTTTGCTCATACCATTAGCTATATCACGGTTATAGTTAATCATATAACCCATCACGCCCATAACATCACCTATTACTGTAGGTGCTGCTGCTGCAGTCTTAAGGGCTTGTCTAATCTTACCGATAGGGGGTTTACCTGATTCTTTGTAAATCAACCCACCTGATTCAAGGGAATGAACATCCCCTTCCAATCCTTGAAGTAAACGCTCTTGAAGCATTGGAGACATCTCCCAAGCTCTCTTTACATTAGACCTAAAGTTTACTATTAAGTTTGCCGCATCAACCATAAACATAACAGCATCAAGGCCGGGTATTTTCTTTTGTCCTTTTGGTCTATATGAATAATCTTCATACGCATTAATAAAGGATGTAGCTTGCTTTGGTATCTGCATTAGCTTTAAAGCTAAAGCAAAGCTAGTGTATTTGGTTTGAAGCCTATCTAATATACTAGGCTCTAAAGCACTCTGATAAGAGCCCGGATTTACATCCATATTTATAGCGTTCTTCACTGCCTTGGTTAGACCTGCTTGTTCAAGTAAAGTCTTTACTGCAGGGAAGTTCATTATTGCGGCTAATTTTTTAACCGTAGGAGCGTAGGCTTTAAACCTCTCCATCGAGTCGATGTGGTTATCTAAAACCTCAGTAAAGCTTGCATTCAAATCAATCTCACCCTCAACATTATCTCTATCCTTAAGAGCGTCAGCAAACTGAGCGTCTTGTATAGCTCTGAAATCACCATCCTCTAACATCTTAGAGTTTGTTTTTTCTTGATGAGTTTTAGTAGGGAAATAATTATCAATGTAACTAAGGTTAGAGTCGTTAACATCTCTATAAACCTCATTGGTTTCGTTGTAGTACTCAGTACTTAAGTATTCTACGGTCTTGTCTACAAACTCCACAACCTCTTTACCTAGAATAGCTTCAATCTCTTTTAGCTTTGCGTCAGTAAAACCTTGAGCGAGTAATTTTTTACGTTGCACTTCGTTCTTACTAAGAGCTAGGATTCTCATTAGCTCGTTTGCAGAGAAGTCCATCGTCCCAATGTCTTTACCTTTCTCTTTTATACCGCTCAATGTGTGGACACCTGTATAAAGTTTATTCTTTATATCAGCATAGCTATTAATACCTGTTATAGTTTTAGCTATAGAGTCAAATTTCTTACGCTTAACTTGAAGTCCTTTAGTATAATTACTTACAGCTCTGTTTAGTGGCTTATATATATTGTCAGTAAAGAATGTCCCCGACTTGTCTAAACCGTTTGTTAGAGTACCTAAGTGAGTTAAAGAGTTTTTAAAAGCCTGCATAGATTTAGAGAATGATTTGAAATCAAAAACACCAACGTAGTCAGATATGGCTTTACCCAAACCTTTACGCCAAATTTTAGACTCTATATCTCGCTGCTCTTTCTTTAGCTGAGTAGGGCCTTTAAGCGTGCCATCCTCATTGTAAAGTTCAGAGTAACCATCATTAATATCTTTATCTGCCTGCTTCTTTGTTTCTTTAATCTCAGCTCTAAACGCTTCCTTTCTTAGTTGAAGTGCAGAACGGCCGCCCTTCTTTCCTTCTTGAACATCCTTAAGTAAAGACTCTAGCTGTTCCAAAGACATATTATTTATATCTTTAATAGAGTCTAAACTTTCGTATGCGTACACCTTCTGCTTTTGAGTTGGAGTAAGGCTATCAAAATCCTGTTCAAGCAATGTGTCGATGTCGCTAAATAACTTATCTTTAATTTGAGCTGCAGTTTTATTATCTATAGCCATAGCTAAAACCTTTCGCATTGCATTAAAGAATGCTGCAGTCTCAGGGTCAAATGATTTAGATTTCTTAACAGCATCATTTACTTTGCCGACAATATCTTTAACTATAGACTTCTTTAACTTACCTTCAGACTTGTTGTACACATTCTCCATATAGTCAACAAACCTATCAACTTGAGCTTCACTTGTTACATCTGTAGCTGCAAATCTTTTTAGTATACGTTGAGCTTGACTGTTAGTGATGTTTCCATTCTTAACTAGCTTACCTACCTCGGCTGCTAAGTTCTTCTCAGCCTCAATGATAAACTTCTTCATATCCTTACCACCTCTTATAGCGTCTTTAATACCTTGTATAATACCATCAGCAGCAGATAATGTTACTTGGTCTGATTTTTTTATACCCAATATTCTTTTTACAGAAGGAGATGTCTTTTCTTTTGCTCCAAGTTTTTTTCTTAAATCTCTTACAGCGGTTTCTTTCTGTATGTCGGTAGCTGCTTTGTAAGCGTCTGTAGTTTTTAGTACAGCTACAGCACTATCAATCTTAGCTTGAAAACTCTTACCTCTCTTGCCTGTCTTTTCGTACTTACTTACTAAATCGGTAATGATGTCAAACATCTTCATACCACCCTTAACGGTGGTCTCAATCTTAGAGCCTTTGATTTTTTTATTAGCCTCCTTAACCTCAGCCATTGCTTCGGTTATAGACTTAGCGTCTAAACCTCTTTGCTTTAATGTAAATTCTATTTGCTTATCACTCATACCAAGAGCTAATGCTTCTTTGATTGTAGCCTTAACATCTCTACCTACCTCGAACCTAGCCTTAGATGATTGAGCTTCAGTCTTTGCGTCAAACTTAGTCTTAGATTTTGCATCTAAAGGTTTACCACCAAACAAGTCAGCAAGACCTGTGTTAATAAATTCGTCAAGTGTTAAGTTTTCTATATCCTTCATCTTTAAATCTTCAGATGTAGTAAACTTCTCTTGAATATATTTAAAGGTAGCGTTCATCCACTCCTTAAACTTAGATTGTTGAGCAGCATTAGCAATAGTCTCACCTTTAGTAGCCATAAGTTCTACTAAGGCTTCCTCTCTAGCCAACTTAGTATCACCGTACTTTTCAATCGCAGCTTTTAAGGCATCAGTACCTTCAACTAACTTTAAACCACGAGCCAAAAGAGCTGTACCTTTTTTACCTGAAGCATCTGAACGTAAGAAATCAGTCCATATATGACCGAACTCGTGTATTGGCGTAGCTAAGGAATCAAAAGCAGGGTTTATAAATATCTTACCATCCTTAGTTAAACCAAGAATAGTTTTACCATTAGACTCTTGAGTTCTAACGCCCGGTTGGTCTAGTATAGCATCAAACTCAACCTGACTTGTTGCTACATTAACCGAGGGGAAGGCAAACTTTAATTTACCTATAAGTATATCAAGGTTTGACTGCTTCGTTTTAGCAGCGTCAGATTGAAAAACCTTATCATTAAAGAAAGACCCACCAACTTGTTGTGTTGCAAACTCTTTAGTTGGGAACTTCCCTGTTTTTTCTCTCTTAAAAACTCTACTAGCTTTAGCTCTCCAAGTTGAGAATACATCAATACCGTGTTTTGGTTTAGAGATTAAAGCTATCGCTTTACCTTTAGGTCCGAAGCCATAGTTGTCGTGATTTACTTTTGTTACACCGCCTTTATCCGTAACATCAATACCAACAACAGCCACAATATCTCCGTGCTCTCCCTTCATCATTGAAGGTTCTCCGATTGCTTTGTATATGTTATCAGCAAAGAAAGCGTCTGTATTAAACTTAGGATTCCCTTCAGCTAAAGATTTTATTACAGCCCTACTATTTGTTTTAGCCCCCGGTGGATATATCAATGATTCAAATAATAACTTTCTCTCGTCAAGATTTAGGGTGTTCATATCACCCTTAGCTCTTTGGTTTGCTTGTTTAACAACTAAGTCAGTTAACTGACCTAGGTTTTTAATCTTATTCTTATTAATAAATTCCTTCAGTTTAATCGCTGAAGCAACTTTCTTTTTACCTACCGTAGATTTTTGAGAGGCATTCATTGCTGCGTCTAAAACAGATTGCAAATCTGCTAAAGCCTTTACTTGATTCTTTTTTGGTGCAGCCTTTATTGCAGGGCTTACATATCTAAATATAGCTTCATTAGAATTAATGGCACTATCAGACATTCTAGCTATAGCCATAGGTACGTGACCTTGAGGTAGCTTTCCGTCAGCCCATAGCTTGTCAAACAACACTTTATTTTTTTCATATAATTTTACAGCGTTGTCAAATTGAGTTTTAGCACCATCTTTATTCACACCCGCCCAAGCGGCTTCTGTATTCTTACCTAGTATATTAAACATTAAACCCCCATCAACATCCATATTGTTCCCTTGAGCATCTTTTACTGTACCGGAAGCGAGGATGTCTGACATACCTGTTAGCATAGGTATACCATCAAAGAAGTCAATAGGTTTAATTAAATCGTTCTCACTTTTAACACCTATAAAGTCTAAGACTTTTCGTGAAATCTTTTTAATCGAGTTACTTTCTTTTATTGGATTAACTTCATAATCCCTAGAAGCTCCTGATGCTTCAAACTCAATCTCATTCTTGTCCATCTTGTTCATCTCCTCAGTAATAGAAGATGTTTCTTGGTCTTGAGTTTCTAATCCATCTAATCTAAACCTAGGTTTACCCTCTACCCCCGTTTCGACATCAGGTTCTTGAACTTCTTGTGTAGTCTCTTTGGTAAGTTCGCTGACTTCGGCGTCTCCCTCTCCCACTGTTTGGCTATCTCCGGTTTGTTCTTGTACATCCACCGTCTCTGTGCTTGGCTCTTGAATGGCATTGGCTTGTTCTTTTAAAAGTTGTTCTTTCTTTGATTGTATCTGTTCTGCAGTTGGGTTTACTACACCTTCTTTATTAAGAGCTTCTACTGCAAACTCTTCAGTCACTATATTAGTTGTTGTGCTAACATCGTCACCATCAACTATTGTCTCAGTTTCTCTAGCTTCACCTTCTGTAATAGGATTCTCCTGAAGGGATTTAATCTTAGACTTTATCTCTGATGATTTATCTTTAGCAAATTGAGTATCATTACCTTTTAAACCATCTAACTCAACCTGAAGCTCTGTTATTGCGTTTAATGTAGGTTCATTAATACTAGAGTCTACCTTTAAAATATCATTCTTTATAGTAGCCTCCTTAAACTTCTCGTCATAAATTGCTTGAAGTTCAGAATCGTTCTCTATATTAATATCTGCTTTAAGTAATTGCTCGGGAGTTGACTCTCGTAAAAACTTAGCCATCATAGGCCCCGACACCTTAGCGTCATTACCCGTACCATTAATCTTGTACTTAGGAGACTTATATAAACCATATCCTACGGATATTGGAGCTGTAGCTGTACCTGCCACACCTTCAAATAAAATCTCTGCCACGTCCATCTCTTGACCTGCAGCTACCCTACCTGCTATCTCACCTACAGAACCACCTACAGCTTCAGTTGCCCCACCGGCTGCTGAAGCTAATAATTTTCTACCCGTAGACTTAGCTACAGAGGTTGTTAATTTACTCGCTACACCACCAAACGCTGCGTCTACAGCTCCAATAGTTAAACCTCTAGCTACAGCTTTAAATCTAATATCGTCCATCATCTCTTCGTCCTGAAGAACTTCACGGATATTTTCATTAGTCATTGGCTTATCACCAAGCTGTTCTTGAAGTAGCTCTGAGTACGTAAGACCTGCTTCTAGAGCTGTACCTGCACCACCCATAGCTCCCGCTATAGCTCCTGCTCCAACACCAAAAGGTGTAAGTGTAGCTGACCCTGCAACAGCTCCTGCACCCGCACCTGTGGCTGCACCCGCTAATACTGCAGGCGTTAGCATAGCACTAACCGAGGATACGAATAGTTGTGGTATAACAGTTGGGTTAGCGGCAACGCCTTTTATAAAACCAAGGACACCACCACCATCTTTTTGATATATTTTTTGAAAGTCACGCATTTCATCAGATTCACCTGCGTCCTGCATTCTTTTTTGTGCAGCTATAAAGTCTTGTATATCTTCATCGCTTGCGTCAGCGCCCTTTGCAAATAATTCAAGTGACTCATCTACTGAACCACCCTGTGCTTGACCTGCTGCACCGGCTCTATATAAGTCACCAAATAAATCTGTAACTACATTCTTACCGAATGCTCTTTCAAGGGCTGTATCTTTCTCGCCTTGCTCAAACTCAGCATCTGAGAAATCTAAATTAATGCTTTGAGGTTCAGGAGCAAAGTCTGTTGGAACAGACTCATCTACAATTGAAACCTCTTGCTCTTGTATTGATTGAGGGCTAGCCTCTTGTATTGGAACTGAAACATCCGATGAGATAACTTCTTCCTGCTCTGTTGGTGTAATGGATTCCGTAACGTCCTCTTGAACAATAGAAACGGATTCGTCTTTTTTTTTACTCCAACAAGAGTAGAGAAATCTTCTATAGATTTTCCGTATCCTTTTTCTTTAAATAAAGTATACGAATCATTTAAAGCATCAGGATTTGTATTTATAAGATTCACGTATTCATCAAAAGATTTAGTATAACCTTTCTGTTTAAATAACTCGTAAGAATCTTTTAGTGCTTGCTCGTTCATATCTTAATCTTAATATTGTGATGTATCTAAGTCAGTCGTAATATCAGAATCCTTGTCGAATCCATACACATCAGCTAAACCGTTAAGGTTTGCTTTACCAATAGATGTTAAATAACTTCTAAGTTTATCTCTTTCTTCAGTATCAGATGAATCAAAGTAGTTGTTAGTGTCAATTGTAACAGTCTCTTCAACTCCCGGGAAGGATAATGTAACTTGATTACTAAACCCAAGACCTCTTTCTCCCGCAGTCTCAATGACCATATTACCAAATCCTCTTAGTGGACCGTCACCTCCAATCATTTTCTCAAGAGCAGCCTTAAAGTTTTCATCGTCTGAACCTACCTCTGCGTCTGATATACTAAATAAATCTCTATCAATAGCGCCATCAACTATATTTGCTAACTGAAGCTCGTATGACGAGTCTACTTGCTCAGCAGTTTGAACCTCAGTAGAGGCATCGTAGTCAGTGTAAGTACCTTGGTCATCGTAACCCATATCATCCATAATGTCTACAACATTAAGCTCATTAGCTACTAACGCTGACATAGACTCAACAAAGTCTCTTTTATTCTCTATTGGTATACGTTTAACTATAGGCGTCTTTCCATCAACATCAAACATCTCAACAACAACCTCGTTGTTATTTCTTTCAATGCTTGTAATGTCTCTGTTAGCGTTAGATATATAGTTTAGAGCTGCATCAATTTGAGATTCAGAACCATCAAACACGTGGCCAATCTTACTAACGTAGTTAGACACAAGTTTTTTCTCTTTTATATCTTTAGCCTCCCACTGCGTAGGTTTGTTTATTTTTGTAATCTGTGCTTCAGTATATATATTTCTTAACTTTTTCTCCTCGTCAAGGTACTTAAGCTCTATTCTTTCTTTTTCTTCCTTAGTCTTAGCTGCAGCCATATCAGAATTGTGCTTAGCTGCACGCTCTTTCATAATAGCTTCAGTGTTTTCAATAGATAAGTCCATTGTCTCAAGCTCCTTAGGATTCTTTAGAGCAAGATGTTTAATTACTTGGTCTAGCTTTTCATTAGATAACCCCATAGCCTTCAACTCAAGTGGAGTTTTCTGAGCTATAACTGATATTTGTTGTTGAGCAGCCTCGTTGTCTAACTCCAACTTGCCTTTCTTAAGGCTTTTTGTATCCTCAAAGAAGTCAATGGCTTGCTGTGTTTGTTCGTTAGCCAACTTTTGAGACTCTCTTTTAACTTCCAAGCTAGAAGTTTCTGTAACACCTATCTTAGAATCTATAGCCGTTCTAAGTATTTCAGCCGCTTCAGCCTCCTGATTCTTCGTAAGTAAAGGTTGTGAAGCACCGCTATTAGGGTTTGTTGGGTCAGGTACTAAATATATAACACCCTCTTCTTGTACCTCAGGTAGCTTGTTGTTTGGTAGTGTTTCAAACCTATACTCTTTACCTGCTCTATTTGTAAGTATACTAGCTGCGTTGTGAGTGTTAACCAACTCTCTTTGTATTAAATCATTAGTGGCTTTTACAAAGTCAGGATTTTTCTTCATATCATTAAGAAGACCAACATCACCACTTTCAATAACCCTTTGATACTTCACGTCATATGCTCCCTTGATTCCTTCAGAAAACTTATTAACATCGAAGTTATCTATCTTACGTTCAACTGTATTCTTTAAGCTAAAGATTGACTTTCTGTCGCTAGGGTTTGAAGACATAACCATATTTCCGTCACCATCATCAACCATCTTGCCTACCGACATCTGTCCTGTAACCGGGTCAATATATACACCTGAGTTTGCAGGGTCACCAAATGCTTGTATCTGTGCGTTTTGGTATATCTCTTCAGCCGAAGCATTACCCGAATTAGCTCTTTCTAGACTAGCTGCATAATCAGCGTTAAACTTTTTTGAAACCTCAAACATATCTACTGTTCCTTGCTTAAGGTTTGCTCGCATTGCGTTGTATTGCTTAAGAGGTAACTGACCTGCCTTTAGTTTCTTATCTAAGTCAAGCATATATGCAGACGCATCAGAGGCAAATCTAGACATCCTTTCGTTAGCACCATCGTGCTGACCCTGAGGGGTGTCATTAAACTCACGCATATAATCACGTGACTCCTCGTCAAGTTTTATCTTTAAATCCTCACGTCTCTTTTCTTCAGCTAATAACTTAGCACTAAGGTCAGTACTAATTTGTCCCCAATTAACACCTTCAACAACAGGTCTTTCGCTTTGCTTATAATATGACTTAGCCATTAGTAAAGTTTTATAGGGTTACCATACATATCAACAGCATCGGGCTGTCCGTAAATATTAAATGGATTTTGAAACTGCTGAGCAGGAGTCATTGAGAGTGACATATCAGGTCTAATTAATTGTGCTTGATTTGTAGGAATGGACGAAGGTGTTATAGTATCTAAAGTTACTGCCGTGTTAGTATCACCCGCTAATCTTGCAGCTCCCCCAACTTTATCCTGCTTATACAACTCAGAGTTCTCATACAACGACATACCTGCATTAGCAAGCCCTGTAACGCCTGACATTATAGCTTGGTTTTGTTGGTTCTGCGCTTGTGCTGCAGCTATTCCGGCACCCTCTGCTTGGTCTAAAGATAGATTAGCTCTTTCTCCCGCCAACCTTGATTCTTCTGCAGCCACTAATTTATTTAAAGCCTCTAAATCTTTTGTTTGCTTATCTGTAATACCTTGCTGTGCTATATTAGATTGAGCAAGTACTCGACCTGCAGTAGCAGCACCACCTCTCTCTGACTCACGACCCATCTCCATTGCTTGTGCTGCCTGTTGAGCTATCGCTTCTCTTTGGTTTAGGTATGGTGTCTTACTGATACCAAGCTGCTCAAAGTAATTCACGTCAAGCTGAGCTTCAGCCTTTTTAAACGCTGCGTCTGCCGCTGCTTGTGCGTCTTTAGCTAACTTTTTTTGTTTACCCGCTTGTGCAAAAGACATTCCTGTACTTGCTAAAGTTGCGCCCGTTGCTATTATTGCTGTTGCTGCTGCCATATTATAATACTTTAATCATTTCTTTGTTGTATGAATCACCTGTCGTATAACCCTGCTGCTCATAAACACCAATAAGTCCGTTATGCTTTATAAGGGCATAAGCGAACTTATTATCTAGGTTCTTTGCAACTGATGTTAATGTCTGTATC
>Ga0098055_1001573_pt1 | contig 12269 bp, 22 predicted proteins | sample 17_taG_FD_75107 | JGI IMG/M metagenome (GOLD analysis project Ga0098055, IMG submission 75107) | Marine viral communities from the Subarctic Pacific Ocean - 17_ETSP_OMZ_AT15314 metaG | ecosystem: Environmental > Aquatic > Marine > Oceanic | place: Pacific Ocean | collected 2015-01-18 | reverse complement strand
TGATATTTGATCTGAATGTCGATTAGAGTAGATACGACCGTTATAAGGGAGTTTACAAACGGACAAGTTTGACATTTCGTTTCTTTGTACTTGATGAGGTCGAATATTAACGAAGATATCTCCATCTATTCTATACCCTTCCCAAACCTGATTAACCCAATAATATTCTACAGATTCTTGTGCGTCAGAATCTACTTTGTATTTTTCATCTACAATCATTTGCTGCTCTTGTCCTACCTCATCATAATAAGTTAAGATACCAATTCTAGCAAACGATTTCCATACTACATGTAGTACTTCTGCAAACCTTTCCGTATCCATAGATCTAGAATCACGATTAAACGGTGATAATATACCATTCATCGTTTTACCACTAGGGTTTTCTAATCTATCTATTTCATCTGGTTTTAGTACATCATAAAAAGAATCAACAATAGCATTTACACTCATTAACTTTCTTCTGATTGCCCAATCCCCATCTTCAATAAATTGAATGTCTGGAGATTTTTCGTAATCAAGATCAAGCGGAGATACTATTTCGTATTCTACTTCATTCATACAAATATCTTTATATGAATAGACTTCACCAGATACTAACCAATCAAAGAATCCCGTTTGTAAATGATCAGGTAGTTCTAGTTTATCTATCATATAATCCAGGGCTTCTTGTCCCATAATAGCTCTTGCATCTTTGTAGTTAGTAAGAATTTCTTCTTTTAACTCTTCTAATGGCATTTGCTCCTGTGAAGGTTCCCCGGTATTCATACCCATTTCATTAAGTTCATTAATAAACTTTTGCTCTAGGTATTTTTTAAGTTCTTGTTGTAATAATTTTTGTTGGTTATCCTTCATGTCTGAATTACGGATAACAACTTGATGTGCAAAAGGACGTTTAGATTTTTCTCCTAATAATAAATCTACAACAGGTTTAATAATGTTGTAGCTTCTTAGTTTAGCAGGAAATCCTTTTACTTTATGTTTTTCGGAATTGTACGGATTAGTTACGTAGTTATAATCTGATTCTACTAAGTTTCCGTTATAAGCGTCGTAGTATTTATGCAATGCAGCTTTGTGCTGACTAGAAAAAGAACTTCTGTCAATAAAAGCTTCTATTGTATTTTTCCCCCACTCTTTAGTCTTTCGACTACGAGGAATTTTTTGTTTTGGGATTCTACTCATATCTTTACAAAACTACGTAAAAAATCTTCTATTAAAAAAAGAATCTTCCGTTTGGTCCATTTCTGCCTCAAACTCTTTATTATAGAGATCTTTCATGTGAAACATACCAACTAATAAAGATGAAACACGGTCAAAATTTCCTTTTGTATTATATTTAATTAATTCATCTATTAATGCAATATCATAAATATAATGCAAGTTTAGCTTTCTTTCACCGTTTTCTTGCTGTCCTCTTGGTGTTTTTAACCAATCACGCAAATATATTTCTGCCTGGTTCTTTCTTTGCTTTGATCCCATAGATGTACCATAGGCTCTATTTAATTTTCGTATTCTAACGCCTGATGTTTTATCAAACAACTCTGCTTCTGGTAATAAGTAATGCAGAAGTTTCTTTCGTTTTGCATATGGTATAACTTCTCCTCGATCATTCTCAAATCCTATGCGTGCATTGTAGTATTGTGCTAGTAGAAACAAATTATAATTATACTCATCCTGTGATTCTGGTCTTCCTACATATGAGGCTACAATCATATCATCAGGCTTTGACATATTGTTAATTCGTTTCATAACATATGCAGAACCAAGCGATGCTCCAAATCCATCTGATCCATAGGGGTCATGAACAATAAAATACAAATCATCTGGTATTGCTTCTTGTTTGTAAGCCGGAGATTGATATACAACTACAGCTCCTGTAGAATCATCTGTTTTATTTAATGGAAACTTTTCTATCGGGCGCACGCGCGGGTCAGGTCTAAACTCTATACCTTCGGGCGCTTCTACTAATACTCCAGCCACAGCCATTTGTTTGTGTAATCCAGTTCTCATAAGCTGGTTACGCCAATCTACTAAAGCTGCTCCAGGAAACATATTACCTGTTTGTTGTAAGAATGCTTCTTTAGGCATCCAAGGATATTCTGTAATATATTTATCTAAAGTAGATGCATCTTTAGCCTCTCTTTTAAGCTGATCTCTCTTTGCTTCTTCTTCTTGTTTTGCTTGTTTAGATAAAGAGTTACCATCTTTATCCATATACCCAATTTTATTTTGGTACGATGGAAAAAAGAAACCACAATTACTTCCTTGTGCTCCTTCATCCCAAATATTATCAAATGGATATAGATCATAAGCTTCAGGATTATAGAACATAGATTCAAAATCTATTGTACCACCGTCCATATCACCACCTGTTCCAAACAATACAATCTGACCAGTAACTACACCACCATCTTCCACACAGGGACGTGTTGCAAGATAAGATGCTTTTAAATTATCAAAAGCTCCACACTCTTCAAAGATTACAAGACTTGCATCTTTTCCCCTTGCAGCATCTGGATTATCCTTAAATGTAATTGCCTCTACCTCAGACTTATAACCCTTTTCTACAGGCTGTTTGTTAATGTATTCAAGATAGCTAGCACGTTTATGGTTAATTTTATCTACACCTTGTCTTCTTTTTTGCCATCCTGTATGCTCATTTAAAAAGTTCATATAGTCTGTAACCATGGTCATAATACCCTTTGGATACAAATACTTTTTATCATGCGCACATAATAGCGTGTAAGAATTCTTTGTTGTGTTGTATATGTTAGCGGCTATTGCTGCATTCTTGTAGGAGAAACCTTTACGCCTAGCTTTAGCAACTATGAGATGCTTGCCTTCGGCAGCGGCTTTTTCCATAGCATGGAAATACTCAAAGTCACCATCCCAAAAACCAGGAAAAGAAACTGTTTTAAAACCACCTGCTTTTTTACCTTCTACAGCTTCGGTTAGTTTTATTTGACAAAAATTCATGTAAAAATAATGATGTCCTGTGATACGTATATCTCCAACTGTATATCCTTCTCGGCATCTTCTTAGTTGTTCGTACCAGTACTCATAGTAAGGCGCACTACCTGGAGGATCCCCGCAGTATAGTCCGTATTTTAGAAACTTTAATCCTTCTCTTCTAAATTCATTTGTGTTTACAAACATTCTAATCTTTTGTAATTTTTCTTTTTTCTTGTGTATAATCCTTTCTATCCATAGTATGTTTACCGTCTTTTACTGTAGATATGACTAAATAAAAACTTTCACCATGTTCGTATTGATAGTGACAATATTCTTTTAATCCTTTTAGATCTGATTCTTTTTCAATTGTACCGCTAAAGTTTTTGCCTTCATTGTCAGGATACATAAAATGCGCAGCCCCGTAAGGAATGTGTTCCGGCTCTGGAATTTTAGGCATTTTTTTATAAATAATAGTAGTTGCTCCACATGCAGGGCAAAACTTTTCTAGTAATACATTGCCCTCATTAACCTCTGTTATGTTGAGGTAACTTTGCTCACATTTACATAGTTGATCTGAATTTGCAGTTAATTGAATATTTTCTTTCATTGTTTTATATTAATCTTCGAATAAACCTTTTGTTCCTCCTCCTCGAATTTTAGATTCATTAGCTTCTTCTTTTTTAACCTTCTCTTCTAGAGAGTTAATTGTGTCAATTGCTTTTGGCAGTTGTTCTGATACTTCCAAAAGTCTTTTTACGTCTCGCATTATACTTCCAACATCTTTATCGTCATCTCCGTCTACAGTATCTAAAGCTATTTGTATTTGTTCATTTAAAGCGTTTATAACCTTTGATGAAGTTAGTAACCCTTCTTTAATTGCTTTTAAGGCTGATATTGTAGGTGTTCGCTGCAAGTTATTGTACTTGTCCATCCCTCGTTTGACATCATCTGTGATAGCGGTATCAATCTTAAGGTCTTCGAGGAGTCTTCTTTTTCGCTCTGCTTCTGGGTATATTGAATAGGGTGATCTGTAGTCGCACATAAAATATATGAAGGAAAGATATTTAAATGCTGTTCTTTTTTTTCTGTCTTTGTCATTTACTATTATTTTTTTAAACTCAGGTATAATTCTAGCCTCAGTCTCTATTACTACTTGGAAATTTTCTTCTCTGAAAAGTTTCATGATTTAAATTTTTAACTCTGTTTGGATTACAATGGAATAAACCAAAGTAAGGAAGTCTTATACCTTCGAATTCACCTTTAGCCATTCGGTATGCTACATACTCAAACTGTGATTCGATGATGGACTTCAACTCCTTAGTTGTTCCTCCCATTTCATCTTTAATTTCTTTTATCAGCTTTTCTTTGATCTTATTCTGTGCCATTACCTAGAATTATTATTCTTATGGAATTTATGTGAAAACTGTTTTTTCTTTTTTCTTGACAATGCGTACTCAATTTCTTGTTCTAGCTGCACATCGTTTAAATAAGAAAAATCTTCTTTAACTGATCTTTTTTTTGATTTGTTGCGTCCCACTATTCCTTGTATTTAATATAATATCTGATCATCCATTCGTCAGTATAGTCAGGAACCGCATAAATATTGTAGTCAAAATCAATACCAAGTTTAGTAAGCTCCACCTCTTGAATTTCGATGAACCTAAAAACTGCTTCCAGCGAACTAATCGCGACTTCAATAAAATGCTCATTACTCTGCATGTATTTGGAATTCAAAACTTAAAAGATAGCTTACTAGAGTTGTATCTTCTTCAGGAACTCTAAATACTAGTGGATGAAAAGAATACTTTCTAGTCTCTTTATCATACAGTAGTACATTTTTATCTTTTAATGCTTTGATCGCATTATTTAATACTGCTCTGCTCCACCCCAGTTCTGAGGCAGCCTTAATACGATTGTCTTTTGTACATGGATTGTTTTTATCTATACTAGACAAAACATATACGACATCTAATTCAGTCTTTGTTAGTTTGAGCAACCCGTTAATAGCCGATAAGTAATCTTTTCGGATTCTCTTTTTAGTTGTTGGAATTTGTATCTTCATTGTACTTAATTACTTTTTCTATTTTTCTTGATAACCTTTTAGCCATCAATTGTCTAACATTCTTTAAGAGAAGAATGATACATTGGTTTTCTGCGCTGAAGTTCTTTTTTTGTAAAGTGTAAAAACGATCAATAAGTATGTTAATTACTTCTTCATTCGTAGTTCCTTCTTGAAATGTACCTGCTAGCTTCTCCGTAAACTTTATAGTTTGGAATCGTTCATTATCTGAAAAGTCAGTAACTTGATATTCAACTCCTGGTTTAATTATTTTCATTGATTTCTTTTTTTGCCTTAATAATCGTGATGTATTGTTACAAATATATCAAGAAATCATATAAAACGAAAGAGTCTTTTATAAACACGTGTATAATAGGGAGTTTTTGTGATAAAATAATATAATCTGTAGTAGTTATTAACAATTACTGTTTATTTATTAACTACAAAAGATAGAAGATATACCTATTCTTTAAGTTCGGATAATTTCAGAACTTTGTCTACTAAGTTACCTGGTGTTTGTTTCATAATAGAAACCCAAAACTCTGGATCTAACTCGTAAATAATTTTACTCATATTTACCCAAGCTTCTTCAGTAGCTTCTTTAGTCTTTAGATCTAATAATGTACCAGTTCCTAAATTTGCCCAGTTAGTTGCATTACGTTCTAGTACTTTATCAATTGCTTTTCTAATTTTTTTGTTTGTTTGGTAGGGCGTTTGATTTACTCCTGCTTTTCTCATGATTTAAATTTTAACAAATCCTCTCGAACGAGGTTTTCTATTAGCTGAATTCTTTCTTTGTTTTCGTTTTTAGAATAGTACAAAGGATTAACTATGTATGTACCGCGTTTGTATCCGCGAATTAGTAAGTTCTTTTTTACTAGTGCATGAAATGCACGTTTGATTGTTGCGTCCTGGTAGACTGTTTCGTAACCACTTACTTTGTAAATGATGTCTTTGAAGTTGTCTCTAACTTTAGCATTAGAAAAAACTATATTGTTAGAATCCATTCTCTCGCACAAGTAATCTATTAAATCACGAGGACACGCAGCTAGACCAGCTAGTGCATACATGCTACCGTGGTATCGTCTTGTGCTTCTACAGGGAATGCTTTTGTATTTGTAAATAGGAACGGTAATTCCGTCTTTATGCTTTATACCTGTCATGTACTTTATTTTATAATTCTTCATCTACTCTATTATGACTAAACCTTGCAGTTCACCGGAGCCAGAATATATTATCTCTATGTCAACGTGCTCCTTTGCATTCTTTTGTTCAAATACTACTTTTATGTAACCCCCCGCTCCACTTATTTCAAGTAGTGACCAGTCATTCATTTATCAAAAATAATAAAAATAATCCTTGCACAATATAATTTCGTTTCTTATATTCAGTTTTGTTGATAAGTTAGGTACATCTCAGTCACCTTTAAGGTACATCTCAATCATCTAAAAAACCACATAACACACTATATCTTAGCGCATTAGCCTATTTTCTATTATCATTATATAGTTATTTATGTGCTTTATGATAATTATGTTTACTATATTTATACTCTTCTTGGCTCTATAGTTAAACGGATATAACAAAACTCTTCTAAAGTTTAGTTCTAGGTTCGATTCCTAGTGGGGCTACAAATTTCTAAAAAAATTTTCCATATCTAAAATTGTGAATGCATAGACCACCTAATGTAAACTCCCCCTCCTAAATATGGCGGAGGAATGGTCCCCGCTTAAACTAATATCACTTGAATTATGGAAAATGTATTAATTATTGCTAATGTTACTGACATTCGTCAGGACAAAAACGGAAACGATTACTTCTTAGTAGCTACATCTGGTTACTTTGACAAAGACGACACTTACGTTATGGGTAGATCACTCTTCTTAAGAGATGTGGATAACCACTCGAAGTTCAAAGTTGGCGGTAAAATCGTTGCTGAGTAGATTATGGGGAGCCTTCGGGTTCCCTTTATTGGGGGCTGTACTTATTAAACAACAACCTACTGTACAACTCACACAACCTACTGTAATCTCCAACAAACAACTTGGGTTATGTGTGTGTTTACAACAACCAGGCACATACAATACATTTCGACCCTATTTAACAGCACAACACACAACTGACTATTAATTATATAGACATTATTCTGTTCTGTCCTTAAATAGCACCATACAATTCATTACAATAATCACCCTTTAATTTACAATTACATGAAATTATTTACATCAATCTTACAAAGATATGGTGAGGATACAGTTCTAGGATGGACTGCTATACTTGCTATGTCTAGTTTCTATGGTATCATAGTATTGATACTTAATTTGTTTAATCTTTAATCCTTTCATCACATGGAAAAACCAACTCAATTAAAATACAAACATCATATCTTATTAGATACAGGTGTAGTATGTGTACACTATCATAACAGTAGTGAGATCAAAGTGTATAGTGACTATCGTAAGTTTGCTATAGATCATCCACAACCCGCTTATCAGCACTCACAGTTCTGGACTAAAGTCAAAGCTTATCTACATAGCATAGGCATAACAAAGTCAACAGTATAACATGGACTATGAAGCAGCAGCAGTTGAAGCTCTACGAAAAAAAGTAGAAGAGCTAAAGAATGAGAACGAACTGTTACTTAAGACTAACACAAGACTTAAGCAAGCAATCGAAAAACTCAAGAACACCACAATAACATCGTCTAACCTTAACATTTAATATTATGATAGATATCATGAATTTTATACAACTCTTTGCAGTTGCACTGTACTGTGCATGTGTTGCAGGATTTACTGTAGTATGGTCTATTGCCATGTACAGAGTAGTTAATAAACTCATCAAGTATGGGTTTAATACAATAACAAAACAACCGTCCTAATAACGGATCAAGTGATGACCAACAATCAAGAGAGTAGATTAGGCTGCTCTCTTTCTTTTTAAATCAATTTTTAAATCAATAAATAACATGTTTACAAACCTTTCAGAAGACACCATTCTTCAGAGCATAGAGACAGGACGTTTCAGTGTTTTAAAATTGGAATCAGATCAGAGATACAATGATTTAATCAAAGTGTATCCTAAGTCATGGCACTCACACATTAAGCAAGCATTTAGAATGCAGTGTAGTGATATGATTGAAGAACTAATCAATTATTCTGCAACCTTTAAGACATCATTTAACCTGTCCAAAAGCACAAGAATATTTGGTTAATATGTAAAATTAGTATAACTTGTAACTGTCTTATGGCAGATACTTTGGTTTACGGTTCTGCCTAAGTTATTAGAACCACAATTATAATACAATTATTTAAATTTTTATCAATTATGGTACGAGTACAATCAATTTCAGAAGTTTATCAAGACACAAACGGAAAGAACTTCAAAGTAGTAACATTAGAATCACCTGGTTTCAGAGAAGTAGCTGATCCATTAACAGGTGAGATTGTTTATGCATTAGCTGCACCTAAAACCACAAAGAAATGTGTTTGGGAAGCATCTTATTTAGATGACACCAAGCACTACCTTTATGACGCGACCAATGGTCAAGCAGTTTACGGTACAATTGTAACAGCTCAAACAGATGAGTATACAATTACTGGAAGCGATGGTGTAGAGAGAACAGTTAACACTTACACTGGTTTCGTAGAAGGAACTAATGAAGATGCTAACTTCGAGTCTCTTATTTCAGCAATGCTAAGATCTGCTGGACGTGAAACTCCAGAGAATGCTATTCCAAAGCAAGAGATTGCTAAGGAACACATTGCTGCTACAAAAGCAGGAGAACAAATAGACATGGTTAATCAAATCGATGAGCTAGCTAAAGTTTCTGTAGAAGAGGCTGGAGACATCGAAGACCAGTTTTAATTAATCTTTAAGGGGAATGGTGACTAATCGTTGCTGTTCTCCTTATTTTATTTAACACCACAGCATTATGAATGAATTATTTGACTACTGTGTAGAATTCCTACACTGGCTTAAGCCATACTTTGGTATGAGCTACCAAGAAATCAACATCTGGATATTTGTTATTATCGAGCCTATCATTTTCATCATGATGTGCTGGTACATAATAAAACTAAGAAGAATCAATAAAAGTCTACGCTTGAATGTAAAAATATTTGAGTCAAGACTAAAATTAACTCAATTTAATAAAGATCAATAGATATGTCTGAACTATTTATAACAAACGTTAAGCGGTCAGGTAGACCAAGAACAAATTTTACAAGAGGACCAATAACTAAAGCAGAATACAGTTTTGCTTACAAGTTTGTTGATACGATGGTAAAAGAGAACTCACGCTTTAGTGTATTAGAAATACAAGGCGCAATGTATGCCATGACTGGTAAGATTAGAAGCACATCAACTATTTGTAGAATGGTAAATGAGCTACTCGACGATCCTAAAGTAGGATATAAACCTAATTGGTTTAAAAGACAAGCAATAAGAGTTAAAAACTTAATTAACTAACTATGAATTATTTGATAAGCAACAACCCTCAACAAGAAGTGTATCCAGGATTAATTTCTACTACACTTGACGATGCTATACCTCATCTAAGACAACAAGACATTGTAGGATTTGACACAGAAACTACAGGTTTGAGGTTCGATAGTGAAGAGTTGTTGCTTGTTCAAATATCGTCTAAAGATCACAACTATTTAATTGACGCACAAACTGTTGACATTACACCAATTAAAGGACTATTTGAGTCTAGACGTGTAATTAAAATAGCACACAACGTCAAGTTTGACTACAAGTTTTTAAGACAGGCAGGTATTACATGTCAAAATACATATGATACTATGCTTGTAGAACAAGTCATTAATTGTGGGAAGACATCTCTTAAGAATTCGTTACAAGCGCTTTTAGAGAGGTATTTAGATATATTTATGGATAAGAACACACGTTCTTCATTTATTGGACACAAGGGTAAGTTTAGTAAAGCACAGTTATTTTACGGTATCGAGGATACTGCTAATCTAATCAAGCTTAGAGAACTACAACTACAGACTGTTGATGACTTAGAACTTAATGAAGTTATTAAACTGGAGAATGAAGCAGCATTAGCCTTTGCAGACATCGAATTCAACGGTATACATTTAGATAAAGACAAGTGGGAAGAAAACTACAAGAGTGTTAAGATAGATCTTGACAAGGCTGTAGAGGAACTTGATATGTATATTGAAGATGATCCGTTGTTTAAAAAGCATAAGCTACCTTATTTACAGATGGATATGTTTACACCTGTTGAAGAGCTACGTAAAACAGATATACTATGGTCTTCACCATCACAAGTATTGAAGTTATTTCAAACTGCAGTGCCTTGGTTAGAGAGTGTTAATGGTAAATTATTGCTAATGCATACGGATGATCATCCTATCATTGGTAAGTATATTAAATATAAAGAAAAAGCAAAACTTTACAATGCCTATGGTCCTGACTTCTATAAGTATTTACATAACGATGGACGAATCCACACTAACTTCAAACAAATACTTAATACAGGTCGAGTTAGTTCGTCTAAACCTAACATGCAACAGATACCTGCCTCCAACTCGTATAGAAATGCGTTTACAACTGGACACAACATGTGGGTGTTTGTATCATCCGATTTTGCTTCGCAGGAGTTATGTATCATTGCCTATGGATCACAAGATCCTGTTTGGCTCGATGCACTTAAAGAAGGAAAAGACCTTCACTCCATATGTGCTGACTTAATATTTGGTCAAGTGTGGCGTGATGCAGAAGGTGATGACAAGGAACGTAAAAGACTACGTACAGCTGTAAAAGCTATTAACTTTGGTCTTGCTTACGGCATGTCAGAGTTTAAACTTGCTGATACTCTGCAGATTACAACCGAAGAGGCAAAGGAAATGATAGACAAATACTTTACAGTGTTTCCGTCTATTAAGAAGTTCCTTACTACACTGGGTAACTTTGGTAAAGACAATGGTTACATAAGAACCTTTAAGCCTTATCGAAGAATACGATGGTTCGAAGAGTGGGAAAACAACAAGAAAGATTTCTCTATTCTAGGATCTATTGAACGTGCATCTAAGAACACACCTATTCAAGGTACAGGTGCCGATATGACTAAGCTTGCACTCATTAAAGTAAGAGATGTAATAGCACAAAATAATTATCCTGTCAGATTAGTAATGACTGTACATGATCAGATTGACACTGTAGCACGCGTTGAGTTTGCTGAAGAGTGGTCTGATATCTTAAAAAAGACAATGGAAGAAGCAGCATTACATATTATAGACAATGGATTGTTAAAGAGTGACACTAACATATCAAATGCATGGGAAAAATAACAAGCTCAGATTAAAATCAAAAATTAATATAATACTTAAAACAATATAAATATGGGATTTGACGTATACGGATTAAAACCACACAATCCAAAGAAAATAAAAAAGCCAGAAATAGACTGGGCATCAGAACCAACAGAGAAAGAGAAAGAAAAGTTTTTCAATGATTTAGAAAACTACGAGAAGAACGTACCAGGACATTATTTTAGAAACAATGTATGGTGGTGGCGTCCTTTGTGGGATTATGTAATTGAAAACACTACCTGTTTAACTGACCAGCAGAAAGATGAAGGCATGAGTAACAGTGGTTCAACAATAAGTGAAGAGGTATCTATTGATCTTGCATTGCAGTTGCATAAACTAATAGATAACGGTCATACAAAACAGTATGAAGAAAGTCATATGCAGGAGTTTAATCTAGCGCAAGAACAGAATGAAAAGCTAGAAAAGAGCCGTAAAGAACTGCATGTAAAAGTTGTAGAAGCAACAGGTAATGATGGAATAGCTCCTATAAACTATCCTGAGCCTTATAAACAACAATGGGATGATTTATGGGCACAGAAAAGCTGGGCTGGTAGTTATCCATTTAGTGAGAAAAATGTATTACAGTTTGCACTGTTTTGCTATCAATCAGGAGGATTTGAAATTTGGTAATTATGAATGGATTTAAAACAACAAGAGATGCAGTACTAGCACAGCCGGTACCATCTGCTACAAATACTTACGGTCCTGTAGCACACGAAACACTGTTTGAGCGCGTCGAATTAGAGATAGCTCGTAACAATTGGACTGTAGATGATATTAGTTATAGAGGTGCAATGAATAACGATGTTGTTATTGCATATTATACTCTTGCAACTAAAAGTAATTTACCTGTCAAGCCTATGATAGGTATCATAAACTCATACAACAAGACACGACGTGTAGGAATTGCATGTGGTGCT
>Ga0098055_1001569_pt1 | contig 12294 bp, 15 predicted proteins | sample 17_taG_FD_75107 | JGI IMG/M metagenome (GOLD analysis project Ga0098055, IMG submission 75107) | Marine viral communities from the Subarctic Pacific Ocean - 17_ETSP_OMZ_AT15314 metaG | ecosystem: Environmental > Aquatic > Marine > Oceanic | place: Pacific Ocean | collected 2015-01-18 | reverse complement strand
GATAGAGCGTTCTAACGGTCTAAATGTATTCTGTTGGTAATCGTAGTAATCCCGCGCTTGAGCCATCTGCTCGTTCTGCGCCGCCATTTGATTGTTAGCGATGCCCTCTAAGACTGGGGCCATTCGGTCATACTGTTCCCGCGCAAACGCAAGTTGTTCACGGCCTAACCCTGCTTGGATTCGTGCCGCTTCTGCACTGGCCTCTGCCAGTGGCGTATAGTCGGGGGGTGGTGGATTACTCTTACCCATCTTTTCTTCCTCTGCGATAATTACCGGGCCAAAGAACTAATATGACTACATCTTGTCCGTCGTCTCCGGCTTGGTGCATGACGCCCTCTTGAACAAACCCTATATGGTTCACTATCCTCAGGCTTTTATGGTTGGTTGATTCCACGAAAACCGTCAGTCGTTTAAGCCCCAGCTGATCGAACGCATACACAAACGCATGGTCTAACAGCTGCGATAAGGTCTTTGTGGGTTTGCTAACTGCTATGTGGCAGGTGGCGTTTGAGGCTCCAACATTGTTGTAGACTACCCCGCTTACAAGCTCACCGTTCAGTTCAGCGCCCATCGCATAAAAGTCGCCCCACGAAGCTAATTGCTTAACCCGCTCAGCGACCCAAGTGCCCACCCGCTCCTTGTCGTCAAAGATCAGACTTGATGCGGACATGGATACTCCTGTTTACACGTTAACACATAAGTACTTATTAGAACAGTCCCTGTAAACATAAATTAGCTTCCTACGGCTCCTGCGGCAGCGAGTGGTGTCCTTGGCGCTTCAGGATTCTGATAATAGCGCGTCAAGCCAAACAACTCGTGTTTCTGTTGAATGAAGGGTAACGCTCGCATCTGAATGTTCAAACGCGTATCTGCGTCGACATCACTTGTAGCCCATGCTTCTAGCTGTGCGTCGGTCACATCCTCAATCGGTATGTACGTTTCCAGTGTAAGCTCTTCGATTGGTAACCGCTTAGAAAACCCGTGGTACACAAACCCGTTGGGCCAGTCTGAGTGGGTTATCTTCCACCGCGCCGCAACGTAGGCAATAGCGTTTTCAAACCCATGGATTTCATCGTGGGTTAGGATAGTGTCTTTTATAAACTCAAGGTTAAATGCCATCATGCCTCCTAAGCTCGCGCAATGTCTTTGAAAGAATAGAACACAAGGAGTACGGGGTTGCCGTCTGCGTCTTCTATTTCGTCAGAAATTGTCATGTATGTATTTCCACCTTTGTAGTACGTGTGCCCGCCCGAGGTGTAAGAAAAACCGTCAAAATCAGCCAAAATATCATTATCGTAGTCAGTAATTTCTGTGCCGTCCCAGTAGAGTTCCGCGTACTGATCAAGCGTTTGCCCTGTCGTAAGAACGGAATCCACGTCGGCCCAGAAGTACTGACTGCCTGCTACGGTGCTGAAGTAATAACTTAGGTTGGCAGGAGCCTGTCCTTGCGCAGCCGTTGCTGTACTTACGCCGTAGTAAGTAGCGTCAGTCATAATAAGTTGGTAGCTCTTGTTCTGGTCAAATACACCGTCTTGTTCATACGCACGCAAAGAGGGCGCGGAAGCGACAGTGAGTTCTCCAATAACAAAGCCCGTAAGCGCCCCACCTAGAACGGCTAACCCGATGCCACCTGTAAAAATAACCGCTGCGATTCCGAGCAGTGCGCCAAGGAAACCGCTGTACCCGCAACCGCCCGAAACCTGCTGATGTACTCCGCCAGAAAAGTCTCCAAGCCACCCGGTGGTGTGAGTGGCAGCGCCGTAAGGGTGTTTAACGGCACCCCTAAAAGATGACCAAGATTTGTAGGCCCACCGATACGGCCTGTTGCCTAGGTTAAAAAACCCACAGCTACGCGTGAAACTGCCATCGCTCGAGAAAGCCAAGCCCCCGTAGGCAGAGGGTACAACGTGGTAAATCTTTGAGGACGTGTTGGTTGTCGTGCCAGTGTAGTTTGTAGATTGATCCGAGGTAAAGTTTACATGGCAGTTGTTAGAGTTACCGCAGTACCCGCGAGACGCAGTTCTGATACTGGACGGGTGCGAGATAGTTAGGACATCATCAACGCGCAGCGGCTGCATAGCGTCTGAAAATATTAGATCGCCACTGGCGTCATACACCACCGCGCCGTAATTGTTTATCGTCACTTTGGAACTGGGCAGTTCTGTCAGAGGAGCAAATGCAAAAACGCGCGGTTTGTTTGTACTAGCGCCGCTAAAAACTAGGTTTACCACCCACGTTGTACCTTCGTTGACCACGTCTAAGATGCCAACTTCTTGCCCGTTAAAGTTTGGGCGGTAAAACGGTATCAGGTAATCTACGTTTAAGTCGATAGTAAACTGTAGTAGCCACCCTTGGTCGTAATTATTGTCTTTTTCGTAATCTTGGATGGAGATGGCGTTGCTGCCTGCGTAAACAGGTCGAACAGGCGAGGCGCTCTCACTCATCTCTCCTGCGTACACAAGTGAAGAATAGTCACTGTGCAGGTTAATGTACCCATCGTCGTCGTATGATTTAAGTCCGTAACTCATTTATCGTCCCAGAACTAAGTACAAGTGCGGAGAAGTATCAGACGTGCCGACAATATTGACTGCGGACGCACTGACTGTGAACGAAGGTCTGATTTCTTCCTCGCCCGGGTCACGGACACCTATGGGAGTAAACACGACGCGCCAGTCGGTGATGTCTGGGTGACTGCTTTTGGAAATTGTGGTCGTGCCAGTCGCAACAGTACCTTTGGCTATGACGCTGAACGTGCCGTAGGTAAAATCAACTGCGCCAAAACGAAACCCATAGCTCATCAGTTTAGCTTCCCAATCCGCACACGTAGAGACGACCCGTCAAAAACTTCAATCTTTTCATCGTTGATTGTAAGACGACTGCCCGACCCTGCGTCGATGTCTAGCGTTCCCCTAAACGTGGCGTTTGTCATTTCCATTTCGCCGCCTTTGGCAATCTTCCAACCCGCAGGACCGCCCGTTTCCGCCGCTGACTTGTAGTCAGACGACTGGATGTCATCAGCGACTTTGGCAAAAGAGAGTGTACTGTTTTGGATCATTGCGTTGTTTAGGTACGCGACACCGCCAACAACCTGAAACGGGGTGTAGTTTGTAGTACCGTCATTGATAACAAAAGCAGCGGTAGCGAAGTTTGCGCCCGTAGAACTCAGCGTGACTTGCGCGTCAGAGACAGAATCAATCCCGATGTTATTTCCATCCGAGTCTGTGGTGTAAGTAATCGTGCCGCCGAGGTAGATTGTAGAACCTGCGATAGTGTTGCCGTAGAAATCCACGGTGTTGAGCAAACTTGCTGTGATCTTATCTGCTGTCAGATCGTTGATCTGCGCGTTTTTAATTGTCGCGTCTGCGATCATAGCAGAGTTGATGTAGGTGCCAGCGGGGACGGTAACACCGTTGATCTGTGTGGACCCCGTAGCGATTACGAACGGTGCCTGTTTGTCAGTATTAATAGCGCCGTTGGCTACAGGATACTGTTGCGCCATAGCAGTAATAGATAAACTGGGTAAATACGTGTAGGGGGTTTCTTCGCTTCGGTAAGATACAATAAGAGCTTTTCCAATGCTAGGAGAAATAAAGTTGCCTTTCCCTAGAATTTCGTAGGTGTTGTTGTAGCCTCCCATACCCCTGATAGTAAGTGTGTCTCCCGCTGTGTACGTGTAATTGTCGTACATCGTCGATGGTATTTGTAGATACCTACGCGAAGTTGGAGTTCCTGTGTACGACCCCGTAATTGCGCCGCCCGGAGCCGAAGAATCAATGACAGAAAACCTATCTGCGGCTACCATAAAGTCACTGACAAACTCACCATCTACTAACTCAGAAGCCAGACCAAAACCTGCAACGTGACCGTTGTTGTCAATCTTCACCGTGTACTGAGCTTCTAGGCCGTCGATGCTAGAGATGTTTTCTTGTATAGTGGCAGTGTTGTCACCTACAGAACTGGTTACTGTTTTAAGCTCGGAGGCAATAGCCCCATCGCTTTTCCAAGCGTAGGTGTAGTTCGATGGTTTGTTCGGGTCTGCTTGCGCCGCCTGACACAACGTCTGCGTAGTGTTGGCTGTAGACACAGATTTTACTGCGCTGCTTCCAGAGCCAATCGTCAGTTCGCAGTACCCTACTTGGTCGGTGATCGCTGTGTTTACGTCAGTAAACGAAGCAAGTCCTATACGAACCCACTCGCCGTTGTTGTCCTGCCCGCCGTCATCGTCCCAACGATACGTGGCGTCATCGTCATCGGTGTCCGTCCACAGATCGCCTTCGCTTAGTTCGCCGTTGGTATTGGTGGGTGGATCATCTTGGTAGTAGGACGTTATCTTACCGTCCGCAGTAGACTGCGCGTCAGCTGCGTCTTGGATAGCTTGAGCAATCTCTGCATCTGGAATAGCTACCCACTCGTAAACATCGTCGTCGTTCTCGTCTTGCCCAGTAATTTGGTAACGGTACATCTTGCGCCCGTCATCGGTGTCAAACCATATATCACCTAGACCAAGGTCGGCGTTGTCTGAAATAGTAGGCGCATCATCTTGGTAGAACGTCAGGATTTTACCGTCAGCAGTAGACTGCGCCGTAGCAGCGTTATCCAAAGCAGACTGAATACCTCCGTCACGAACAGTTACCCACTGAAGAACTTGCTGTCCTTCTACCGTTGCGTACTGGTAACGATACAGTTTGTTGGCGTCGTTAGTGTCGACCCACAGGTCGCCTTCACCTAGCTCTGCGTCATCTGTGGTGGTAGGGGCATCGTCTTGAAAGAACGTAATCGTCTTTTTGTCAGCAGTGTTTTGCGCATTTGACGCGTCTTGGATAGCAGTTCCGATACCAGTGTCTTGAATGTCTATCCATGCGCCTGTTTCGTTTTCTCCGCCAGTGGCGTCCCATCTGTAAAGATTATTACCATCGTCGGTATCGACCCATAGGTCGCCTTCGCTCAACGTACCTTCAGAATTAGTCGGCGAAGCATCTTGGTAGTACGTGGTGATTTTACCATCGGCTGTACCCTGTGCGCCGCCTGCGTCAGTAATTGCTTGTGCAATTCCGCCATCTTGGGCATTGACCCACTGGTCGCCGTCGAACCGATAGAGTTTGTTACCGTCGTTAGTATCGTACCACAGGTCACCTGCGACGAGCGCAGACCCGTCGGCTTTTTGTGATGGCGCATCTGTTTGGCTAAATGTCGTATTAATGTTGGCGAGGAGCGTAGACGCAAGCTGAGAACTGGTTACTGCGTCAGTTAAAACCTCAAGCATATATTCGGGGTCTTGACTGGTTTGACCAAACGTACCGTCGGTTAAGTTGTATGGTCCCGCAACACCGTTTTGGTTAACAAAACGAACCCAATACCACCGCTGCGCTCCTGCTCCGATGTTATGACTAAAGTTATTACCTGCGGTCATTCCGACAAGCTGCGCTTGCCCGATCACAGGGTCTTCGGGTGGCGTGGCGTCTTGTTGCTCTTGGGTTCGGCCCGCAGCCCAAATCTCTGCGTAAGCATGACCGCTGTAGTTTGCGGAATCCCACGACACAATAATGGTAGCGAGCGCACCTGAAGCAGAGACATTTCTGGGGGCACGGGGTGTGTCTATAACTCCGGGGTTGGGCGCAGCAATCCCACCGCCTGTACCTGAACTGGCGATCCCTGACGCAATAAGCTGTCGAGCAGTCACCACGGCATCTGGCCCCGAGCCGTCTAAGGCTTCGCGCACGCGCTGTACAAACTGTTGTAAGTCGCGCGGTATAACACTGGTAACTGAGGGTAATTTAGCCACCTGCTAACTCCGACATTGAATTTGCCACTGACATGGAGAAGACCTCGTAGTCTCCTTCGATCTGTACTTCCCAGTCGCGCCCGACCTTTGCTGGTAGGCGGAACGGGTCTCGGCTCTGCACCGTCTGCTCGTGTATCTCTGCGCCGTCTGCGTAGACTTTCATCGTCATCGGGTAGCCTTCGGCCTCTAACTGCGCACAAGCAAACCCCATAATCTGCGGCATGGTGAACTTCTTAGACCGCCACGTGTAAGTCTTTGAGTTTCCGTAGCCCCATGGTTTGACCGTGCCGTCGCCCATTGACAAAAACAGTTTGTCTTTGCGCAAGTCGTGGTAGGCACCTTCGGCGTAAATGTCGTGGAGAATGAACTGCCCGCTACGCACATCGAAGACGAACCCGCCTTGAGTTGTACCGTTGTCGTAGAACGCGATGTACTGGTTATCGTGCTGATAGGCGTGAATAGATTCTGGATTAAAAAAGGCTTGCCACTGCGCGAAGTCAAACAACTGCTCGGTAACAATACGAGACCCGCCCGGTGAAAGTAGCATCAAGCCGTCTGGAGCAGCGTAAACCACGCCGCCCATCAAACTGACAATGCTTCGCTTGGATACACATGCTTGCTCTAGGTCAGATTTAACCACCGCCATCGCAGCGGGGTGCGTACCTTGGATGAAGTACGGTGTGCCTTTTGTAAGAACCGCCAGTGTGGTGTCCATGCGGCCTAGCCCGACGATAGGAAAATCTAACGCTTGGATGTAGTTCTCAGGCCATGCGTGAGGGTGGTATGGATCGCAGAAATAAACATCGCGCCCAGAGAAGCCTGCCATCATACCATTGGGTAGGTTGGTCAGCCCCCGCAAAGTCTGCGGCGGCGCAGCCCATGTGATTGTGGGTAGCTCTTCGCCCAAATCGTCAGGCTCAACATCGTCTGTAAAACTTGCCTCCGCAGCGGTAATCTCTGCCACAAACAGATAAATGCCGTTCACGGCGCGATAGATGCGCTTGTGAGTGACGACGTACTCACCGCCGGGGACTTGAGCAAAACCTGACAGTGACACAGTCTGACCGTCTCGAACATCTACGGAGCCTGATGGCGCAGAGGGTGCAGACTCAAACTCAAAACCGCTTTCTTTGTTGACCCATGTGTATGCGTAAACGCGGGTCTCCAGTGTGTCATCCTCGTCTTCGTAGCCTTCCGACTGCTGCAAAGAGTAAATAGGTTCCGAGGCGTAGTCGCCTGTGCGCACGCGTAGCGTCGCCGACGTGCCCGTCGCGTCTGTCGTAACGACGGCAAATGGTTCGACGGCACCATAAGTTTCCGAAGTAATTGAGTAATTGGTTAAGTAGTTAAACTGACTGGCGAACGCAGGATCAGCCACGTAGACGAAGTCCTCAGACCCGTTTACTTCTAGCGACAGGTACTGTCCTTCCATGGCGTCGATGTGCGTTTGCGTGATAAACAGTCGGGCAGGGCCAGATGACTCAGAGCCTGTAGCCTCTAACGAGGTAACGTACTGAGCTTCTTCATCTTCGCTTACGGGGTCGACTTTGCGCTTGTATGTAATAACACCGCTTGCGCCGCCACCGTGGGTGTTTGGTGTCAGTACAACACAACTTCCGTAAGCTGCCGCAGTAAGGTTTGACCCTAGCTGTCCGCTCAAAAACGTAGCAAACGCTGTCGCGGTAAGCGTACCGGAAAAAGTATAAGCTACGTCGTCGACGTGTGTGCCGTCTTCGCTGCTGATAAAAATCTTATCGCCAGATGTAATAGAACCAATCTCAGAGTCTTCGATAACCACGAATGGATCAGTGTCGGTTGTACCTGTTGCGTTTAAATCAGGGCTGCTGTCGTAGGTGAACGTGCCCTCAGTATTTGGTTTTGTCCCCGTCTGGAACTTAACGAACAACTTGGCGTTCTCGCCTGTCGCCACCGTCACAATCTTTACGCTGCCAGACTCATCGGTGGCGGTTACAGTGGACGAAAGCGCACTGTCGATAGCCGTGACAACTTGTGCCGCCGTTGGACTATCCGTAGGGATACTAATCGTGGTGTAGTCAGCTGCGTCATCCTCTACAGTGCTAATCAGGAGTCCGTAGGCACTGGTCAGGTTTTCTAGGTGGGACTTTGTGAGAAACACTTCAGCAGGATATTGATCCGGCGTAAAGGTATCAGCAGATGCTGCCGCCGCCACGTTAGGCGCAGGCAAGCCAAGAGGGCGCGTTGTCGTCGGATACTCTCCGCTAGACCCTAACGCAATGGCGTTATAAGTCGCCTTCGGACCACCGTCGCCTGTAAAGAATGTCCACTCGGATGTATCTTTTGCAACTTGGCTACGACACACATCCACGTCTGCGGCCCAATGAAACCAGTAGTTATTGTCAGAGGTTGTGTCCTGACCAAAGCGGTAGATCGACTTAGCGGTAATGTTTTTTGCGAGCGTTGCTACTGAAGCGCCGGGGTCGGCAAGCGCCTGAATGCTACCTTGGAACACAGGACAGTTTAGCGCCACCTGTGCCTGATTGTCTTGTAGGTAACGTGACGGGACAATAGGAGCGATCCCGCCAAAAGATTTAAGTGTCAACGCTACCATGTGCTACCCCACCATTGCCTTGTAGGTTTTCGGCCCAACGATCCCGTCAGGAGTCAACCCGTTGTTTCCTTGCCATGCGACAACAGCAGCAAATGTCAGCTGCCCGAACCATCCGTCTGCGTCTAGTCCTAGAGCCGCTTGAACTTTCTTAACTTCCTCGCCCTTTGACCCGACTTTTAGGAGAACAGGCAGAGACGTCGGCTCGTACTCGCCACCCAAAATAGCTAAAGCCCGCATGTAACGCTGCTTGCGATCTTCTAGCCCGTGGTAGCCACCGTTGATAAGTTTGGTGACTTTGCGAATGTCTTGGTCATCGCTTGGCTCGTTAAGGTTACGCGCGTCCCAGTACCAGAGAGCGCCTTCGAGTGCGCCCTTCGTAGTAAGTAGGTAATCGTTTGCTGAGTTAACTTCTTTGTCGATGTACTCTGCGAACTTGGTTGTGTTGTAACGCCCTGTAACTTGGATCGCACCCTTGCCTCGGAAACGCCACCCGTCCCCGCTCGCTGTATCTCCGTTATTCATACGGTTCGCGTAGATCACGTTGGCGATCTTCTCAGGCTTACGGTGGTAGTCTTGCGGGTCTCGGCCCGTGTCGGGGCCAAAGTATTTCTTCCAGATGCGTGATAACGCGTTAGCAGAGTAGTTCAGGTTTTCTTCCATCACGCGGAAGTCTAGGCTCTCGTGCCCGCACTGCGCGACAAACATGGCGATACGTTCTTTTGACTGAACGCCGTACTTTCCAAACAGAGCGTGGATCGGGTCGACCCAGTCGCGCCAGTCGTCATTTCCGGGCATCAACGCCTTAATATGTTCCTCAGTTAGTCTCAATGATCCATCCCGTCTTTTTTACTCAGCATACCTTCATGGTCACGATTGATGTATTTGAGTTCGTTTTCAAGCAACGCTACACGCTGCTGTAGTGCAGTTATTGCACCGATTGTACGGGCCAAACCTTCGTGGTCTTCCCAAATTTCGTCTGTTTCATCCCACAGATAGTCGATCTCCATAGCGTTATCTTTAACATCACGCTTTAGATTTACGTTATCTTCAATCGCCATCTTTGATCCAAGTTGGCTGACCGTTTCTTCTAGGCTTGCAATAGTTGCAGCCTGCTGTGATACCCACCAGACACCGCCAGCGAGCTGCGCAGCCATTGCTGCTACAAGAGCTATAGGTACTTTTAGGTTTTCCATCACTTCTTACCGCCAAAGAATTTAGTTGCAGACCTCACGGCGAAGCTACTAGCTACGATTACACCCAACGTATATTGATACCACTCGGGCATCTGCTCCAAAGCAGCGAAGCCTTCAGCAACCGTAGTGCGCCCCCAATCCCCTGTAAAACATAGGATTAACGGTATCGAGAAGAGGAGAACAAGATACTCGTCTTTCCACGAGTTCATGGTGCCCTGCGCCATGATCTTCTCCCACTCCGCCTCGCTCGTAGCGGCACTTTTCATTATGGTCGCTTTCGCTTCCGCCTCTACTAGCTTCAGGTTTGCAGCGGCAGCTTGAGCGTCGGCTTTACCTTTGAGCCAACCGCCTGCGAGTTCAGCTATTGGTCCGATTAGAGCTTGTAGCATTCTTAGCCTCCATCGCGTTAAAACCAAAATACGCAGCTGCTACGCCAGAAGCGGCGACAACATAAACCGCAGCAATATCTGCAATCAAAGTTGCTGCGTTATCAAAACCAAGGACAGAGGCCGCGAGGATGATAAGCGGGTAAAGCACCATTCCGGACAAAGCAAACCACGTCATGCCGCGTTGTGCATCACGTTTTGCATCAGCATCTTCCATCATACGGCGACGGTCTTCGAGCATGATCTCGCGTTCATCGGGATCAATTTTGCCATTACCGTTTAGGTCATACTCATCCTTTGTCATCCTCGCACCTCATTACTTGGTTACGTGTTAACACATAATGAAAGGTTTTTCCATCTATGTCTACTTCTTAGCCTTCTTCATGCAACGGCCCATTTTCTTGCAGGCGGCTTTTGATTTGCAAGACGCACAGTTTTTAAATGATGCTTTCTTAGTCGATTTTTTTGGTCGTCCGACCTGTTTCCCGTAGGTACCTTTTCCATATGGCATTACTTTTTCCTTTTCTTCCCGCTGGAGGTTGTTGACCACTTGACCTTCTTTGGTCCGGTCTTTTTCGACGCTTCAGACTTAGAAATCTTCGACGCCACTTTCTTCGGACGACACGCAGGGTATGGACGCTTTGACTTCCCCTTGGCAGACTTACGTCCACAAGGCTTTCCTGTCTTAACGTCGACCCATTCTTCGCCGAACCATTTGCCTAAGCCGCCTTTGCCGCTAGGCTTTTTTGCTTTTGCTTTTGCTGCCACGTTTAGCCACCTTGTTGTTGCCGCCTGTCCAGCCGCCGCCTTTCTCTTTGTACCACTTAGATGCCCACGCGTTAGCATATGCAGACGGATACACTTTGAACTTTTTCTTAGCCGCAGCTTTTGCGCGAGACCAAAGAGCAGAGTTTGTTGGGGTTGCCTTACTCATTACCACTTCACCTTATCTGCCCAATACGCCGCAGACATCTTGCCCTTCGCGATGTTCTTACCGTGACGAGCCTTGAACGACGCACGTTTCTTTTTCATCTTGTCGCCTTCGCCTGCTTTGGGTTTGCCTGCGGTCTTCGCACCTTGCTCCCCAAAACGGATTGTTTTCACCTTGCTGCCCTCTTTCGCCACGACAACGTGTGACTTCTTAGGGTGGCTTGGTGTGCGTTTGGGTTTGTTGTAACCAGACACTCCGGCCCGTGCGAGCCTTGGGTCTTTCTTACTTGTTGTCTTCTTCTCTGCCATTGAGACACCTCTCTGCTATTTTACGGTTGCTCGTTACAATCACGACCATTCCATCGTCGTCGTACACAACCCACTGTAATCGCCGCACCTGTACTAGCCGCACGACTCATCACCACCGCCCCTGATTTCTGCCGACCAACCAAACGACCGCTGCCATGATGGCGACGCCAGACGCTGCGCATACAATGCCCGCAGTCCACTCAACAATCTGACGCTTTAGTTCTTCTTTCCTGTACAACTCGTCTTTCCGTTGTTTTCGCATCTTAGCTTCAATCGACAATACTTCTTCCCATGCGGAGGGGCCGTAGTTCCAAGAGATGAAATTCTTTATTTCCTTGCGCATGTTCTCCATCTTCTTTTTTTGCGCAAAGATTTCGAGGGCAGTTTCTTCGTCTGAACCTTTGAAGGAATACCACGGGGGGTTCTTACTTTTCTCTTCGGCGTAGTTAAAATCGGAAAACGCCTTACCCCACTGCGAAAGTTGCCCCGTCATGTCTTGAATGTCGCGCCCGACAGAGACGCCGTGCTTGATCGCGTTAAACGCGGAAGTCGCGAGACCAACGGCTGAGATGGGATCAATCATGTTAACTGCAACCTCACAGGACAATAAGAGTCGGGGGAAACCCGGTAAACTCTGTCGAAGTAACTGTGTGGCTTAGAGCCGCAGTCATAATAGCAGGCTTTATAAAAGCCCAGTTGGAAGCTCTGGCCCCAAAGTGCTAGGACCAGAGTACAAGTCATTTTCTTTCCACCAGTCGGTCTAACTTTTCATCCAAGCGATCAAAACGATCAAGAACACGAGTTATATCGTGGTGTACTTCGGCTTTCGTGATGTATTCACGCGCCATCTCTTCTCTCGTCCGGTTCAACAGAATTTGGATACGTTGCACCTCGGCATACGCACTACGAAGAATCCAACTTATTAATCCTAACGCAGCGGTAAGAACCGCCGACCACAACATATCCATTTCCATATCGCTAAGCGGCGTCCTTCACGGCTTGTGGTGTAACATCGACAACAGCCTGAGCCGCTGCACGTTCTTCGTTGTCCTTAGTGATCTCAGGGTTTTCTATCGTTTCAATAGTAGGCTCTGCGTCCACCAT
>Ga0098055_1001568_pt1 | contig 12299 bp, 7 predicted proteins | sample 17_taG_FD_75107 | JGI IMG/M metagenome (GOLD analysis project Ga0098055, IMG submission 75107) | Marine viral communities from the Subarctic Pacific Ocean - 17_ETSP_OMZ_AT15314 metaG | ecosystem: Environmental > Aquatic > Marine > Oceanic | place: Pacific Ocean | collected 2015-01-18 | reverse complement strand
TGTCTATTGAGACTGGCTGGTATTACCATCATGCTCACAATATGCACTTATACAATAACAAATTATAATCATGAAAGAAATATTTTATTTATACCACATTCCTGGTAAAAAAATAGGAATAACACGTAATCTTAAGGATAGGGTTACGAGACAACAAGGTTACAGCTCAGAAGAATACGAGGTTCTACTTACTAGTGATGATATAGATTTTATATCTAACAAGGAAATAGAACTTCAAAAGTCTTATGGCTATAAGGTAGACCGGCAGAAATATAATTCTTTAACCAAAAAAAATAACTGTAATATGAAAATAAACGTAACAGAACAAACAACAACTTTTCCTGTTCCAATAAGTAAACTTAAGGGTAGATTAATGGATAATATAGGTTTAAAATGGGAGCATCCAGAGTTTGGTACATTTGAAATAACTAAAGATAATATACCTTGGATATTAAGAAATGCTAAAATATCTATGTATAATACACAGAGATGTTATATATATAATAAAGCTTTTCATATTAGTGCTAAACCAAGTACAATTAATTCTACATATCCAGAACAATCTTTTTCTTATAACAATACAGAAAATATGTATGATCTAATTAGAGCTTGGGCTACTGATAAAGGGATATATAGATCTGGTGATGCTAGAACTCAGTTTGTAAAACTTATGGAAGAAGCTGGTGAACTAGCTCAAGCTATATTAAAAAACGATGAACCCGAAGTTATAGATGCTATCGGTGATATGGTTGTTGTATTAACCAACTTAGCTAAACTAAGAGGTCACAATATAGAAGACTGTATAACAAGTGCTTACAATGTTATATCTAACAGAACAGGTAAAATGATAAATGGCACGTTTGTAAAGCAAGAAAGTTTAAGTGAAACATTATGATAACAAAAACTAGAAAAATGGTTATAAAAACAAAAGATAAGATAGTACAAAGTGTACTTAGAAAAATGGATGAACGTAGTTTAGCAGGTCAAAAAAAGTACGGAGCTACAATGATGGAGGAGATAGAAGGTCAAAAGAAAGATCTAAATAGATTTATTATTGACGTTCAAGAAGAATTAATGGATGCAATACTGTATCTTGAATCAGCTAGACATTGTTTGAGAGATGAAATAGAAGAAGCTATGTTAAACCGTATAAATATTATAGGTCAAAACGGTAACAATGGAGAGCATTATAACATAGAAGTAAATGAAGAAGAAATCTTATAAAAGAAAAAAAGGACCAGTAAGATCTAAAAAAGTTACATATGACGGTATTGAATTCGCTTCAGGTCTTGAGAAATATATGTATATGGCTTTAAAAAAAGCAAAGATAAAAGCTAAATACGAAGGAGAGACATTTGTTTTATTAAATGGTTTTCATTTTGAAAATGAAGTTTATGAAAGACAATCTAATGGTAAAGGTGATTACAAAAATAGAGGATGTAAACGTATCCTACCTATAAAGTATACACCTGATTTTATTGGAGAGAATTTTATAATTGAAACTAAAGGTAGAGCAAATGAATCATTTCCTATGAGATGGAAGTTATTCAAGCAGCTTATAGTCAGGCAGTTCCCAAATGTAACATTATACAAACCACAAAATCAAAAAGAATGCGACGAGACAGTAAGGATAATCCTAGAGCAAAGAAAGCAATAGCTAGACAAAAATATGCGGAGCGTCAAATAGACAAATATGTAAAGTGGTCAATGAAAGTAAGAGGATATGTTAAATTTAAAGATATATTAAACCTCCAAAAAAAGTATGGTATAATATGTCACAGTAAAAGTAAATTTTAAAATTAATAATTAAAAAGTAGAAATATGTTAAAAGACAAAAATTGGAGATTATCGCTAGGGTTTTATCCTGGTATATTATTTGGGTGTAGAAATTATTATGGTGAAGAATATAATCAAATTGTATTTTATTTACCTTTTGTTGATATAGCCCTAGAATACGAAAACTAAATAAATGAACAAGGATAAAGCGCTTTTAAGCGATATTACAGTACACAATAAATATGCAAGGCATATTGAAAGTAAAGGAAGAAGAGAGACTTGGGATGAATTACTAGATCGCAATAAGGTAATGCACTTAAAACACTATCCGAAACTAACGGAGGACATTGAGGATTTATATACGAACTACGTTTTGCCAAAGAAGGTATTACCTTCCATGCGATCACTGCAATTCGGAGGGAAAGCTATTGAATTAAACAATGCTAGGGTGTACAACTGCGCATTCATGCCAGTTGATAGCATCTATTCTTTTAGTGAAGCGATGTTTTTATTGCTAGGAGGAACAGGGGTAGGATACTCTGTTCAGAATCATAACGTAGAAAAATTACCAGAAATACAGAAACCTAATTATGGCAGGAAAAAAAGGTATATTGTGCAGGATAGCATCATCGGTTGGGCAGATGCAGTTAAAACACTTTTCAAATCATATACCGGGAAACTTACCTCCCACATTACGTTTGATCTCTCAGACATTAGAGAAAAAGGAGCAACACTCGTAACCGCTGGAGGGAAGGCACCGGGCCCTGAACCATTAAGATTATGTTTAGTTCAGATTGAAGCAATTTTAAGACAGAAAGAAGATAGAGAGCAACTAACAGATGTTGAGTGTCATGATATTATGTGCCACGTTGCTGATGCTGTATTAGCTGGGGGAATAAGAAGAGCAGCAATGATCTCATTATTCGATCTCAACTCTGATGCAATGTTAAGTGCTAAATCCGGTAATTGGTGGGAAATGAATCCACAAAGAGGTAGAGCAAATAATTCTGTATCTTTATTACGCCATAAGATTGATAAGAGAACATTCGACAACGTAATGGAAAGAATAGAAGCTTCTGGATCTGGGGAGCCGGGTATTTACCTTACAAATGATAAAACCTGGGGAACAAATCCGTGTTGTGAAATTGCATTGAGACCGTACCAATTCTGTAATTTAACAGAAATTAATATGGCCACTGTTGAGGACCAAGAGGACTTCAACCAGAGAAGCAAAGCCGCATCTCTTTTAGGGACATTACAAGCTGGTTATACAGACTTTCATTATCTTAGAGACGTTTGGCAAAGAACAACAGAAAAGGATGCTTTAATTGGGGTTTCTATGACTGGTATAGCTGATCATAATATATTAGATTTAAACTTTGAAGAAGGAGCTAATATTGTGAAAGAAACAAATGAGTGGTATTCTAAACTGATTGGTATTAATCGAGCAGCAAGAACTACCTGTGTTAAACCAGCGGGAACTACCTCGCTAGTATTAGGGACATCGTCTGGAATTCACGCTTGGCATAATGATTATTATGTTAGACGAATGAGATTGGGGAAAGATGAAGCTATATATTGGTATTTGAAATCTGTATTACCCGAAGGGTTCTTAGAAGATGAATTCTTTAACCCTACAACAACAGCTGTGCTTTCTATTCCTCAGAGGGCTCCAGATGGAGCTATTACAAGAAATGAATCTGCTATAGATTTATTAGAAAGAGTTAAACAAATATCCCGCGATTGGGTTAAGCCTGGAACGGTAGATGGATCAAATACTCATAATGTATCATGCACTGTTAATGTTAAACCCGAGGAATGGAAAATTTTAGGAGAATGGATGTGGGTTAATAAAGAATACTACAATGGATTGTCTGTGCTACCCGCTGACGGTGGAACTTATAAACAGATGCCTTTTGAAGATTGCTCTAAGGAAACTTACGAGAGTATGATGGAGAAATTACTGCAAGCAGAGATAAACATGGAATTAGTGTCTGAAGAATTCGACCAGACTTCTTTCTCTGAGATTATAGCTTGTGCAGGAGGAGCTTGTGAAATTAAGTAAGTGAATAATTAAGAAATAAAAAAGCGGTATCGTAATTGGTACCGCTTTTTTTTATTATGTATAAATAATATTACCACATATTGGAAATATCCTTATACTCTGTTTGAGCGTCAAAACTCGGGCAAGCCTTCTTAGAAAAATCCCTATGCCCAAAGATTTCTATTTCAGGAAACTCTAACTTAAGATACTTAAGCATGTGAGTTAGTGACGCTTTTTGTTCCTCCGTTCTTGTGTCTTTTGGTTTTAAATGTATAGCATCTATACCTCCAACGTATGATATTCCTATTGATCCCGTATTCTGACCTTTGCAATGGGCTCCTGTCTTTTCAACAGGTCTCCCTTCGTGTACCGTCCCGTCGAGGTATACTACATAATGATAACCAACATCCGACCACCCTCTAGCTTTATGCCATCGGCGGATCTCTTCAACTGTTGTTTCTCTGCCTTCTGGGGTAGCAGTGCAATGTACGATAACCTTGTCTACTTTTCTCATTTTTTCTTACGGTTTCTTTCCATTAAGTATTCCTCTAACATCTTTCTGGTTTCTGCCTCCTTAGCTTCTTTGTTCCTTTTTCTAGTTGCTGCAGCCTTTTTCGCTGATGCACTACGTTTAGCTTTTATTCTAGCGTAGTGGGCTTTTTTCTCCGCCGCGGGTAGATTAGCTATTGAATCGATCTTGGCTTGCTTCTCTTTCTCTTTTTTAGCTTTCTTCTTCTCCGCTTTCTTCTCTTTATTTTTTGTTTTTATTTGAGTATGTATTAGATCTTTCTCTTCGTCCTCAGCTCCCACGTGCCAAGTTTTCCACCCCATTGCTAATGCCATCCTTTGCATTGCGGAATTCCTCTGATCTAAGGCTTCCCCTATCGATTGTGATTCCTGTATCACTCTATCTAATGGTAAGTTAAAAGCAGCAGAACTTACTCCCCCTATAATTTCGTATGTAGGTGATAGACTATATCTTCCGCCCATAGTTATATCCCAAGGCCTTTCCTCTATTAAATCTTTGTTCCACTTATAAGTTTTGTAAGCCCCATAACCTTTTCTAAATTTTGATCCTATAGCGGGTGCTACATTTAAGGCTTCTATTATAGTATATGCATGATCACCTTTCCATCCAGCCTCTTCTTGAGCAATACCTTTTCTTATAGTATTTTTAATACCCACAACAATTGCCCCATACATTCCCGATCCTTTTAAAACGGAATCAAGCATACCATTGTAGATAGAAATCAATTTCTTTTCTTTTTTAGCATCTCTTTTCTCATCATCGTCTTCGTCGTCCTCATCAAATCCAGGTAATAGTGCGAATAAAGAATTAGATAAAGCGTTGAATAGGAAGCCTTGAATAGTACTATAATATATCATCTTAGATATATGAGCTTTAACATCCCCTCTTCCGTTTATTAAATCTAAACCGGCTTTCTTCACCAGACGGGTGTACTGCATAGAGGTATTTTGGAAAGCTAATAATAGCCTACCCGATACACTTCTTTGCTCTTGAGAGACTAGTGCTGGATCCCCTGACTGCTGGGTTGCATCTGCTATTTTAATGAAATCTAACCAAGCTTTCTTTTTCGCTTGCTTCTCTGTGTATAAACTGCCTCCCTCTGAGTTCTTCCTTTCTAGGTATGTATTCAACCTATTTCTGTAGAAAGTCGCTCCTCCTGCGGATATAGCGAAACTATCTACTATTTGTGTCGGCGTAAACCCAATCTTTAATAAATAAGAGATAACAGCTTGAGGCTTATTACCTGATGTAGCTGCTGCATTCGCAATTTCAGCTTCCTGAACATCAGATTTTAAACCGCTTCTTCTCTGTTTCATTTTCGCAGAATTGAATATCATAACGAAGTCACTCCAGTATTGCTTTTGGTTTGCAAATGCAGTCGCTGCTTTCGCTGGGTTATTATCAGACCAGTTAATGAAGTTCACAATAGATAAAGTCTGCAAGGTGGCTGATCTCCTATTAAAGAACATGATCGCACCTATCGAATTATTTATCCAATTCATCCATCTGTTAGTGATTCGATCTGTGTTTACAGATCTATTACTACCACTCTTCATTGCTTGAATAGATCCCTTTAAGGCATCCTTTAATTTCAACCCGAAAAGAGCTTCTACTTTATTCAAGTTTTTATCAGAGAATATAACGTCAACATTTTCTATGAATTCCGCTAGGTATTTTTTTCTGTTTACCTTACTAGCAATTTCGTCAATATCAGACAATAATGTTTGAGCATCCCAGTAATGCGAAGGTTTAGTCCATTCTTCTACCATAGCCACTTGCATAACCCCATTAGCGATATTCCACAAGTCTTTATCTTTGTTTACGATAGCTACTAAAGCTGCCTGATCTTTTTCTGAGATACCAGGTATTGTGTGTCCTGCTTTATTCCATAGATATACCCTAACTGCCTGGTCATTAGTGAATTCTTTGTTTGCTGTAAGTTTACGAAGTTTATTTTTAGCTTCTGGGTGTAGTTTAAATAAGGCTTTCGTACCATCTTTAATTCTTTGTCTCTCTACATTTAATCTTTCAACCCCTTCAAAATAAGGATTCATTAAACTTCTTTCAAAGAACTTTTGATCTGATTCACCTTGTTTGCCTCTTCCTACAAGTGTGTATTGTGTTAGTCCGCGGAAATCATCTGCCGATGGCGGTACAAATATTCTCCATCTACCTTTCCTAGCCCCTAATCTTCTACTCACAATCTCAGAGAATTCTTTCTCCCAATTTACTCCAGTTTTACGCTGAATTATCTTATTGAAACGTTGGTCTAGGCTCTGGCTAAATTTAATCTTAGCTTGAACTACTTTAGACTTGACATCTAATACGTTTAAGACAGCCTTTACGGCTTTTGTATTCCCGGTATGATCGTCAGCGAAGTAAAAATCATTGTATCCCTCTGCAGCCTTCGTTACCATCCAGTCAGCTTTCGCTTGAGGATTTCCATCCGCTAGACCTATTATATTGTCTACCTTAATGTCTAAACCTATTCCTTTAAGAAATGAATGTATAGCATCCCGTGAGTTGGCTGGACGAGCGGTAAGTATGTATACGTGATCATTACCAAATTTCTCGTTACGCTTAATAGCTTTGTCGAACATAGGGCCTTTCTTACCCTTCATCACTTTACTGAACTCACTGAAATCGAATTCAGCCCCTTGTTCAAGAAGTTGATCACTCTTAGCCGCAAACTCAGCTGCATTTAACTTACCTTCAGAACCGTCGGGCATCGTATATAATACATTGCTTTTAGTTCTAGCTAACGTATCATCAAAATCCCATACACTAATACCTTTCGCAGGTTTATTAGATAAAGAATTCTTTATAGCTATGTTAACTGCCTTCACAGCACTAAGAGAGAGGGAGATCTTATGATTTGCAGCGATATTGCTTAGTACACTATTAATCTCTGCCGGGTTCGAAAGAGAAATATTAGAAGCTTCAATGCCTCCCTTTAAACTTGGGAATACCCTTAATGAATTAGTATACAACTCGGTGCCTCTGATTTTGTTTCTAGTCATCCTAGCATACAAGGTGACATCCGCCTTAAGCTCTTCCGTCCCCAGGTTATGTTTGTCTTCCTTTAAATGGAATAAACCTTTATTGCCTAGGTCCATATAGTGAACTCCCTTTTCATTATAAAGAGCATTTATTACAGACTCATCAGAGTTCTTTGTTACGTTTAGCTTCTTTAACTCTCCAGCCTCCACTAAAAGTTCAAATACTTCTTTCTCAGCGTATAATTTCCCATTTTTCCTAACTTCAGCAAAAAGTCCTGCTTTTTTAGCGATTGCTAAACCTGCTTTATTATAGGCCAGCATTTTGTTTCTATATTTTTGGCTATCTAACTCTTCAAATAATTCTTTAACCCCTTTAACCTCTATTAGATTTTTCCTAGTGAAAGATAATTCCCCGTCCTTATTATAACGAGCGGTGAAGCTACTCATCTGGGCTACGTCATTTAATTTAAGCTCTATCTGAATTTCTTTAGTGCCTACGATAAGTAGGATGTCTCCTCCGATAGACCGTCTTTTGCCTATCAGTTTTACCTTTACATCTTTGTTGTTAGAGGATTTTATTACTTTTCTTATAAAGTTTTCGTAAGCAATCCCCATGTTTTTTGCTCTAGCATCCGAGAATTTACCTACCATCCACATAGCCCCATCGAAATAGTTCTCAATTAATGCAGCTATTTCTTGGTCATCTATCTTAGATAAATACTCTTTGTAAGCTTTATCTCCTTCGTTTACGAATATTTTTAAAGATTTGTTGTGTTCCTTTATAACTTGAGGAGCCTTAAGGGGATTCTTTTTAATTGACTCAGAATATTTAACGGTACCTCTCTCTATATGCTTATTTATGACCTGAGTGAAATTGTCCATCAGAGCTACTCCCTTAGCCTCTTGGTTCCCTTCAAATGCTTTACTTATAGGAGATTCCTCGTCGTGCAACTCCTTAGAGAATATTTCGAAACCAAATTCCTCTGCTAAAGCTTTACCTAAAGATTCCCTTTTTCCTCTTATGAGTTTACCTTTTTCATCTACAAATAAAGCTACGAAATCTTCATCGCTTATCTTATCTGCCGCAACTCTTCTAACTATCTCATTACCAGCAGTTGCTCCTCTAACTAGCGTTTTTTCCCTATCTATCTTCTTACCTACCCATTCTGGATACGGCACAAAATTTGGGATAAATTCTTCTTGGGTTATGGTTTTGCCCCCTACGTTGACCTCTACCTTTCTTCCAGTGTATTTACCACCTACAGATTTCTCTATAGCCATGGGGATACCCCCTTTAACGGTTTTGCCTGTGTCTTTACCCATCATATAGGTAGTAGTCATGTTCTCTACAATCGCCTTCTTGTTCTTTATCAAACCTTTCTGGTAACTGCCATCCTTCAACTTCCCCATCCTAGCAATGATCAGTTTTGGTATAGCCCCTGCGTCTCCAACCACTTTGCCTATAGCTTTTTGCATCTCTAGAATTAGGGGTATTGTAGCCGCATTATTGCCGGCCGCATCAGTCATCTTCGACTCTAACCCCCCGACTATCTCAGTAAGCTTGTCTTTTATAGCCGTAATTGTAAAGTTCGGTATAATATTACTCTTTGTTAACGGCGTATACCTTCTCTTCTCAACTCTCTGAGGCCCGGCTTCTTCTTTTGCTTCAACCTTTTTTGCCTCAGCAATATCTTCTTTAAATCCCCCCTCTCCTTCTTTCTTAGCTTTACCTATAGCTTCTTTAATCCTATTTCTTATACCATATTGACTACCAATAATATAACCTCCAATATCGTCGTTTGTCTCCGGGTTGAAGTTCATTATATTCTTCTTGAACTGCACACTAATAACATCAGTAAAAAAGTCATCCCAGGATTTACCATAAACATTGTCAGCAACAATGCCATACCCTGCCGCTATCTTTCTTATTAGAGGATTTAACATACCATCCTCAATCTTCCGAATAACCTGTCCGGCTATTTTCCCCTTATATTCCTTACTAGTAGTCCCTTTAGGTACCATGTCCTTTAACTGGTCCCCTATTTGTTTTTCGTTAGCCTTCTTTTTAGAATCAGTTTTAGCTTTCGGTTTAGCTTCTTCTTTTGTCTCTTTCTTCTTAGCTGCCCTTAACTTGAATTCTAAGTTGGATTTTGCGGACTCATATTCTATTTCGTCATCGAAATCATACGGGTCTAGCTCGTCTAGCTTTTGTTCAATAGCTGACACCGAAAGTTTTGGCTTAGCTTCACTTGTCTTATCCTTGCTGTCTTTGGGTACATCAGTATCTTTAATTATAGGAGAACCTTCTATTATTTTTCCGCCAAAATGGGACGACTTATTATATCCCTTTACGAATTCATAAGTCCCTCTACCCTGGTCTTCTTTAAACTGGAACTTACTTGGAAGTTTACTTAAGGTGGCATTAACGAAGCCCCTTATTTTACCCAGTGAAGATTCTTTGACACGATGTCCATCCGCTAAGACATCCGACATAGCATTCATAACCTCTTCATAGTAGTCCTTGCCCTTCTCAGTAACCTCACCTTTAGCATTCTTCTTGGTGTAACTTTGATCTACTCTGTACTTGACCTTTGTATACAGGTCTGCATCATTTTTCTTTAGGTATCCCAATAAGGCCTCCCCAGCTTTGTCAATTCCTTCTTGACCCTCCTTTTTAAAATGTTCTTTTACCCAGGAATGCAATACCTCATGAGTATAAACTCCTATTCTGCGATTTTTAATAGAGTTATCTAGATGTACAATTATTTTACCGTTAAAGTTTGCTCCCTCAAAGTTTCCACTTTCCAACGATCTCTTTAGTTTTGCCAAGTCAGCGTCCGTTGCATTGGGATTGTGATCTTTATACCACTTCATTACTGCCTCGTCTGCTTCATTTCCTTCAAAGGTCTCAATTTCAACGTTTAAGCCTGTTGCTTTGCTAAACTTTTCAGCATTAGATTGACCCTCTTTAATCTTATCTCTATATACACCATCAACGTAATCGTTCATAGCTCTACTCTTAATATCTTCGACGGAGGGATCTTTTTGGCCCTCTTTCTCTAAAGCTTTTCTTGCTATGTCTAGTCCTTCTTGTTTAGTAGCAGGGGATTGCTTAGCGTAATTGCCGAGTGTAGTTAAGTAACTGTTATTCAACATCTTAGTATCATACAACCACCAACCAGTAGTGTTATCTAAGGAGAACTTAGTATACGTGTAATTATCTTTAGTTTTTTTAGTATCAGCCTCATCCGCTAACAAGTCCTCTCTTTGCTCTGCTAATTTATTGAACTTAGCATCAAGCTGTCCTTTGATAGCTTTAAGTTGTTCCTCTCCTATGTTTGGATTTGATACGGCTTCTATTAACCTCTTGTTTAACAGACGCATCTGTCTATTCTTCTCTTCTACCTTATAAGCCTGTTCTGGACTCAGAGATGACCCCACTTTGTATAGCACTCCGTCCTCTATGCCCCTCATCTCCCCCATCAGATCGTCTACACTTTCTTGAACTTCTTTAGACAGGTTTAGGTTCAATGGCTCTATATCTTGCCAACTTTGTAACTCTGGTCTATTTGTGAGTTTTCTTAAGGCACTTAATGCGTCCCTAAGCTTTGTAGTCTCTTCTTTGCTTTTCAATACGCTTATGTATCCTTGTCTCAAACTCGGAGGCAGGGTAGCTCCAGCCATAGTTGAACCCATAAGAGCACCTTGGGCAAAAGATTCCAACCCACCCTCGAAGACATTCTTATCTTCATTTAAGATCATTATATCTACATAATTCTGCCAAAGTGTAGTTAACCATTCAGTTCCGCCTTCAACACGAGCACCTTTGAAAAGGGTTTTTGCTATCATTGCAGCCCCCTCTTTAATCGAGTGTGGGGGCAGCATTTTTATTCCCTGCCTTAAATTTTTCCAGAGAGATATTGTACCAAATCTTTCGAAAACAACCTCCCCTATCCCATGCAACGCCTGGGAAGAATACACCTGAGCTGCAGATAATCCCATAATCTCCTTATCAACAGCCATCTCCTTATCTATAAACGATTTAGCGAATTCGTCCATATCCGGGTTCTCCTCTAGAAATTTAGTGTTTTTTATCAATCGCTCTGCCGCATTTTTTTGCTTTTTAGCTATTTCTAAACCTTTTCCACCAGCTCCAGAAAGGGCAAATAAAGGCATAGCAAGGGGTCCTGTCGCAGCCATAGCTAAGGATGGTATTAAATTGACTGCGGAACCAGCTGCCCAACGGCCCGCATCTCCTATACTTCGTATCTCATCTACAGCTATAGATCTTTGGTACCGCTCCGCTTCCTTGTCTAGACTCTCACTCAAAGAGACTAAGCCTGTTATTTCGTCTACAGTTTGAGACATTAAAAAGGGATCCGTCAGCAAGTGAGCATTTGCAGCCATATTTAGTCCGCCTCCACCTGTCAATAATCCTAGTTGTGCGGTAGCATAAGCTATGTCTGTTCCGAATTGTTTGAATTTTGTACGGAGTTCTCTGCTTCTATTGTAATCTCTATTGAAGTCCATTAAAGCAATAGGAATAGCTTTCTCTCTGTCTAAAATCCCGTTATCTATCAGTCTCTTTTGCTCCGCCTGTAGAGCCCCTTGTTTTTCTATATACTCTACTTCCTGAGCTTTTGCCGCCGTATAGTTTGCTTGAGTTGGATTTTTCTTATAGGATTCTATAGAACTATAGTAACTCTCTCGGATTTCACTTACATTCTGGGCTTGGACCCCAAAATTCACAATGTTTTCCCTATCTTCAGTAGCTAAGGCTAGTACATCCATTCTTTTATCTGGATCTAACCCGTTTGTAAATCTTATGCTTTCATCTAAGGTGTACTTATTCTTCCGTTTTTGGTCATAAGCGACCAGCTCTTCTTCAGAAAGATCTGCTATGTATCCATCCTTCACCCATTTTTTATAAGCTTCAAACTCCTCTTGACTA
>Ga0098055_1001562_pt1 | contig 12319 bp, 17 predicted proteins | sample 17_taG_FD_75107 | JGI IMG/M metagenome (GOLD analysis project Ga0098055, IMG submission 75107) | Marine viral communities from the Subarctic Pacific Ocean - 17_ETSP_OMZ_AT15314 metaG | ecosystem: Environmental > Aquatic > Marine > Oceanic | place: Pacific Ocean | collected 2015-01-18 | reverse complement strand
TCCAACTAAAGCGTTCTTGTCCGGCATGCTACTATCTCTAGCCTCATTAAGACCCGTTACATCACGGATCATTTGAAGATAGTAGTTGTACGTCGTTATCAAACTCTGGATCTTATTCCCACCGCTCCCGTTCTGGATCTGCTGGATAGGAATTTTACCTGGGTTGATGTCACCATCGCTAGTGAAGCTTCTACCTATAACCGAACCCGTTTGGAAGAACATGTTAAGCGCCTCTTGTGGGTTGTAGTTAGTTCCATTACCTAGATCTACTTCGGCGAGTCCGTCTGCGTCTAAATATACTCCGTCCGGCACCATGCGGTTTAGAACCTGCTGGAGTTTCAAGTGCGTGAGTTGCACCATGTCTGCAAACCCAGTAATTCTTTTCACAAGAGAATCTATCTTGCCCTTGTACATTTTTGGGGCGACAATCTGATAGTTCATTTTGACAGACCCAAAGTCAGACTTTGTTCTCATCATATTGGGAGCGATCTCCCACTTGAGCAGTTTGTTGCACCCAAGTACATACACGCCTTCGTATAGCACTTCAACCACTCTATCTAATCTACTGAACTCACCCTCCATTTCCGCAGGAGGATTGAACGCGTCAGTCTTAGGTATAACCTTGTCGGCGCCAGTACCTGTTGTCTTTAATTTGTATACGTCGTTCTGGTGGGTCTTATAGTTAAAGTACAGAACGTGTATTTTGTTCTTATCACCTGAATCTGTAATCCGAGAAGTAGGGGCACTTGCTGTTTGTCGAATTTCTTCTATATCAGATTCTGTTAGCCGCGGGTTTTCTCTAACTAGTTCGTTGATGGGTATTTCCTTTACTTCACCAACGTAGTATATATCCTCAAAATAAGGGGACTCAGTGTAAGAGTATACTAGATTCGCTGGGTCTACGTATTTCACCTTAGCCCCGTCACTCCAATCAAATGTGGTTTTAGTAGCACCAATACCTAGTACTGTTAAGTCGTTTAAAACCCTGCGTCGGGTCAAGTCGTAGTTACTACCTTGCAATAGAACATTTATTGCCTGCTCTTCTGCTACTTCTATAGACTGCTTATAATTAAGCTGCATGTGGAGCTGGAGCTCTTCTTGTGTTTCTGGTAAAGTCTCAACATCGTTCTCATAAAGGTCGATATTGAAATTAGCTTTAACAGCGTCGTTGTATTCCCTAGACTCTATGTCTCGTATCATAGACTCCATGTAGTCTGTTCGCTGGTCAACACCGTGGCTATCCTGAGATAGGGCATTGACTTCATACGACCTTTGCGACATGCCGTTTACGACGATATCTACGAACTTAGGTATTATAGGAACTGGTTTCCAGTCCAAGTTTAAATAACTTAAATCCCCGTTTATAGAAAGCTCGTTCTTGTACTTCTCTACGGATTGCTCTCCACGGGCATAGAGTCTCAACTTATGAAACTTGCTGTAACCGTCGACATACTTCGACGTTGATCCTGCAAACCATTCCGATTCAATTGCTTTCGCTACTTCGCGCCCATACTCGGGCGACATTTTTTCTAGGTCACTTACCGCTTGCGACGGAAAACTAACTATAACAGACTCTGCCATATTACGTTTTTATAATTCTTGATGATACTCCACTATTATTATATTTAGATATCATAAGGTTAACTGGTTCTCTCTTAGTCTCGGGGTTGGGTCGGTATAGTTGCCTGTTGCAAGCCATGATGGCTAGTCCAGAACTTATAGAGGCGTCGTGCTTTGTTCTCTTGTTAATATTAAACTTAGCCCAATCGTTTAGTGTCTCGTTAAAATACATGGTTCCAAACCCCTCTTCAGTTTGACCCACGTGGTAATTTATATACATCTCTATTGCCGCGGCATGAGCCTGCTTAATGTCTTCACTGGAGTTTGGCATTCCACCAACCTCTCTTTCTGCTACAGAAAGCTTATTCCAAGCCTTGTCTGGGCGGTTCATACTGAACCCTCTGTAACCTCTCCTTCTAAGGTAGTATAAAAGCCTTGGCTTATTATTCTCCGCTAGGATCGGCATGCCGTAGAACACAAGTGCCATAAGCACGTCTTCGAAAAATATCTCTGCGGTTTGCGGTCTAGCTATGTATTCTAGAAAAAAGGTATTCGCGGGCGCATCCTCCATGGAAAACTTAGTTAATCCATGTAACGCTCCCTTTGAGCCCCTTTTGTCTACTGTACCCGATATATCGTATGAGTCACACCCGAAGGCACCCATGTGTTCGTTACCGGGATACTTTACACCATTCTTAGTTATGACGTGGTTTTGTGATGCTAGGTTTGGAACCCAGCTTACTTTAAACCTACCGTTTGGATCTGGACTAAAAGTCACCTTGGTGTCCTTCACTCCATTCGCCCATTGGAAGTTCCCTGTGGTTAGCACAGCAGAATTCCTTTGCCCCTCATTGTAATCTATCTGCTCGTATATCTTCACGAGGTTAAATAGACTGTTCTTAGTCTCATCTCTAAAAGCGTGCTCCTCCGTTCGGGGAAACTGCCTATAGAATTCGTTTAATGCGTCTTGGTCATCCTTCAGTCCCTCTGCCTCGTTCTCCCAGTGATCTACCACGCCATACTCTATCTCCTCGCCGTGAGGATCGAAGATTTGGTCTTCTGGGTCGTGGAACACAGGGTGGCCGTGTTCATCAATAAACCCTTCATAGTTCCACTCCATGGGAATAAACAAAGAGTATAGACCGGACTTAGTCTGCCCATTTCTATTTCGCTTCTTAACGTCAGAGTCGTAATACAGATCTTTGAAGTTCTGTCCTCCCTTATCCAAGGCGTTAGACGTACTTCCCATCATGCACTTCCCGATTATTCTGCTACCAAGTCGCAAGCAAGTCTTAGTAACTCGCCAGTTGTTTTTTATGTTATCTGGTTTCTCCCACTTTCCACTCTCGTCATGCACTAACAAAGCTAACTTCTCTCCGTCATAACTATTATCACCTGTATTCTTCCAATCTATAGTAGTGTCCAATCCTTCGACATCATCTAGCTCTTCGCGCTCTCGCATCTTGCGCCTAGTGAATTTCTTCGCCGGGACTCTATAGGCTAGCTCAGACTTCGGGCGGTCCATACCATCTTGTATAGGCTTAAAAAAGAACGGGTAGTTCAAACTTATGGGTACCACTTTGTCAGTGAACATCTTCTTAGCGTCTCCACCTGACTTAGATAGTATCCCAAATCTACTATCACCTGCGAGAGTAGCTAAATTAACGGTTTCAGCCGAGCTCATAAACGAGAATCCAGACCGTCGGTTCTTAAGGTAACACATACCATAACACCTCTTATCTACCTTACACGCCTCCCAGAAAATAAAAAATAACCTATTGGCTTCACGGAAGTCTGGTGCGCCAACGTCGATCTTGCTCCACTGTAGGTACATATAGTACGACCCCGGTATCCAGGTCTTCACCCCGTTGTTGGTGAACCAAAACCCCTCGTCCCTTCTTTTGAACTCTTGATCTATGTACGCATAGTGCTGTTCCTTGAACTCGTCAGGGTAGGTCTGCCAATCGAATACTGTCTTGATCTTTTTGAATGCAGGGTTTTCGTCAAACCTCTCCCACTTCTGCTTGTCTTTACTGGTGCTATTTGAGTAAACAGTTTTAGGTGCTAGAGGTAGAGCTATCTTAAACCCTTGTATCTCTAGTATCTCGCCTATCTGCCCGGACTTTCCCACAACAACTATATCATGCTGCTTGTCGTAGCCTTGCTTCCAGCTCTTGCTCTTGTTGAGCCTCTTGAGCGTGTTTAGCCTGACTGGCTCTATTACTTTAAATAACTCTACTCCCGGACTCATTTAGATCTACCTTCTGCAAAACCTTTAAACGCCTGCTTGGTTTTCGTGCCACCGTTAGATCCCCCAAGAAGCTCTTCCTCTTCCTGTATCCGGTGCAATATCTCAAACGCATCGAATATAGCAAGCTTCTTTGTGGCGGCTGCGTTCTTTAATCTATCCGCTGATATGTCGTCATCAGAGTCTACAATAGCTTCCTTAGCGACCTTGATTAGTTCCTCAACCGCTTTGTGCCCAGCTTGGATTATATGCTTCTTCGTCTCCTTGATATTCATATTGTATATTAATGTATTTACTCATGATCCGGTAGAGTCTCTCATCCTCGATCACAAACTCAAACTCGTCACCGGGTGAAAACCCTACCATAGATCCGACTTCAACACCACCATCAGAGTACCTAACTATACCAACTAGAGGCTTTTCAGTATCTAAAGAGAATCTATCGTCGTTCTTAATCGGCTGGACAAAGCAGTAACCTGGAAGGGTACGCCACTCTTCACCTGGGGCCCGATATAAGAATATTTGATCTGGTTGTACTAAGTAAGTGTCTTCATCAATAAAGGCTTTAGAGTTTCTCTCTACACCCTTAATGTCATGCCATCTCCTAAACACGTTGTGGTGTAGGATAACTTCGTCCCCAGGTCTTACCAACGTATCAGCGATAACCGGGGTAGCTTCGACGACGCCCACCCTATTTATATACTGGTGGTTGAACACTTCAGTATTTAAAATAAGGTCCTTGCCTTCTTCGACTTGGACCTTATTCTTATACCTATCACCAAACGGCTTTACCACGTAGTCAAATACCCCTCGCACTAGTACTCTAGATTATATTCAACCGACACTGCCATGTTCTTGTTGAAGTCTTTCCATGGTAGTACGTCTCCGTCTTTCTTTATATATATAGAAAACTTATCGGTACCTTCTATAATATCACATATTGTGTGACCGCCATATACTCCTTGTCCTACTGAGTAGTGCATAGAGTCGGTCTTGTAGTCCTTACCTATAGTAATCTTCCGTATGACATGGTTATTCTGCATCTTTTGGATAATTGATTGTGCCATCTTGTAGGTTAACATCATATGTTCCGTACTCTTCTTGTAGCTTACTCTGTAGCAGTGTTATGTTATCTTGAGCTGACGCAAACTGGTGTAGAGCCATGTGCTTTTGTGTCTCTATCTTACCTATCTCGAACTGCAACCCATTAACTGTGTTTACTGCTGACCTCAACTCTATGAGGGTTTCTTCTGAGATCTTCTCAGCCTTAGGCTTTAGATCCACTGTTTTTCCTTTTGCCATATTAAATTAAATTATTCTTTGTTGTTTTTTTGACTTGCTCCACCGAAGAAAAAGTCTACGATGGTGTTTACTTTAGCACTCATAGCGCCGAATACTGTAGAGATGAAACTAATCTCATAGTCGCTTAGGTTTATATCACCCAATACGAAGTAGTTGAACATTAAGTATGTTAACCCGAAGTAGGCTATCGTAAAAATTGCCGCGAGAACTTTCTGAATAAGCGCGTCGTCCTTGTACATATTACGAGCGCTGATTCTATCCTTGACTTCGTTATTGAAGGCTTCCTTCTCCGCTTCGAGTAGTACTTTCTTAAGCTCCAGCTTAACTTCTTCACGTTCTTTATCCGTTGTGATAACGGTGTCGAGGATTTTATCTGCATTGCTTACTACTTGGCTAAATAGTCCTCCTAAAATATTTCCAATCATCTGTCTGGATCTTTTATCATGTCGTCTATAGACTTATTCATAACTTTGTCCGTGTAGGACTTGTTGTTGTAAAACACATTGCTCTCTGACATGGGTATATCCTCTTCGCCTAGCAATATCCTGTATATCCTGTTCACCAGGTGGTTACACTTGAAAGACGTCTTGAATATAGAATACTTTATGGTAGTCCTGTTTCTATGCCTCCACGTATCTATCCACCCAGCGTTGCGCAACCTATTCCATCTATGCTTGTCCCAGGAATAGGCATACACGCCGTTTATAAAGTCGTCGCGTGTAAACCTACCCAAGTGGCTCAAGTATATCAAGAGCTCTAGATCAGCGTCCTTTATGTCGTTCTGCGCACATGCCCACTTTCTTACAATCCTGTAGTACTTAAGCAACTGCACTTCCTTGAGGTCCTCTGCGGTTATCCTCATTCTACAATAGCTATATCTCTAACCTTTATAACCCTGTATACTTTGTCTTCATAAGTTACGTCGTGGCCAGCGTGTTGGTCATATAGTATAGTATCACCTATTTTTACGACTTTGAACTGTTTGTCTATAGAAATGACTTGGGCCTTCTTGTACCTGCTCTCGGTATCTACTGCGTCGGTTAGCAAAAGGCCAGCCACATTTTTCGGGGCCTCCTTCTTGACTTCGACGATCACAAAATCATTTACCGCTCTCATCGACTCTTATATTTGATATAACACAATCAGCAGACATAACGGTCAATGCAACACTTACCGCATTCTTCAATGCTGTCTTAGTTACTAGCACTGGGTCTACGATGCCTTCGTCAACCATCCCGACTTCTTCTCCTGAGATAACATTTACTCCTCTGCCCTCTGCGGTTAGTTCAAGCAGTGGGTCTAATCCCGCGTTCTGCATGATAACCTGGAACGGCGCCTTAATAGCGTTCAGCAAAGCCCTGCTACCGGTGCCAGCCGGTAAAATTTTTCTAGAAGCATCAAGGAGGGCTATGCCACCCCCGGGGACGATACCCTCTTGCAACGCGGCCTTGGTGGCGTATATAGCATCTTCTACCCGGTCCTTCTTTTCTTTAAGCTCAACCTTTGAATTCGCCCCTACGCGTACTATCCCTACTCCGCCAGATAGCGTAGCTAGCCTCTGCTCCAACTTCTTTTTTATAAACCCGTTCTTTTCATTAGCGATCTTCCCGTTCAGGTCGTCGATCCTGTCTTCGACAGCCTGCGTCATCCCAGATAGTGTTATAACCGTGTTCTTATCGTCTGTCACAGATACTTCCGCCTCTCCTAGGTGTTCAACCTTAATAAGGTCTAGGTCATCCCCTAGTTCCTCATTTATGACTGTGGACCCCGTTAGGATGGCTAGATCCTCTATGGCGTCCTGTTTCGTTGGGCCAAACCCTGGTGGGTCGACAATATTTACTTTGATATTCCCCTTCACCTTATTCATAAGAAGGGCAGACTTAACCTGCTGGGACACTGGCGCTACTATAAGCAGTGAGCGGTTTGACTTAATAACATGCTCTAGTATCCCTTGGATCTTACGTATATTAGGGATCTCAGTGGATACCGTGAGGATATACGGGTTGTCTAGCTCAGCCAGGTGCTTCTCCACATTCGTTATAAAATGCGGTGATGTGAGGCCGCAATCTACTTGCGCGCCGTCTACGATGTCTGCGTATGTATCCTCTGTATCGCTGGACTCCATTAGTACAACCCCATGCTTCCCTACCTTGTCGTAGGCTTCAGCAATAATAGCCCCTAGTTCCTGGTCGTTGTTGCACGATATGGCACTCACAGCTTCTAGCATGTCACCCTCGACAGCTACAGAAGCTCCATCTAGGTATTCTAAGATTAATTGTAGTGTTTCCCCGACTTGTGTCTTAATATCTCTGATGGATTCCCCGGCGCTAACGTGCGGGAGGATCTCATTGATAAGGGCTTCAGCCAGTACTGTGGCCGTAGTAGTGCCGTCGCCGGCCTCTTTGACGGTTTTGCGGGCCGCCTCCTTAACTAGGGTTGCCCCCATGTTTTCGACCGGATCATATAAGACTACGCTCTCTGCAACGGTTACACCGTCTTTTGTTATGACCGGGCTGCCGCGTCCATCTTCGTAAATAACGCACCTTCCCGAGGCGCCTAGTGTAGATTTGACTGCTTTGGCAAGTTTATTGACCCCAGTGACGACTTTATCTTTTGCGCTCGCCCCGAAGTCTAGGTTTTTAACCAATTCGCTTGGTAGGTTGTACTCCATAATGTGGTATTGAAATGTATTAAATTAAATTGTGGTGTTATTTTTATGGGTTTATCACCTTATCCCATGTTTTTTCATTTAGGAGCAACCTCCCGTCCTTAGCTTGCGTGACATGTTTCCTAAGTCCCGAGGTATTTACCTTGTTATCCTTTGTTGGGTTCATCTCGTTCCAACTACCGTACACCCGCTTGCCGCGCCAGCGTACGTATTCTGCGTTTCGAGCCTCATCGTACCGGATTTTCTTTCCTGTGTCTACCATATTAGAATGTTTTAATTACTTTTGGTCCTTTATTGAACTCTAGTTTGCTTGCGAAGTGCTCTGTACTGCTGTTTATAGCGTCCTCGGCGCCATCCACCGTCTCTCGGCGGGTGATATCCACCCATTTGTCGGGGTCTGACGGGGAACTAACCTCTGTTTGGTAGTATCCGTTCGGTAACTGGGTGATCCTCCAGTTCTTTTTATCTGCTAAGTGTCTCCACTCGTCTAGTTTTTCTTCAGTCACCTCAGTACGGTTAGTTAAAGTGTTGGTTTGGTAATAAAAGTATGTCATAGTTTATTGGTTTTTGTTTTGGTGGGGTCTATGCCCCGGGTTTGTAGCCCTTGTAATTGGTGCTCTTTTTATTCTTTTTCACGGTTCCATGGCGAGTTGTAACCTTCTTGTCTCGGATCTTAATCCCTTCACCCTTGGCGACGAACTTGTCTACGAAACCACCTCCTAAGCGGCGTCTGCGGATCATCTTACCCTCTACTGTTACATCCCGGTCATCAACCCCTATTCCGTAGGGTCCCTTTTTAACCGTGCGCCATTTGCCTCCTTTGTATGCCATATCCGTGATGTTATCTTTACACAGGTATAGTCACATCTATTTCAGAAGGATTAAAACTGTGACATTAGCCTCTTACTCTAATCCTTATACCCTAGTCCTTACCCTAGATATTAGGGACTAATATCCTTAGGTATAGTAAATATAGGGGGAAAGTGTTGCCCCCTCCCCCTGGGGGGGCCCCCGTCGTATCGAAGTCGTATCTTTTACCCCACCCCCACTACAACTTTTTCATTCCATTTTTTCAATTTCACAATTCCACTACGAAGCAATATAGATATTATATTTGTAACAAAAAAGAAAACTAATAGCTAAACACACAATCTCTCTACGAGCCCATTTAGATATTATAACTGTAAAAACTCTATACCATGAAACTAAAAAGATTTGTAATCCGGAAAGCCTTAATTGGCAAGAATGAGATCATCACTTTCACCAACAAGAAAGGCGTTGACTTCAAGTATGATCACGATGCCGTGTACAGTGCTCACAAAGCTCGCTTCGATGCAATGCCTTGTTTCGAGAAGTACAAGACATATACTAACTCGTCTACCATGCCGGCATTCTGCCGCGACTTAAACCTCGCCAAGGCGAAGTAAGTTCTTGATGAAATACCTCGTGCAACACGCACCGTCACTGGCGGCAGGTCACCGACACCTGTGGGGTATTCTCATCATTCTTCTAATCATATAATTCTTCCAACATGAGTAAATTAAAGAAATGGATCGAACCACTCGGCTATGTACTGTTCTTCGCCGCATTCTTCATAATGTGGTCACTTATCATGTTCACCGCATTGTGCGAGTGAATTCCAATGTCACAACTTGGTGACGAATTGAGCTAGATATTACTAACATGAAAAATCTAATACACTTCCTCAATCAAAACAACATCTCCTTCTTTCAAACCTCTTCAACTCTTATTATATCACCAACAACCTCTCCTCAATTTGAATACCTCTATTATAACTTCAATAATACTTGGTTAGATCATAATAATGACATCATCATTCACTTTAATGATATCCCTACCAATCTCCCCAACCCTCACTTTCTAGTCCCTCCTTTAATTTTCTAAACTAAAGTCACAACTTGGTGACGAACCACCTTGGATATTATCAACATGAAAAATCTAACATACCCCCAGTTTGAGGACCTTTACCAAAAGGTTGAGTCAACCATTGAGTTGTCCAGCTGCCTCAGCCACCTAGATGGTGACATGGTAACTGATATTGCCAACCAATTAACCTCCGAGCTGTTAACAACCTTTGGGGTGGAGTTGCCAGCTAAATAAGGAAAAGGAGGCCGAGAGGTCTCTTTTTTTACCTTGAAATCACCTTTTAGTATAACCGCTGAAACACCGTTTCTAAACTGTGACAATAGCCTGTTACTCTATAACTCTATAAGGCTAATGTCACACTTTTCTAAAATCAAAGCAAAGTGTCAAGAAAAGGTGCGACTGCACAATATGACAAAGTGACATTTCGAAGGTGACATTCTGTCACTCGGTATTCTGAAACACCTGTTTTTACTGACAAAGTGGCATGACAAAGTGTCATATGCACTTTCACTCTTGGTGCAAGACTCCTTCAACTCTTTTTCCACAAAAATAAACTCACCCCTTTTACAATTCCAATACGACTACCTAAAGATATTAAATCTGTAACTAAAAAACAATTACAATGTCTAATACAATTAACTCTAAGCGGTTTGTTCTCCGCAAGTCTTTGATCGGTAAAGATACTACCATCTCAGTGACTTTTAAGAACGGTAACCAAGTCACTTACTCCCACGACAAGGCCTTCGCTATTATGAAGGAGTCTCTCGAGGCAATGCCATGCTGGGAAAAGTACAAGAGTTACACCTCTGGTGGCAATGTGCCCAAGGCCATTCGCGAGTCAGAGGCGATCCTCGAAGCCAAGTAATTGGTTTTATAGTCGAGTTAGTTTAGTGTTCCCTCGTATATCAAATATGAACACTAATATGACCAGTGTGGGCTCAAAGAAGCAACAAGTACCTTAGGTGCAAGAAGAGGTTCGACTCCTCTCCTGGTCACAACTTATAGCGACGACATAAGTCGAGGTGCACTTATTAGAGTAGTGATAACACGGCGCAGTTTGAGTTATAATAGCAGTCATGGTGCAAGCCATAGGTTTAATTCCCTATGACTTGGTGAGTTCGATTCTCACGCTGCTACAAATTTAATAAAGAAACAATGAGTAAATATATACTACCAATAAGTGATTGCTGCGAAGTCGAAACTACGGAGGAGGCCATGGTGGATCATTGGGAAGATGCAGGGAAATGGTGGGGAAGATGCCCATCTTGTGGAGAACAGTGTGAATTTGATGAAGATTAGTAAAAACCAATAACCATGAATAGAAAAATAACTTCCTACGGGCAAGCTATGATGTTATTCGATGCCTTAGGTATTGAAGAAACTACTAGTAAAACCCAGAAAAAGAACGGCACTCGTCGCTTCGAGCTACCTAATCCACGCTTTGACGGTAGTGGTAAACCATACAAGATCAAGCTCTCGAGCTATGCTTCTGGGTATGTGAGGAACGCAAGTGGTCACCTTTTTACATGCTATCAACTCAATCCAGTGCAAAAGAAGGTATGCTGTCGGTGGAATCCTTTTGCTGAGAAGCTTCAAATGTACACCACTTCTCACAGGGTGATGATTCCTATGGAGAAGAACCGTATCATATTCCTTGCAAACTTCATTCTTCGCAACTACTACAGTGATAAGTACTGTATAGTGAGTAACACCGACATGTTAAGAATGGCGGAGATGATAGACAACAGGAGAGGAGCGCAACAGTATTACTACGGACCACTCGCTACATTTGACAGAGGAAACAACAGTGCATGGGGATAAAGAAAGAAAACATGGAATATAAAGAACTATTTAGCTTAAGTAAAGAAGACAGAGTGGCTTGGTTAGACTCAAAGGTCAAACTACTAACTCGCACATTGAAGGATGTCGGAGTAAACGCCGTCAGTGATCACGACTCAGTTTACTTCATACCTCACAGTAAATCGGTGCACAGTGCGTTAACGGCTTTCCCTTTACGCTACATCGAAGAAGATCAAAACTACCGTGAACACCATTTAGTATTCATAAATGTCGCTAGTTTTAAGTGGGATGACAGTAAACACTCCGCAGAAATCTTGTGGAAGAAAATGGAAGAAGAAGGTTGTACAATTTGAATACGATTCACTTGAGATATTATGTGTGTAAATATAACTATTATGATTAAACTACCAGTCGATAGCCGCTGCCGTGCGGCATATACCCAACGTCGCCTCGTTGCTGAACAGCAGCAAGCAGCGCGACCAACTTATCGCTATGAACTCGCTGCAGAAGGCCGTGAGATGGATCTAGAAGCTTATTACTGTGCAATCAGTGACATTCGTTCTTCTGAAGGAGATCAATGGACTACTGTTGCTTTTAAACGTAGATAAGATGGTTAAGTTAAACGGTATAGAACTCAACGTGCTAGAAGTAGCACTTGACCACATGGAAGAGCATTTAAATGACTTACACGTAGAATCAATAGATGCCCCATTAATTCAAGACAGATTAGATGCTGTAAAAACACTCAAAACTAAAATTAAATTACTATGAAAGATAGTCTAGAAAACCCCAACTTGGCAGTAGAGCGCAGCCAAGAGAACACCGAACTGTTTGCTGAATTCAGCGACGCTTTG
>Ga0098055_1001557_pt1 | contig 12342 bp, 17 predicted proteins | sample 17_taG_FD_75107 | JGI IMG/M metagenome (GOLD analysis project Ga0098055, IMG submission 75107) | Marine viral communities from the Subarctic Pacific Ocean - 17_ETSP_OMZ_AT15314 metaG | ecosystem: Environmental > Aquatic > Marine > Oceanic | place: Pacific Ocean | collected 2015-01-18 | reverse complement strand
ATATATTTATCATCTGCTATATATTGATTGCCTTCTGCATCTTTAAACTTTGTTCCCGGTTCTACAATAGATATACTTAATATAAACCTTGATTGATTACTAGTATTCACAACATCGTGATAATCTGTTGTTGCAAAATAAATTGCTTGGTTTGGTTTGTAAATATGCTCTGCAACTACATTAGTTCCAGTATCATTATAAATTCTTAAGGGAGAATTATTCCAGTCTCCTACTATAGGAAAGTTTATAGCGGCTGATCTACCGTAGTCTTTGTGTATTGATAAGGATGTATTGGGTCGCATTTCTGCAAAATAGCAACCCTTTGTAATATATCCTTGTTCCTTTATTTGATTAAATAGGTTATCCCAGATATATTCGTTCTTTGTCCTGCAGTATCTGTTTGCTACATTCTTTTCTTTACGCCAAGGAACAGGATCAGATTGTAATATATCAAATAATTTATTTGAATCCCAATCTAAATTTACTCCCTCAAAGTATGAGGACATTTTATACCTGTTCTAGTCTTTCCATTAAACGTTCAGCACGGTTAGTCACTTGCTTATGCCACCTACTATCTCTACCTTCTACTGCGGCAGTTTTCCAATCGCTTTCTACAATGGCGGCATGCATTTTTTTAAATTTACTTAAACGTGTTCTGCCCATATTAAACATCATATTAACCAGGATTTGCTGTACTTCGTCTGGCAAGTCTCCAAATACCCCTTCTTCGTATAACAATTCACATTCTGCAATTGCTGTGTCGAGGTCCTTCTCAAAGCATTCCTTTGTTCTTTCCTCTGAAACCGGAGTGCCGATTTCTGCTCCGTACTCAGGATCTGACTCCAGTACCAAGTGACCCACACCAAAAGTCGGATATCCGAGATGATCGTGGTAAATTTCATTTACTACTCCTTCATCTATTTTTAACTGTTCAAAGACTGCGTCTCTATCTAATTTTGTATCTTTTCCAAAAAACATTTTACTTCTCCAGAAGTTTGCATTTAATAATATTAGTAATTGCTTCACCATAATTAATCTTTAAGAATGGATATATTTGATCTAACTCTTCTGATGTCACATAAAGATAGTTATCAAACCAAGTAGCACTACCAAAATCGTACCATTGATAATTTTCAAAGGCACCATCTATAAAGTTTTGCAGTTCAGGTATTGTGTTATTTTTGTCTAACTTACCATGCCTAGCAAAGAATACTATTTTAGTATCATACTTATTATACCAATATTTATCTCTATACTCTATGTCGTAACGAGAACCTCGGAGTTGTTCAACGTGTTCTTCATCAACAGGTCCTGATATTTCAATGATCTCATCTCCAAACATCTTAATAACTTCGTCAATCATATATTTTCTAGTAAAATATACATTCCTTGATTTACTAGAATACTGTGAGCTTGTACACCAAGTATAATTATCAATAAACCAATCTGTTAAATGTGTGTGAAAATCTATATCTCGGAAATTTCTGTTGCCGTTGAAAGAGATTTTGTATGGAAATCTATCGTAGTAGATTTTGTTAGTAGGATTTATTTTAAATCCTGAAAGTTCATAGCCTAATGGTTCTACCTTAGACCAAAGGAAAAGACTATCGTGATGATTCTCAGATGTTAAAGACATATTCGTCTCCTACAACATCAACAGTTATAGTTGTGTCTTTAATGTCCTCAAACAATATTTTTTTACTTAAAGGCTTTTTAATATGCTCTTCAAATACTCTTTTTAAAGGCCTTGCACCCATGCTAGGTTCATAGCCATCTTCTGATAATTTTGCCTTACAATTATCTGTTAATGCTATAGTAACAGAACTTTCGTTTTCAACTAATAGTTCGTTAGTTTCTACAACAAGTTTGTCTACAATCATTAACATTAGATCTTTAGATAATTTATTGAATGTAACTACTGAGTCTATTCTATTTCTAAATTCAGGAGTAAAGAATTTTTCTACTGCTTTGTTAACGGCCGATGCCTTTGTTTGGTCTCCAAAACCTATTTTTAAAGTTTCTGCATTGGCGGCGCCTAAGTTACTAGTCATAAGTAATACGACATTAGTAAAGTCAACTACCTTACCTGTAGCACCTGTAAGTTTACCGTCGTCCATAACTTGTAGTAATACTTGTAATACTTCTGGTGCGGCCTTTTCTACCTCATCTAGTAGCAATACACAATTAGGATTTTCTTCTACTTCTGCAAGTAGCATGCCTTGTCCTAGTTTACCTTCAGCATGTCCAACGTATCCTGGAGGAGCACCTATAAGTTTACTAACACTATGCCTTTCCATATACTCTGACATATCAAACTTGATAAGTTTGCAATCTAATTCAGAGGACAATGCTCTAGCAGTTTCTGTTTTACCTGTGCCTGTAGGACCTACAAATAAGAATGTTCCAATTGGTTTGTTCTTTTCCCTTAGTCCTGATTTACTTAATACTATGGCTTCTACAATTTTATCTATAGCATTATCTTGTCCAAACACTTTGGTTTTTATTCTGCTATCCAATGTTTTATATCCGTCTGTACTATCTACATCAATTACATCTGTTGATATGTTTGATATCTTTGCTACTACATCTATAATGTCCTGTAGTTTAACCGTATCGTCTCCTCTGAGTTTTACTGTGGCACCTGCCGCATCAACTACATCTAATGCTTTGTCTGGAAAATATCTATTCTTTATATACTTTGCACATAGGTCAACTGCTTTATCTAATAAATCTTTATCGTAACTTACTTTATGAAAGTCTTCGTAATGTTCATTTAATCCTCTAACTATTTCTTTTGTGCTTTCTATATCTGTTTCTTGTATATCTAATCTAGCAAACCTACGCATTAATGCTCTGTCTTTTTCAAAACTGTTTGCAAACTCATCTGGTGTAGTTGCACCTACAGTTAATAACGAGCCTCTGCCTAATGCAGGTTTAATTAAATTAGCAATATCAACACTACTGCTACCGGCACTACCGGCTCCCATAATCATATGTATTTCATCTATAAATAAAATAGCATGAGGACTTTCTTCTAATGTCTCAATAACATTTTTAAATCTTTCCTCAAAATCTCCCCTATATCTAGTACCTGCAAGTAAGTCGCCTACATTTAAACTGTAAACAATTTTATTTTTAATTGCATCAGGTACTTCACCATCTACAATACGTTTAGCAAGTCCTTCTGCAATCGCAGTTTTACCTGTTCCAGGCTCACCTACCATTACACAATTATTTTTCTTACGTCTTGCAAGTATATGCACTAAGTCGCTGACTTCATCTATTCTGCCAATAAGAGGATCTATCTTTTTATTCATTGCTTCTTGGTTTAAGTTTACAGTATATTCTTTAACAATTTCTAAAGACTTTTTATTATTATCTTTATTTTCCAAGTAATCAACAAATACATTTTTGTCTATTCCATTTAATTCGCAATAGTATTGTGCTGGAGAATTATCCTCACTTAATATACTAACAAATAAATCTATTGGCTCTATTTCATCTCTACCAGAGAATATAACCTGAGCAACGGCACGTTGAATTATTCTTTCTATAGCCTGTGTTTTTTTAGGTTGACCTTTTGCTATTTTACTATTTGATAACCCGGACCACTCGTCGTCCTTCAAATAATGTGTTACGTCTTCTTTAATATTTCCTACATCAACACTTAATTCTTTAATTATTTTAGCAATGGCATCATTATCTAAAAGATACAACAACACATGTTCGCAAGTAACATACTCATGCTCTGAGTCCTTTGCAAAGTCTATTGCTTGGTTAAAAATATCATCTACTGGTTTACTATTCATCATATTTCTTCTTAATTATATTTAAACGTTCTATGTCTTCTGTAGCAGTTACTTTGGGAATATCTAGTTCTATAATGACATTCAAATTTCCTTGCACACCTCTATTAGGTATAAACATACCTAACCCATTCATTCTCAACTTAGTTCCATGTCCAGTACCAGGTGGTATTCTTAACTGATACTGTGTTCCATCTAAATGTCTTATATTTGCATTACATCCGGTAATAGCATCAAACACATTTATATTTCGCCTCATGAACAACTCAGGCCCTTTGCGACCCCAATCTACCGGGGCATCTACATGTATTCTAACATACAAATCGCCGGGAGGAAGTTCTTTAATTCTAATAGGACCTTTTCCTGGAATCCTAAGTCTGTCTCCTTCGTCTGATCCTTGGGGTATAATTACATCTAATTGTGTATAACCTGTGTTTACAATCATATTGGTTCCTGTATATGATTGTAATAAAGTTATAGTAATATCAACTACACCGTCAGGATTACTTTCTGCCTGTCTTTGTCTGGCACCAAATATGTCACCAAATATAGATTCAAAGGGATTGCCACCTCCCATGCCTCCACCAAACTGTTCAAAAGGATTAGGGTTATCATACTGTGCCCTTTTGTCTGGATCACTAAGAACTTCGTATGCTCCTTGTATCCTTTTAAACTGTTCTTGATCACCACCTTTATCAGGATGATGCTTACTCGCAAGTTTGCGGTATGCTTTCTTTATATCCTGCTCTCCGGCATCTCGTTGTACGCCAAGTGTTTCGTAGTGATCCATAAATTTATTATAGCACCGATGTATATAAAAGTCAACAAAAAGGGTGCCTAAACACCCTTTTTATTTTTGTGATAAATTGTTAGTAAGTTATTCGTCCGATTTACCAAATACTTTAGGTGCGAGCCTTGTGAATGCATTGTTGTCATCAACTTTTATTTCAGCACCAACACCTTTCTGACCATTAGGTAATGTTACTTCTCTATAATAAACAATGACTTCGCCTACTTGTTTAATGTAACGTTTGATCTCTTGCATATCTTCTGCCATTACCTCATAATCACCAACTGATGTTGCAACAAATACAACTTCACCATTGTTTTGTTTTTTCATTGTATCTATAAAACGATCTAGGTATGTATAACCAACAGGCCAATCTGGATTATCTCTCTCAGATAGTTCACATGTCTTTGGTCGTTTTAAAAGTTCTTCATCTTTATCGTTATACTTTTTAGGTTCAAACGATATAGATTTTTTACAAGGGTTTGTAATTGTTGCCTCAGAGACTACATACCATGTTGGTGCAGTAAGTTCTACTGGACGTGGTAATGCAGGTTGCATTATATCTATTTTAATAGGTTTAGAAACTATCTCTACTGGCTTAGTGCCAAATGTTGAACAACTAGTTGTTAGGAATAACAGGAGTGTCAAGCTCAAAAATTTGCTGTGTGTCATCTTCTAATCCCTCAAATACGGCCTGTGAAGCCTTGTTAAATCTTAATTCTATTAATCCAGGTTTTGCAACTGCTAAACTATTTAAGTTATGCTTGGCAAATATTGCTAGATACTGAGCCTTCTCTTGCTCTATCTGTGCATTTACTCTTTGTTGATTTTGTAATGCCTTGCCTTGCTTTTCAAAGTTTTCTTTAAGAGCCGCCATTGCTTCTTGTTGTTCTTTGACTGCTAGTTCTAATTGCATGTTGTTTGCTTTTAATGTTATGTTCTCTTGGTAAATAAAATATCCACCTAGACCTAACAGTAAAATAATGCCTATGAAAAATTGATTCATCTGTGTCTAACTCGTTTTTGTTATAAGTACATCTTTATGTTTTGGATTATAAATTACTACATACTCGTCTATAGGTAATGCTCTCATTTCTCCAAGCATTGCATTTAATTTTGCAAATGCAATTTTATCATGTTCTAATTGTAATGCAGATTCGGATATACCGAGTTCTGACATTACGTCAGGACCATGACCAAAGTTTACTACTTCTAATGTTGCTATGTCTCTGGAGCCTCTGATATGTAATTTGTTATCATTCAATCCTGCTTCTAGTATATTACTATCTTTAAGGAATTCTAATATTCTATTACTATTGTCTTTGGCTTCTTCTTCTAATCTTGTTTGTTCTTCTTGTTCTTTGGCTTCTTGCTTCTTAGCCATAAACTCATCTGAACTTAAATAATTTGTATTATCAAGTTGTACAAAATTTAATAACGATTCATCGTTTAATGAAATATTATTTTCATTAAAGACGGTACTAACTTCCCATTTTAATTTGCCTGTAAGTCGTTCAACCTCTTCAACAAGTTCTTTAATGTTTTTAATAGAATCTTGATTTCTATCTAATTCTACGAATACCATATAAAAATTATCTGTATTTGGATTAGGAGAAACTTCTATATCTCTAACCTCTACAACACTTGTATTTAAAAATTTATATAGATCTTTACCTGGTTTACTGTCGTTAATATGGAACCCAAGTACCATAACGTCTTGTGAGTCACCTGTTTTAGGTTCATACTCATCTATACTTAATTTTTTAAGTACAGTATTTTTAAGATCGCCTTCTGCTAATGGCATTATATTGCTCCAAAGTTATTGCTTTTAACGTCAGCAACATCTAATTGTGCCTGAGTGTCAACTGCATCAGGATCAGTATGTTCTTCTTGTTTATTATGATGTGGCTTAACATCGTATAATTTATCTATATATTTTCTAGGTACGTCTACTTCAACTACCCAAACTGGTTGAGATGTTGTTTTTGCTTTATATCTAGTACCTCCGTCTGGTTTCATATCAACCTCAACATCATCATAAGACTTTACTTTAACAGGTCTGATTAATGTCTCTTTTACATATTTAATCAGCATGTCTCTGGCTAGTAGTCGTTTAACCGCATCTGGATCAGGCATATCTTCACCCATAAACATTAACTTTATTTTAGCTCTATGTCTATTAACTTCTGGTCCTTCTAATACTTCTCCCTTCCTCCAATTCTTAAAGGCAAAAACATTTAACTCATCTAAAGTTTTTTCAAATTCCATGAGCATGTCTAACAGAGTGTTATCATTAGATACTTCTACAATCTTATCATTTAATACTTTTAGTTCTATAGTCATACAACTATTTATCTAAATGATAACAACTGTTATTAATGCCTTGAGTTCAATAGTAAGTAATATATGTAATATGATAAACAACCATATAAAAAGTTGGAACACTAACACATTGTTCAACCGTGTAGGGCATTCTCCCTGTCACGGTTTTTTTATGGCTTCAAGGAGGACTACATGTCAAGAAAGGCTAGAAAACAAAAAGCAAACAAGTATAGGAAACAAAAAGGAGGAGATTATTTGAAAGTAATACAAGGTGGCGTCTTACAACGTCAAAGACAAAAGGAAGTAAACATTGTACCTCGAAACTTCCACCAAGACGATTTACTTGGTTTAATAGAGGACAAAAACATCAACATAGTGTTTGCCACAGGACCAGCAGGTACGGGCAAGACATTCATTTCAACGTTGGCAGGTATCAAATTATTAATGAGCAACAAAATAGATAAGTTCGTAGTGACGAGACCAGCAGTATCTGTAGATGAGCAACATGGCTTTTTGCCTGGCACACTACAAGAGAAGATGGCTCCTTGGACAAGACCTATTATGGATTGCTTTGAAGAATACTATTCGCCAGATCAAATAGACTTTATGTTGAACGATAATAAAATAGAAGTGGCGCCGTTAGCCTATATGAGAGGACGAACGTTTAAAAACTCTTATATAATAGCAGACGAAATGCAAAATGCTACAGACAATCAGATGAAAATGTTATTAACTAGAATAGGTAATAATAGTAAATTAATTGTAACGGGGGACTTAGCCCAGCATGAAAGAGGTTACGAAAGTAATGGACTTAAATGTTTTATAGATCGTTTAACTAAATTAGGTTCTGATAGAATTAAAGTAGTACAATTCGGACATGAAGATATTGAAAGACATCCTGTAGTTACGGAAGTATTAAGACTTTATAACGAAACTTAAGAGTTATTCATCTCAAGTTCTATTAGTGTTGCCGCTAAATTAATTTCAGGGTCAGCACATGAGACACTTTTGACTAAACCATTTCGGATAATAATGATTGCTTGATCTTGTTTAAGTTCTGTATCGCCCCAAAGACCTAAGTTACGATACATAAATTTATATACATCATCATACTCTTCTGGCCTTGCTTGACTACAAATTAGAGTCCTAGCATCTTTATATTGTGCCGACTTAAATAATTCTATAGCAGACAACATCCAGTCACTTGTTGAACCATCTCCGTCTTGTGGTCTCTGTAATTTACCGTCAACAACATTTTGTTGAACTAAGTTAATGCTTTTACGCAAGTCAGGATAACTTGCTTGTACATAAGTATCTAGTGTTTCTAAATCTACTTCAACACCCTCGTCGATACATATAGTTGCAAGCCTGGCTGTGAATTCTTGTATGTCTAGTTTCTCAATATGGAAGCCTTGGCATCTGCTATGTAGTGCAGGAATAATTCTTTGTGGGTAGTTACAAGTTAGAATAAATCTACAACTGGTGTGATACATTTCCATAACGCCACGCAATGCCGCTTGTCCATTGGGAGTAATATAATCTGCCTCATCTAGTAATACATATTTCAAATCACCAAAAGGCATAGTGCTACTAAAGTTTGTGATCTTATTACGAATAGTATCAACATTATTTTCGTTACTAGCATTAATTTCTAGTATATCCATATCATTGACTTCTAACTCATTAAGAAGAACCTTTGCTAAAGTAGTCTTACCTGTTCCAGGGGCACCACTAAATAGCAAGTGTGGAAGTGCCCCTTCTTGTACCCAGCCACTTACCTGCTGGCGTTGACCCTCATCTCTAAACACATAGGTACCTATGCTCGAGGGTCTGTATTTTTCTGTCCAAAGTTCTTTCAATGTATTACCTTCTTTTTATCTACTTCTTGTTGAACGTCAACAATTAGTTCGTTGATATCAGTATTTCGTATCTCATCTATTATAGCAGTAAAGTCAGTATCAGTCAAATGTATTTTTAATTGTTTGATCGCTACTGCAAATATAACACTAGCAACCATTACAGGATCTACTTCTTCTGCAATGTAGTCTGAAAAGACATCGTCCATGCGATTAAGAAGTTCCACCATTTGTTCATCAGTCATCTTGGGCTTCCTCTTTATTTTTACTGTACCATTTGTTGCTACAATATGCATCGCAAAATGCATGGGCCTGATCAGCAGTATGGTATTTTATCTGGCCAATAATTAATTGCTTACCGCAACTAGAACATTTTATCATCTACCAATAATCTCTACAGAAGAACTATCGTGATAGCCACCATCTCTATTGAACTTGCGATAAATCGTTGTCTTTTTGAGACCGTGTTCTGAGTATTCGTAAGATACAAATTCCTGTTTAAGCAAATTTTCTCTTGGTTGTTCAAAAATTAAATCATTTGCATAATCACTAATGACTCTTGCTGATTTTGTAAATGTTCCTGTTATTACTTTATCTTTTTTCATGTGTATTATTATACAATCTTTTGCACCCACTGTCAAGACATTTGTGATAATAATTTTGTAAATAAATCTGATTGTATGGTCCACAGATGTTTTTTACTAACAAACAAATTTTTATTATGGCTTAATCTATCTATTATGTCTGGTGTGGCGGACTCAGGGAAACTATGTAGTGTATCTACTAGACCTATCATTCGTTTGTCTAAATCTGTTTCTGAATCAAAAGGACTAGACCAGTAATCTCTAAACATATCAAACCCTAATTTTTCATTTGCTCTATGTACATGAGGCAAGCCATTTATAAACATAGGCATTCCAAACACAAATCCCTTACATGTTTTTTCTGTAAAATCATTGTGAGAGAAATCATATGGGTTGTCTGGGTCCATTACTGAAAAGGTTTCGTTTGCAATATAGATATATGATTTGTGTATTAAACTTTGAGGGAAACTTGTATGAGGTGTTTGTGTAAAGTTTAATTTATTCCTTTGTGTCCTTATATCCTGTTTAGTAAAATTAAAAGAATAGTTCCATGGATAACTATTATACTTAGGTGTGGAACCAAAGTAATCTAGATATTTTCTAGTGTCTTCTTCTTGTAACATGACTTGTCGTTCTGCAGATGATTTTCTATCCCAGTCTTTAAAACTATTCATGTTCCATTCTGTATCTCTTAACATGCCTCGTTCGTATAGATGCACAATCATTTTGGCTCGTGATGCTCTAAACTCGTTGTTAGGACAATAATACCTAATCGGTCCGCTTTTTCCTTTGTATGTAAAAATAGTTTTAGGATCTTTTAAGTAATCACTCTCATGTGTTCTTAATGTCTTGAGGAACCAAAAAGTATGATATGCTAAACTACCAGTAACACTTTTAAATCCTATTGGGTCTACAAACTTATCTGTATGACTCCAGCCCAACGTTGAGCAATGGAAATGGTTATACTCTATTTTGCTAAGCCATGCATCATCACTATCGTTACCAAACCTACCAGGTAATAGACTTTCATTATTATAATCAAATACTAATTCAACATTCTTTCTATCATTAAGCCTGTATAATTTTTCCAAGTAGTCGTGTTCTGTTTCATCTAACATTCTGAGTAATGCTACATTTAAAGGTACAAAAATAATATTAAGTTTACCTGGCTGTAAGTTTACTTCACTGTAACTATCACATATACTTACAGTATAATCTGTAGGTATTTGATAAGAGGAATCTATAGGACACTTATAATCTTTAATGTACTTTAGTGCTTTAATGGTATGGTCGAAATTATTACCTTTGTACTTGTCCTCAGTAATATTTCTTTCAGAGAAACATTTATGAAAAATACAATTAATCATTTCTATATTCTGTATTGTATTTTATAATATCTTCCAGTACTTTTAATTTTTTAGATTTTAATTTACTATAGTATAGTAACGCCTTTGTATCTTTAGGAAAACAATGTCCACCAAATCCAGGCTGTCCATCTGGACCAGGGACCTGCATATGACTGTCTCCCATACGAGGATCTTCATTTAGCATAGTGGTAAATTGCTCCCAAGATGTTCTTGCTCCGCTTTCATCGAATAGGTCCTTTAATTGATTAAACCATATAACTTTAGTTGCGAGCCAACTATTGATTGTATATTTGATTAAACTTGCAGTAATTAAATCTACTTTAAATGTTGGAACAGTTTTAACAGAACTATGCCTAACATATGCCTTCTCTACAGTATCACAATCTCTCCACTTGCCGCCTAGCACCTGCATGTTAGGGTTAATAAAGTCTTGGAAACTATTTGCTTCTGTGAGAAACTCTGGGTTATAAACTAACTTTAACTTAAAGTCCTTTTTAAATTGCGTAAGATGATGAGGAGTGATTGTACTTTTAATTACAACTATACCTTTGTACTTTAAATCAGATAGGCTTTGTAATGTAGTCCTTGCAATACTTACATCTACGTCAAGGTGCGTATCTTGTTGAGGTGTAGGAACACATATAAAAGTAATTGAGGGGTCAAAGTCATTAACTAAATCACTAAGTGTATTATTATTTTGTTTAGTGTCTATTATAAATTGTTCGGTATCAATATCAAATCCATTAGAAACCGAGGAACCCACAAAGCCATGTCCTACTATTCCTAGTTTAAGAGACATATGGCACACCTTTATCAGTGCCTTGCAGTTTTGCTACTGCTCGTTCCTCTCTTTTCTCCTGAAGCCATTCTTCCTCACCGGCATACGTTGGGCATTTGTCTTGTTGCAAGAGTCTCTCGCATTCCATTTTAATTTCGTAAATTTTTTGTTTACAGGCCCAACCATTGAAGCCATCTATACGAGCATCTGTCATTACTCCATACCATTGATAAAGTTGCTCTTTAATTCTTTCTGGATTTGTTTTTTGTATATAAGGCATTATAATGTTTGTTTTCTTGCAAACTCGATACCGTTTGCGGACTTAATATTTAATTGGTCGTCTGGTTTATTGTCTGATACTGCTAGGCATCCTTTGGGATCTAATTTCCAAACCTTTTGTCCTTCTTCTAGTCTATCATCAGGCACTTTAAATCCTTCAGTCCATCTTCCGTATTCTACATAAACCCATTGGCCTTCTTCTAACCAATCTATTTCAGGCCCGACGTCGAATACCTGGAACCATCTTGGTACCGTGCCTTCTTCTTTTCCTATTGATGATCTAACTATAATGCCGGCTCTGGTTTTTTGATCTCCGAAGTCGCCGTTTATTGCTAGTATGTTGTCTCTATAAGCCTTTAGTCTCGTCATTTGGTGCATCGTCCTCTGTGTAGTATGGAACCATATCTATGTCACCGTTTGGGAGTTGAACTTCTTTAAAGCCTAGTGGCTCTTGCTCATCAAAACTCTCACCTTTTGGTGCCTGTGGTTCTGGTTGCTTTTGTGTGTTTGGTTTAGATGTTCGTACATTTTCTTTTGCTGTACTGGCTGTCTTAGGTGCT
>Ga0098055_1001556_pt1 | contig 12342 bp, 27 predicted proteins | sample 17_taG_FD_75107 | JGI IMG/M metagenome (GOLD analysis project Ga0098055, IMG submission 75107) | Marine viral communities from the Subarctic Pacific Ocean - 17_ETSP_OMZ_AT15314 metaG | ecosystem: Environmental > Aquatic > Marine > Oceanic | place: Pacific Ocean | collected 2015-01-18 | reverse complement strand
TTCATTAGAGGGCTTTAAAATAGACCCTAATTGGATTGACTTATTATCTTCACTTTTACTTTTAGTTTACGGAGGTTATTTTGGTATGCGTTCTGCTGAAAAAATAACAAAACACTGGAAAAAATAATACTTGATTGTTTAACATAAGGGGCTTGGCACTTAAATGCCATGACCCATGTTTAACAAGAATGGCTTAAAATCTTTTTTTTGGCTATAAAACACAGTTATCCTGTATTCAAAACGACACTGCGGCTTTTTGGTAGCCTTGTGTCTATCACAAAAGATTTAGCGAAGTTACACATTTTTTTTTATAAAGTCAAGTAAAGTTATTAACGAATAGAGAATAACTTTATTTTTTTATGTTGTTAGTTATATGTATATTTACATTGAATTAACACTGATATGTCATTACTACATAGCCCACATTACGAGATAGGATATGGTGAACAGGATGATAAGCAAGGACTAAAGAAGCTGCTTTGGTCTCAATTTATGTGTAAGTGTGGGCGTTGTAGTGTTAAGACTGGAAAGAACTTCATGGAGAGGCTTCCAGTGTTTATATTAGATGAAATAGCTCAGGAAGAGAGAATTAGGTTAGACATTGAGTTTGGGTATGTTTGTAAAAACAAAGCTGACAAAATAGCTCTACCTACCAAAGACCCACACAGAGCTGGACTTGGAGTTAAGATAAGGATTGTTAATCCAATGAAGAGGATGAAAGTTTTAAGGGGTTTGATAGTAAGGGGTGTAAGTAGGATTGCTGTTTCAAGTGACTTTATATACTTCGATACTGACGACTTAAAGCCTATGGCTCTGTATTTAAGATAATGTTTTTTGTTTTTGTTTAAGAAGGGGGTTGCAGAAATGTAACTCTTTTCTTGTTTTATTCAAAAATGTTTTGTAGGTTTGCAAAGAACAATAAAACATATATAATGAAATACAAAGAAAAACCTTTTTGGGATAGAAATGTAAATCCAATAACAGGATGGCCTTGTGAGTCATCGGACAGAAGTTTAGGCCACAGGAATTTAATGGTAAAAAAATCAATCAAAAAATCACTAGAGAGCTATGGCAAAGGGAAGTAATTACGAGATAGAGATTGACAACGTTGTATTGGATGTATGGGGTTGGTATGAGTCTGGGGAAGAGGGTGATTATGAACACCCTTCTTATGCAGACTATTTTGAGCTTTCAAAAATGTTTATGCAAGGTGTTGATGTTACTGATTTACTTTGTGACAGGATAGATGAGATAGAGGAGGCTGTTATTGATAAATACTATAGGTAATGGACTTAATAGAACATCAAACTTACAATGCTTGGTATAAGTCAATAGGGAACAAATTACTTGATTGGCACGAAGCTAGACCAGAAAATAAAGACTTATCTAATATATTAAAAGGCATTGAGTTCATAGGACTTCACGTTGTTAAGTTGAATAAAGAAAATAAAAGGCTTGAACTAGAGTTGAGCAGCATCAAGGAGGAAATATCATTAACATTAAATAAATTAAATAAATTAACATGAAAGATTTAATATACTACAAAAACAACAGGATAGAGGCTTTAGAGTCTAAGGTAAGTGAGTTAGAGAAAATAAAGTCTCAGCTAGAAGGATATATATATGAGTTGACAGACGAAAATTACCCTTCAGACTACAAAAGAGTTGTGAGAAAAGAAGTGTTTGGAGAAGATTATTAGAAATAAATTAGGATATGTAAAATATATTTCTTATATTAGCAAAATATTAATAAAAATAAATTAACATTATGAATTTTCATGACAAGGTACTTAAGGTACAATCGGAGTTAAAAGCTCCAAAGAATCAGCGTAACAATTTCGGTAAGTACAACTACCGTTCTTGTGAGGATATTTTAGAGGCAGTTAAGCCTTTGTTAAATGCAAATGGGTTAAATCTTATGATTACTGATGAAATCAAGGAAGTATCTGGTTTAGTTTATGTAGAAGCTAGGGCTATTTTATTTGATGCCGAAGGTAGAATTGAGGCTACAGCACAGGCTGGTATTGACCCTAACAGAAAAGGTATGGATATAGCTCAGTCGTTTGGCAGCAGCTCATCATACGCTCGTAAATATGCTCTAAACGGTTTGTTCCTTATTGATGACACTAAGGATGCCGATTCAACAAACGACCATAAGGACTCTCGAAAGTGGCTTAACAAGGGAACTGCCGAGTTGAAGAAAGCACAAGCATTTATAGCTGGTGGCGGTTCTATATCACAAATAGAAGAGAAGTATAAATTATCAACAGAAGTTAAACAACTATTAAATCAATAATTATTATGGAGAATAACAAAGTATTCGCAGATGGATTCATCTTTAAAAGAAATGAAAACGCACCTGAATTTGTAATAGGTGCAATTAGTGTCAAGGTCGATGAGGCTCAAAAGTTTCTATCGTCTAACGCAAATAATGGATGGGTTAACCTAGACATTAAGCAGAGTAAGTCTGGTAAGTATTATATGGAGTTAAATACATACAAACCTAAAACAACACAGTCAGCTCCAAAACAAGAGAAAGATAATTTTAAGGTCGCCAGTGGTGCTGACCTACCTTTCTAACCAACTAACAATAGGGGGGTGGCTTACACCACTCCCTTTTTTTATTAAGCAAAAACAAAAACAAAACAAGATATGAATACAGACGATAAAGAGATACAGAGAATGCACATGGAGCAAATCGACAGTGATTGCTACATAGACATATCTGAATCAATAAAGCATCCACCAGTAGCTTTGTCTTTTGGCAATTATTCACTAAACACACCCCAAGGAATAAAGAGGTATCCAATACCAATTGGAACTTATGGAAATTTTAGTTTTGTAAGTGGTCCTCCAAAAACCAAAAAAACCTTTCTTGTATCATTGCTTACATCTGTTTACCTATCATCTACTGGTAGAAATAGTTATGGGGGAAAGATGAGGGCTGACAGAATGGATAAATGTGTAGTTCACTTCGACACAGAGCAAGGAAAGTTTCATGCTCAAAGAGTTTTCAGGAGGGTTGTTGAGATGAATAACGGAGAGAATGTTGGTTGTTATCACACTTATGGTCTAAGGTCTATTGGGTATAAGACAAGAATAGATTTTATAGATTATAAGCTAAAAACAATATCAGAGGACAATGAGGTTGGTTTAGTTGTGATTGATGGTATAGCCGACTTGGTTTCGGATGTAAATAATATAGAGGAGTCTAATGAGTGCATCCAAAGGCTTATGACTTGGAGTGAAAAATACAATTGTCATATTATTCTTTGTATTCACACTAACAACGGGTCAGAGAAGCCCACTGGTCACCTTGGTAGCTTCGCTCAGAAAAAATGTGAAACTGGAATAGTATTAGAGAGAAATGAGATTGAGGATGGTTTAATAACCGTTAAATGTAAACAAAGTAGGGGATTTTCTTTTGAGCCATTTAGCTTCAGGGTAACAGACCATGGTTACCCAAAGGTTGTTAGTAGCTTAGATGATGATTTAGGAGATGCTATACAGCCTAAAAAAGAGCAAAGTGAATGGCAAAGAAAAATGAACATAGCTTGATAACACCTATGTATATTGAGCTTGAAAGGAAAACTAAAAAGAACAGGAGGGTTTCTATAAATATGAACTCTTATGGTAATGTAAACCATTTTATAAACAATCAAGTTAAAAAGAAGTTTAAGGAGATAGTAGAAAGCCAATTGAAAGGAATAGAGATTCAGACTCCTGTTGAGGTTTTTTATCAAGTTTTCAAGCCAAGTAAAAGAAGGTTGGATAAGATGAATGTAATAGCTGTAACCTCTAAATATCTACTTGATGCAATAACTGAGTTAGGATGTTGGGAAGATGATAATGATGATTATGTGAAGACAGAAACGATACTTCCAACGGTTTACGATAAGGGAAATGGTAGAGTTGAAATTTTAATAAGAACTATAAATGATTGATAAGCAATTAGAGAAACTAGCCTCCAAGCACAGTACTTGGTTGGGATTAGTTAAGAGCATGGGTTGCAATCCAGCTTATGTTGAGGATGTTGTTCAAGATGCTTACATCAGAGTTTATGAGTACCTTGAAAAGGGAGTTGATATATCTTATGGTGAAGATGATGTGAATGACTTTTATATGTATATGACCTTAAGGAGCATATATTTAAACCAGTCAAAAAGAAAATGTGTTTCAAATGAAACTTTAGATATTCAAGAGGACGCCCTTGATTTTGTCTTAGGTAACTTGAGAGAGGAGTTTTCTGATGTTGAGAAAGAGGATGCTTTTAATAGGCTTATAAATAGCATATTTAAAGAGGTCAATCAATGGGATTTCTACTCTAGGAATGTTTTTATAGCTTATTTCACAACTGGTCTCTCACTAGACAAGCTGTCAAGAGATACTGGAATAGGAAGGAGCAGCCTCTATAACTCTATTAGGAGGTACAGAGAAATAATAAGAGAAAACTTTGCTGAGGATGCAGAGGACTATTATAACGGAGATTACGATAAAATTTAATTAATTATGGAAGAATTTAAAGGAGACAAAAGAACCAAGGCTTACAAAGAGTGGAAAGCTAAGTTTGAAAAAGAAAATGAAGGCAAGTCAAAAGGACTTGGAGACACTGTAGAAAAGGTCACTAAGGCTACAGGAATAAAGAAGGCTGTTAAAGCAGTTTTCGGTGATGATTGTGGGTGCGATGAGAGAAAAGCTAAGCTAAACTCAGTTATGAGCTATAAAGTCGTTAATTGTCTTGAAGAGAGCGAATACAACTACTTGTCTCAGTATCTTTCAAGAAATAGTGTTCGTGTTACTATGTCGGAGCAGAGAACCTTGCTAACCATATACAATAGAGTTTTTAATCAAAGAAAACAAATGAGTAATTGTTCTAGTTGTGTAAGGGGAATGGTTAATGAGTTAATTAAGTTATTTAAAAATTACAAGTAATGAAAGATTTTAGACCTAGACTTAAAGGTAATAAACTCAAGGCTTTTAAGAATATTACAAAGGATGAAACCAGAGTACTAGCTATTGGAGACTTACATGAGCCATTTTGTCTTGACTCATACTTGAATCACTGTAAGGAAGTTTATGCCAAGTATAACTGCAACAGGGTTGTTTTCATTGGAGACGTTATAGATAATCACTACTCAAGTTACCATGAGACAAATGCAGATGGAATGGGAGGTGGAGATGAACTTGACCTAGCTATTGAAAGAATAGCCAGATGGTACAAAGCCTTCCCAAAGGCTGATGTAACTATAGGTAATCACGATAGGATTATATCTCGTAAAGCCCAGACCTCATCAATACCTAAGAGGTGGGTTAGAGATTACTCAGAGGTTTTAAACACCCCTAATTGGAAGTTCACTGAGAGAGTTGTTATCGACAACGTTCAGTATATTCATGGAGAAGGGGGTACTGCAAGAACCAAGTCTAGAGCTGATATGATGAGTACAGTTCAAGGTCACTTACATACTCAGTGTTACACAGAATGGACTGTTGGAGCTAAGTTTAAGGTCTTCGGGACTCAGATTGGATGTGGAATAGACCATGAGAGTTATGCCATGGCTTATGCAAAGGCTGGAAAAAAGCCAGCAATAGGGTGTGCTGTAATTATAGGTGGGAAGACAGTTATAAATGAACTGATGAATTTGTAATGAATTATAATAACGACTTTAAATATGACCTAAAAGTTGGTCAAGCTAAGGAGAAGGAGCTAGGTGATATATTTAGCTCCAAGACCATAGAAGTTAAGCACGACCTTAAAGCTATAGAAACAGGAAATGTTTATATAGAGTACGAGAGTAGAGGCAAAGCTAGTGGAATAAGCACTAGTGAAGCCGACTACTATTGCTTCTGCATAGGGTTTACATTTCACATTATAGAGTCTATTAAGTTAAAAGATAGATGCAGAAAATACATAGGAACAGATAGGGATAGATTAGGAGGTGATAATAATACCTCAAAAGGTATTTTATTACCGATAAAAGAATTATTTTAATATGGGATACACACACGACATAATATCAGGAACTGAATCTGCATACATGAGAGATTTGGATTCAACTTCAAAGGAAAGAAAATCAATGCCAGTTCATAGTGGTGTTTTAAGATACTTCCCTGATGCAATAAGGGAGGTCGCTAAGACATCTTTTGCTGGAAACGAACAACATCATCCAGATAAGCCTCTTCACTGGGATAGGGGTAAGTCTGGAGATGAATTGGATGCGTTAACTAGACATTTGATAGAAGCTGGCACTATTGACTCCGATGGGATTAGGCATAGTGCAAAAGTAGCTTGGAGAGCATTGGCTAACCTTCAAAAGGAGCTAGAAAATAGTGGGAATGCTCCTCTTAGTGAATATAACAGTAAATAATTAGGATATTTAAAATATTTTACCTATATTTGTAAAATAAATAGTTATTATATGGAAATAAAGCCAATTTTAGATGCAGATAGTATGATTTTTGCTTCAGCAGTAACTTCAAGTGACTTAGAGGAGGCTAAATTGAAGCTAGATTACAAAATAAACGAGTCTTTAAATGATTTGCAAGATTTAGGTTATGAAATAGTTAGTTTTGTTGTTTGCAGTGGTTCAAAAGGTAATTTTAGAAAGCTAATAACAAAAGAATACAAGGCTAATAGACAAAAAATAGAGATTCCTGAGTTTCTTGATGATTTACATGAGTATTGTAAGTCCGATTGGAACTCAAAGTGGTCTTACGGTGTTGAAACTGATGATTTAGTTGCAAAGCTATGGTTTGAAAGCAATAATAATGGTGAAAATCCAATTATAGTATCAATAGACAAAGATTATTTTCAGTTTCCAGCCAAGATATACAACTACAACAAAAAAGAGTTGGTAGAATTATCATTATTAGAGTCTATAAAGAACTTTTACACTCAAATGATAGTTGGAGATAGTGCAGACAATATAAAGGTCTGTAGTGGCAAGGGCAATGCCTATGCATCAAAGCTGTTTGATGGATTAACAACAAAATATCAAATAGTAAAGGCTGTTTATGGTGTTTATAAGGAACATTATCGCTCCAAAGCTAAATTAAAGTACATTGAGACGTATAACTTACTTAAATTAAGAACCGATGTATAGTGATGAACAAAAAGACGTAGTTTTCTCATATTACTTACTTTCTCTTTACAGTATTTCTCAAGGAGAGAGCTATGAAGAGCTTGAATATGTAATATCTGAGTTTGAAGAGGATGGTCTTTATGAGCAATGTGATGGAATAAGACAAGCCCTAGATTTCGCTAAAAGTAATACAATGTCTAGTATATTAGCTGAATTAGATAATAAAACTGAATAATAAATTAAAACTATAAAATATGAAGCTTGATTTAAAGATTGACTACTTGGGTAAAAAAGAAAACAAACACGACACAGACAAAGATATGTACCATCTATCTTTTAAAACGTACAATGCAGAGATAAACGGTAAGTTTGAACGAAGCGAGATACGACACCTTATTGAACAACTAGATAATGCAATAGTGTAAAAACAAATAAAATATAAGCATGAAATTACAAAAACTAAAACAGGAATTAGATAAGAAGTATGGTTTCGACATAGGCTCTAAAAAAAGGGGTCGTCAAATATCTTACGCTAGAAAGGTTTTTTGCAGTATAGCAAAGAAACTTCCTCACAGATATACAATGAAAGAGATAGGCGATTCAGTAAACATATCTCATGAGGTTGTAACGTATCATTCATCATCAATCAATGTTGTCTCTGACTCAGACTTAGAGATACACGATTCAATTATAAATGAAAATGGTCTTTACATTAAAACAATGTATAGTGTACCAGATGGGTTTATAGAGAGCAAGAAGTTGTCTGAAGCAAGGGAAACTCTCATGTCTTCTATTGAAGAGCAGTTTGAGAATCAGTTCAGCGAAGATGTCAAGCAGTTAGTGTTGAAAGCTAACTCTATTATGTTCAATTGGACTAGTGAGTCATTAAATAACTTTATAGAGAACAGGCTGATTCCTTATGACAATGCAAATAAAAGCAGAATAGTTCCAAAGAGTATTAAGCAAGTAAAAGGAGCTAAAATAAAAAGAAAGGTTTTTAACCCAGTATTATTATAATAAATAGATAAATGAGACAGAAGAAATTAACACAAGAACAGAGAATTGGTAGATTAGAGAAGGTTGTATCTCAGCTTTTTATATTAACCAAAAAAATCCAACAAGAGATTAAAGTAATCCAAGACAAGACTGGATACAACTTAGATAATGAAGAAGAAGAGTAGCATACTTTCACAGGAAGCTATAAAGTGGTGCTTCAAAGAAGGGTACAGGATATATCCAGTAACCAAAGATAACATCACTTATCAAGTTGAGGTTTGCAAGGCTCATCAAAAAGCCTTGCTTACTGAAACCCATAGCAAAAAGTCTATAAATAAAGCAGTTGCAGACACTTACAATCTCTTATATAGTAAACGAAAAGATAAGTAATTTGTTATAATAACATGGGAAGACACAAGAAATCAGAGGAGACTTCTAAACATGATGGAAGAAAATACAATAAGAGATTAGCTCCTAAACCAATATCTACCAAAGATAAGATGGTCAAGCCAGCAAGAACCACTAAAGCCAAGAAAGAGCGCATAGCATCCTACGCTGTTTCAGCTATGAAGGATGTTTTTGGAAGTGAGAAGGAAGCCTTCAAGCACATGGCTGAGTTAGCCAAGACCAACTTTAATCAAATGAAACTACTTATGGAGTATGCTTATGGAAAGCCTTCCGACAGCATAAATGCAGATAGCAAAAGAAAAACAAAATCAGCTCCAACTATAAACTTTGTAATGAACAATCAAACTCCTCAGATAGAAAATACTATTGAAATAGAGGAAGAAGAATGAATAACTCAATACAATTAAACGATAAGTACATACCTCTCTTTACAGATAAGTCGAGGTATTTTGTTGTTACTGGAGGTAGAGGTTCTGGTAAGTCTTTTGGTGTTAATGTATTTTTGCTTAACCTAACATACGAATCTGGACACAAGGTTCTTTTTACTCGTTTCACATTAACTTCAGCTGCTGCGTCTATTATACCTGAGTTCATAGAAAAGATTGAACTGATGGGTGTTGAGAGTGACTTTAGGATAACGAAGGATGAAATAATAAACCTAACCACTGGAAGCTCTATAATATTTAAGGGAATAAGAACATCATCAGGAAATCAGACAGCTGCTCTTAAGTCACTTAGTGGGGTTACAACTTTCGTTTTAGATGAAGCTGAAGAACTTGTTGATGAGGACACTTTTAGTAAGATAGACTTCTCCATAAGGTCTAACACAAAGTCCAATAGGGTTATACTTATACTTAATCCAACAACCAAAGAGCATTGGATATATCAGAGGTTCTTTATGTATCCAAACGTTAAGGCTGGTACAAACAGTTCTAAAGGAGATGTTACCTATATTCATACTACTTTTGAGGACAACAAGGCTAACTTATCCAAAAGTTACTTAGAGCAATTATACGACCTTAAAAGGCGTGACTTGGTTAAATTTGAACATCAGATACTTGGTGGATGGTTAAATAAGGCTGAGGGAACTATAATAACCAATTGGAAGGTTGGTCACTTCATACAAACCGAACTAATGTGTTATGGTCAGGATTTTGGATTCTCTACAGACATAACTAGTTTAGTTAAGGTATCTGTTGATAAGGATACTAGGAGTGTTTACGTTAAGGAAATATACGGAAAGACAAACTTATCTACTTCTGATATTGCCTACAGGAACAAGACTGAATGTGGAACAGACTTAATTGTGTGTGACTCAGCAGAGCCTAGACTTATATCAGAACTAAAAGCCATGGGATTAAATATAAAGCCCACAATAAAGAAGAAGGGTTCAATACTCTCTGGTATTGCTTTAATGCAAGATTATCAAATAATAGTTGACAGGGAGTCTCATGGTATAATAAGAGAGATAAATAACTATGTTTGGCACGAAAGAAACCAAAGACCAATAGACAAGTTCAATCACTACATTGATGCGATTAGATATTCGTTGATGTATTTACTTCAAGGTGTGAACTCTGGAAAATATGTTATAAGATAAATTGTTTAACATGAAGGGCTTGATTTAATATGAATCCCTTTTTTGTTTAATAACATCCCCCCATCCTGTTTAATAAGGAGGGGGGTCTGCATTGGTGTTTAGTAGTTAACCTCAATAGATAAAAGAAAATAAATTATTGCAATTGTTAAAAAAATAATTGCATATAATCCCAGAATACTTAGTATTAATCTTATAAACTTAATCATGGTGCAAATTTAATGTAAATATTCACCATAAAAAACACAAAAATCAGCAAAAAAGGCTTGCATATTAAACATATTTTTCGTAATAAGAAGATATGTGTAGTTTAGCGATTAATTGTGCAGTTTATCGAAATAGTTTTTTTTATTGGATTATTGCTCGTATGTTTGCAGTGTAATTAACAATAAAACAATATAATTATGACAACAATAGAACAAAAGTTCACAGATTTAGAAACGAGATATAAATTAGAGATAGATATATTTCCAGAAACTGAACAAGATGATTTTGATGAATATTTTAATGACTTGATTGAAGCCACTTTTTCAATAGAATGTATTTATTATAGAGTAGCTATGGAGTACCTTATGGATAACGATATAAGTTTGTCTGAGTCTTTATCTTTGGCTTCACGATTCGACTTTAAGGTTAAAGAATTAAGCAGTGAAACTTTGGCTACTTTATTGATGCAAGAGATAGAACAAGAAAAACTCTATCAAGCAAAGGACGATTTAGAAGAATTATTTAACAAACACATAAAAACACAATAAAATGGAAAACAAAGAAGTATTTATCACAAACACAATTCAGCTATGGACAAGTGCTGATGTAGTACACATGGAAGCTATTGGATTTTCAAATGAAGAATCATATTACATAGAGTGGAACGCAAATGCCCTTCTGAGGGATTTGCCTAGCTTATATACTTTATGTAAACAAGCTATTGAACAGGGGGATACTTCCCTAAAGAAAAAACTAAAAGATTTTGTTAATGAGATTAAAAACGACTTAGAATAATGTACACAATAAACATAATAGACGCTACACGAATTTTAAACAGCCGTAAAGACTTTATTTTACTAAACATAAGTAATGATAACAAAATTACAGATTATCGACTTACAAACAATCTAGCGAGGTTTAGAGGTCATTATGAGACGTTTAGATTAGTGGAAGTAATAAAGAAACAAATTAATAACGGAATAAAAATATTTTAACATGGGAAGAACAAAAGAAATGTACGAGGCAATGTATTTGGATTGGTTTAACAATTACTTAACAGTTGATTGCTTCTCTCAGAATTATCAGATAAGTATATTGGAGGCTGAAGAAATAATTAAAAAAGGTAGAGAGATAAGTCACAGTAATCGAAGAAAAAAAATCGAAAAGCAAAAATAAAAATAAAATTTTTGTTTAATTTAGCGAAGGGGATTGTTTAATATAATTCCCTTTACTTGTTTAATAAAAATCCCTATGTTTAATATGAACCCCCCCGAGCGTTTAACATGAACCCCTTTCGGTCTTATTTAGACTTATTCTAAATAGTGTTATTTAGACAGATTATAAATAATAAAAATTTAACATTTTTTATTTGGATATATATAAAATATTATCTATTGCAAATATAATTCTAAAAATCCGTTAAGCCATGCAAAAAAAAATTACTTTTGTTTGGTTATTTAAAAATATTTTTGTATACACGTACGCGTACATATATACTAGGCTAAAAATGCTTTTTATTTAGAATTAATATAAATAACATTATTTTACAAAAAAAGTTTGTTTTTTGTTTGTGTATCCAAAAAAAGCCTTATATTTGTAGTGTCAATAAGGCATAACAATTAAAACAAAAACAAAATGAACACTTTAAAAAACATCACAAAAAAAATCGATTTAGTTAATTTAGTAGGTTTAACCTTTGCAGCTTGTGTTATAGTTCCTACAGTTATTTTTGTAGTCACTGAAATTGCAAACGGCTCTTTTAATAACTGGTAAAAAATAACAACTAAATAAAAACACTATGCAAACAACATTAACACAAAAGCTTAACATATTAAAATCAAATAAGGATTTTATTAGTTATAATTTAAATAACGAAAACAAAATAGAATCATTTGTTTTGAATAATAACTTCAGGAGATATTCTCACAAATATGACAATTTTATGTTGTTAGATATATTTAAAAATCATTACATTTTAGAGTCAAAACAAAACTACACGTTAAAACAAATATTAATCAATTTAAACATATTAAACAAATGGACGAAGTAATAAACG
>Ga0098055_1001554_pt1 | contig 12352 bp, 10 predicted proteins | sample 17_taG_FD_75107 | JGI IMG/M metagenome (GOLD analysis project Ga0098055, IMG submission 75107) | Marine viral communities from the Subarctic Pacific Ocean - 17_ETSP_OMZ_AT15314 metaG | ecosystem: Environmental > Aquatic > Marine > Oceanic | place: Pacific Ocean | collected 2015-01-18 | reverse complement strand
TAACAGGGGTGGAGTATACGTAAACTGACCAGCTTCATCATACGTAAGAGTACCAGTTCCAGATGCTGCATTTTGAGTAACATCAAAGTCTGTAAGCTCGATTCCCCCTCCTACACCAAAGTCACCAATATATTTATAGCCTTGGATGTAGACTTTGTCGGTACCAGCAATAGACCCAGTCAGCGACGTTGAAGCTCCAAGCGTACCGGATTCGTTTTCGTTAACCCAGTATAGAATACCTGCCTGGTAATCAAAGTACCACTCTGCGGTATCATTACCCGGCTCAACTTGGAATACCTGTGCTCCCGTACTAGTTCCATTTGTACCTCCAACAGTTGTTGCAACAGCGTCGGTGCCATTCCAACCGGCGGGTCCAACATATACTTTGACCAAGTAGTTAGCACCAAACTCCGGTGGAATCCAGTCTGTTTGTCCTGTTGTCCAGGACCGCTTAAATCCACTAATATTCGTGTTCTGTGCGGCAGACACAGCTGTACATTGTGCAGTATCTGCACCAGTGTACAGCTCGACTTGAGACGTATCCGCACCTGGGGGAGACGTAGGAATACTACCTGCTTCTCTCCACAGCTTATCCGCACGCAACAGCAATGGACTCGCTGTAGCTTCACCAAACGGATCTGTATTTTCAGACGTTTCAGTCTTAGCCTTACCAAAAGCTATCTTCTTGATAAGAAGATCTAGTTTCTCTTCAGTAGAAAATGATGACATTATTCAAGTATTAGACAGACCGAAGTCCAAGTTTAGAAACCTTATCTCCGGAATCTAGTTTGATTCTTACATAGATGTGCGAAGCGTACCCCCACCGGCTTGCACCTGCGTCAAGAGTAACTTCTCTATCAGTCTCGTTACCATCTAGCACATTAGCTGCGCCATCAGCAACACCCGCTGAAGGTACCCCTTCATCAGTAACTGCGCTTGATTTAGTGACATGGCAGCTCAACCATCCATTTGTTGCAGAAGCAGCAGTCTCAAGACTATAGTCAGTAGGAGCAGTGCTGGAATCAAATGTCTTTACTAAAATAGTATCAAATGTACCATTGACAAACAGCTTAATCTTCTGCGCAACATTGTTCGTATCAAGCGCAATCTTAAACGTAGCAAATTGAGAGCCACTTCTACCGCTTGTAGTATCCGGATTGTTTGTATCCGCAGGCAAGTAAGCGGTGTTACTGTAGTCTGTACCGCTCACGTGCTGAACCCCGTCTGGCAACACCATAGCATCTTTTACATCCAAGTTTAAAGATCCGCTTTGATTGTTGCCAAACTGCCGGCTCCAATCTCCAAGCGCCCCACTAGGATCATTAGTATAGGTACTTCCACTAGGTTCTGCTACCCGAATGCCATCTGTAGATCCTACTCCGTTGGAGATGCTATCTTCCATAACCAAACTATCGCTTTCGCTCTGAGTGCGGTCGCTGAACTGCATTAAGTAAAAAGCAGTGCTGGTATTAAAGTCTTGGTTCGCTAAGTTACCATGCACCGACTTGAAGTCATATCGCGGCCCGTTGCTACTGTCAGACAAGTCAGAAATAGCATTCAGGCTTTGAAGCGGTACATCTTTACCAAAGGTGTAATCTGCAAGTCCTGGCGCGACAGACGTGTTGCTTGTTACATCAGGGTGATCTGTGTAGGCAAGGGAGGTGCCTGCAGCAAAGCATCCATGACTATTACCTACCGCCCAGTTAAAGTCTGTAGCGTTATTAGTGGTTGCTCCGTAAATCTTGGCGTCTGACGGTACTATGTCTACAACCGTGCAGGTAATATTCATAGTAAAGTCATTATTACCGCAGTATTTAATACCACTGCTGTAGTAATACGCTGCTCCAGAACCGGGAGTAAGGGTGCTTGACATCACCTTACCCTCATTTGACTCGCTGCTAATAGAATGCTATTTACAGAGTTAGACTCTTGATACCACAGCTTGTCGATGTTTGTAGTACCGTCTTCGGTAATTCGAAGTCTGTGGTAACCTACACTAATGCTGGATCCTGTATAGCTCCAAGCCAAACTTGTAACACCGGTGTAGAAATCCTCACCACTACCCGACGTAGGAAACCCTTCAGTCACCTTAGTCAGCGTCAAGTCTGACGTGGTAACAGTATCATCTGAATCGTCTGCAGCAAGGGTAGCAGTCACATCATCTAAACTATCTTTAGTCAGCTTAGCTTGGTACTGAACGTTCTTAAGATCTGCAGTAGGTGAAGTAAGCACAGTTTGGCTTAAAGCAGTATTACCGTTCCTCCAGTTTACTATGTCTCCTGCGCTAAGACTACCAAGCCCATTTACGGTGTGCGCAGTGTTTGTTACTCTGTTCTGGTTCGTGCTGGGAGTACTAACCACCCACTCGCTATTAGCTCCTGCTACTTGAGTAGCAAAGGTCTGTGGCGCTGTTGGAACTAAAGCACCCAACGTTTCATTCAGCTGATCAATAGCATCTACAATTAACGTATTTGCAGTAAACGATGCGATTGCAGGACTATTGTCTATTAAGGTACCGGAAGAAGGACTACCTAAAGTAGTGCTTCCCGCAGGAATCCAGTTTGTGCCTGCAGGATGGCCCCACTCATTACCAGAGTCGTTATTGCCGGTAATGATGCTATTACCTGTCCCTTTAAAGATGTAGACCTTGCCAGTATCTTTTGCAACAACGATAGACCCCGTACGTCGGGCATTTACCGGGATTGCAATGAGATGATCATTTGCAAAGTCGTCTACAATATGCACTCCTGCAACATTATCCCCGACCACATCCACAATCGGGTATGCGGTGTTTTGATTTTCAATTGTATCACCAAATTTAATTGCCATAGCTTATGTAGTAAGAGTGATTGTTAAATCGATATCGTCATCAAATGCTCCGGTCTGGATAGACCTATAAACATTGTAATTTCTTGTGGCAGTTCCTGCTGTTTGGTTAAACCCACTTCCACCGTTGTCGTATAAGACAAAGCTATCAGTGTAATCGGCAACCCCTAAGCCGCTAGTAGTAGCAGCTATTTCTGTAGCTGTAAAGATACTCGGAATAATTAAGTAAGTGTACTTAGTAGTATCCGCAGTATTACTGCTGCAAGCAAAGGTAATAGTTTGCGATGGCTCATTAGGGTCAGCGTCCAAAAGTGTTCTCACTTGGTTGCCTGTGCTAATAAGAGATGCTATATCGCTAACTGTTGCGCTAGTGTTCGCGTAGACATATACAGGATGCCTGTAAATAATCTTAGTCTGTTTTGTAATCGGAACTAAGGAACCCGTGCCATCTGTTAGATAACCTAAGGTGTGCGTGACTGTGTACTGCAGTCCATTGCTAGTTAAAGCACTGCCAGAAGGTGTTATATGGTTGCCTGTAGAAGCATTGTATGGGCTTGAAATATTAGACCAGTTAGGAGTACTGTCAATCAAAGAAGTTCCCTGATTGTAGTTGTAGGTAACCTCTAGTCCTGCAGTACTGTCTAGGTTTCCAATATTTGAAATAGTATAAATAAAGCCTCCAATAACTCTGTTGTCAAGACCAGTCTGCACAACATAGTTTTCTCCTTCGATTATATCAGGGAAGTTGGTTGACGACGGAATAACAGATACAATAACTGGCTCTAAGAATGGAGCTAGCAGGTCTTGAATAATCGTTTCTAAGTTCGTTCCTGCGCTGTATGTAGTTACACCCGCAATAGCATCACCAATAGAGTTGGTGACAACCAAATCAGAACCTAATTCAAACGAAGATGCAGAACCGCTAGAGCCAGCACTGACAGAAAGAGATAACCGATTCTCACTAATAGTAACGGTGTTATTACTTTCTGTAATTTTAACCACATTAGCTATAGGCTGCGTTATGATGATTTTGTTTGCCATCACTCAGTAACCTGTGGCTTGACTTTGAATTTCCCTTCAATGATTCTTTCTACGGAAGAGTCACTGTGCACTAGTTCTAGGTCATACACTCCCTGGTTAAAGGTCATTGCATCAGTAGTACTCGAAGGAATAGTCAGAGTGAACTTGCCGATATCGTCTCCTGATTGTGTAGGAATATCGAAGTGAGCTAAATACCCTGTGTCTGCAGTATCGTTACTAGTAGCCCGATACACAAACTCCGTGTCTGTAATATGGTCTTTTACAGCCATACGCACCCTAGCACCAGTTAAACTGATTCCTGCATTAGAACTGTTCTTATACACAAATGTGACCTCGTGCTGAGATCCCTGCTCTACTATGAAGTTGTATTTACCAGATGCCATTACAATACATATTCAAAAACGTTTGGTTTGCCCCTACCGTTATTCTCAATAACTGTATAACCTGGACTACTATTCCAACCATTACTCTCTGAGTAAAAGTTGCCTGTAAATAAAGGTGCTACAGCAATTTGGCGGTAGTTTGCTTGATCTACGAGTTTTTCTTCTATAGTAGAGTATACTCTTTTTCCTTTGCGGGAATGCCAATGGCCTCCTAACATAACATTGTACATACCCTGCTTTCCATGCTCCCAAAAAGCCTTACCTAAATCACCTTTAGATATGTTGTAATGATTGTGGGTAAGCAGGTAGAATATACCGTCTACTTCTATTCCTAAAAGTAAAGGATGATGCTCAATATTTAAAGCAGTGTTTTCTTGCAGCATATAAGCAAGAAGTGACGCCACAGAACCTTGAGGGTCTCCAGTTAGTTTTGGGCTTGTCCTGTCGTGGTTTCCACTAACTATAGCAACCCTGACGGCATTATTTAAACTGGTCAAAAAGCGTTTGAGGATCGTATACGCTGTAATCACTATGTGCGAACCGTATCCATCCTTTTCTAACTCTTTCCAAGTTGATTCGTGGTTAATACCAGTAAAGGATTCTATAAAATCTCCTAGCAAGCATACCGTAACCTTCTTGTATTTGTGAGTATTTACGTTAGTAGCAACCTCTTGTAGTCGTGACACTACATCCTTAGTACTGAAGCTAGGGGTATTCCCTATAGCGTCTACTTGTGCACCTATGTGAAAGTCGCTAAGAACAAGCACACACTCGTTTGTACCTGGTTGAGTGTAAATCTGAAAACCATCTACACTGGTATTCAAGTCCTCTTTGATTCTTGCCCAATCAACAGTTGACACTTTGGGCGTTAAGTGAACTTTTACCTGATAGAAGGTTTTAGAACCTGTTTTTGTCGGAGCATCCCAACTGTTACAGGTATAGCGTTCTACTTCCCAAACATTTAAGTCTACTTTAAAGTGCTTTATAGCTTTATCTAAAGAGTCTATTTGCTCCGGTCCCTTGTAGGTCAGTACAGCATCTTTAGAAGATAGTGATTTACCTGTACAGGATTTAGGGCCGTTGCGTAACTCTCCTATTTTTCTACGTAAAGTTCGGTGACTTAAAGAAAGGGTATCATAATCTAGCAGAATAGTAGACGCAATCTCTGAATGAGATTTTTCTGAATACCTGTTACAGTAGTCGGCTATTATTTCTTCTAAGCTCATGCTTCAGAAATACTATACCTTATTTTGATTCGGTCTACAGGAAGAGTAGACCACAATATATTATTCCTAGCAAAAGTCCAAGAACCTGTACCTAGAGAAGACGACGTTGCTGTAGTAATGAAATTAGTTTGATTCAGTTCTAGCGTAGGGAACAGATCAATTTCGTAGTCTGAAGCTGTAATGCCTTCATTAGCAGTAAACGTAATCGTTATTGTCTCTGCAGCATCGTCTGGATCCCAATGGTTAGGGGACACTGACAAGGATCCAACAGTAGCTAAATCCACCGGGGTGTCAGATACAGCTTCAAAATATATAAGATTACTTACTCGTTGGGATACCCAGCTAGTTTTAAAATACAAATCTCTGTCTACAGTAGCAGGTAGTGTTACTGCAGTAGAACTCATAAATCCACCGTTGTCAGGTACAGAAATGGAAATGGTTTCGCTGACTTCAGGAACCCCACTAAAATCTGAAGATGTGTAACCCTCTACCTTAATGGTGCTGTTATATACCTGAGAATACAGGCTGTAATAGATAAAGCCGGATGACGCCGGCTCATTCAACCGGAAGTTTACTACGTCAGATGGCTCAAAATCTACAGTAGTAGTAGTAGTACTATTAACCCAAACACTTGCTGCAGAAAGAGTAGCGGTTTGATTCGATGTAGGTAGAGTAAGAGTATTCTTTGCCTCTAGGACATAAAATACCAATGCTACTGTACTATCAAAGTCGTCAGACAGATTGACGCTAGAAACATATGTGCCATTTGCTTGAAGCGAAGTAAAGTCTAGACTGTGTGTAGAGACAGTGGAGCCATTTGACACCAGAACCTTTGCAGTAAGATCTGCTAATCCTTTCTTTTGCCCAGAATAGCTAGGGCCACTGCTAAGTGTTTGGAAGCTGTAATCAGTGGTTACAGGGGATATAGAAAACCCTACTCGATTATTAGGAATGAGCGGATTGTACTCAGATGTGTATAGCGTAACATTCAAGTGTTTAGCCGCACCTAAGCGAAAATCATAGGTTCTCCCTTGGTGAAGCAGGGTGTCAGCAACCGCGAGAAGGCCATCATTATTTAAATCTCCTAATGGAACATCTGGGAATGTTGTAACCAACCCTACAGAATCAGATGACTCTAGAGTTCCTAACGAATATGGTGACTCGCTGTACCCTAGCTTAACGGCTTGAGTGATAGCACCAGCTAATGCTGTAGTCACGGTGATTACTCCTGAATATGTATTCGGTATAGTAAAGGAGAAATCAGCATCATTATCCTCGGCATTTACTAAAACAATATTTGATGCAGAGTCTCCATATTGAGTGCTGATTACTGCATTAACCTCATATCCTGTTATTGGAGATAAGTCAGAAACACCGATAACCTCAAACGTTATAGTTCCCCCAGGAGAATATGTTGCTGTAGTGTTTTGGTATGTAGTAAAATTACCATCATAGTACACCACATCGTAAGTGACGACAGGAGGGGTGTAGTCATCAAAGCCTGGATCTTCGGGGTCGTCTACATAGCCGTTTTTAGCTGTGTAGAGGAGGGTATTAATAAAGAAATCTTGCTTATCACAATCCCTATGCAGATCATACTCTGCCTTAGCAATATAGATTGCAGATGCGCCTGAGAAGTACTCATCTAGAGCAACATTCAGGTCTGTAGTAGTATCGTAGTCAGCAGGTAAGAAAAACATTAAGAACAGCCGCAAATACAGGTGCAAGAACTTCCGGTACAGATGTTAGACATCAATGTGACTTTTCGTTCTGCTGCTGTATAACGGGCTGCATTAACATCAAGTTGTGCACCTGTTCTAAGTGACACTAGCTCTTGCAGTGTCTGTAATTGCTGGGTCTCTTTACACTTATCGCATGAACTAGCTAAATAAGTGTCGAGCTTGGTAGAGATGCACGTATCTATAGTAGCTAAGTACAAAGTGTACTCGTCAAAACTATAGGTAGTGCCTCCAAATGAGTAGTCAACTTGAAAACGATAAAGACCGTCCGGAAACGTACTGGTAGTTATCGAGGGAACTTTGGACGGAGTAATCTCTAACGGATTACCCCAAGGTTGGGCTAGAACATAATTGTATCCTGCATTAGATACAATCGCTTGTTCCTCAGCAGCATTTGCTCCTGTAGAAGTGTCTAACAGAGTTTCTTCCTCAGGAACAGTATGTCGACTTGGAGTATTGACCTTAAGAAGTAAATCTTCACGTGCCGTGGCGTTAGGGGTGTGATCCTGTAATTGGAACACACCCCCGACAACCTTAATTCTCCAATATCCTGTAGCCATAGTTTAAGGCTTATGCCAAGAAGGTATCCAACGTACCGTTCAAAGTAGTGTTAGAAGCAAGGGTATACAAAACAATCTCGTGAATGTCTGTACGGTCCCCATGCGTCTGCTCTACAAACAAACAAGTCCGATCGTATGTATTAGCTCCAGTAACAACTGCAGGCTTTACTACGTTAGGTCCAGCAATGTTAGTCACACCTTGAATAGGAAGAGCAGCTTGAACTTCGGCATTTACATCAGCTGCAGTACCAATAGTAAACTCAGCTGGAGTAGCGTTAGTAACAGCACTAGATGCATCATTAGCTGCACCTCGCATATTAACGTTCAAAGGCATTGTGATTTGAATCACAGTAGTAGCACCACCCTTCTCAGCAGCTTCAACATCTTTGAAGATATCACGCTTAGAAGCATTGATGGCAATAACTAACTGATCAACAGCAGCAGCGTCATTAGCTGCTCCTACTGCTTCAAAAGTCGCAATAGTAAACTTCTCACGGCCTTCAGTAACATTAATCAGCTTAATGTATGCAGAACCATCAGCTTCAATCTTAGGAGTAACCTCCAGGATTTGCTGAGTGCCATTATTGTGATCTTCAATTGTAGATGATTTTACATCTGCTCCTTTAAAAAGCAAAGAGCTTCCTTCACCAGTTTGAAACTGAAAAGTTTTAGCTGCAGAATCAGCAGCATTAATAGCAGGCCATGGTGCACTGCTAACAGTAGCAGTACCATCAACAAAAGCGACAAGTTTACCGGGATCTACAGTTGTAGCAGTGGCGGCGGCGTCATTAGAGACGAGAACAGTCTTAGTATGAGACATTTGTATGTATTAAAGAATTAGAGAATTGTCAATTATGCGACTGTTGCTGCAGTATCTGTAGCTGCAGTTGATACGTTACCAGAAGTATCTGTAATAGTGGCGGTCGCAGTAAGCGTTACAGACGCAGCATAGCTATCGGCGGTTACGCCAGTATTTATTACACGAGCAGTAGTCGCATCAACAGCTACATTAATAGTAACATCTGCTTCTGAACCACTGCTGCTCAGTACAATTGTACCGTTAGCTGCATCAGAGGCAAATGAGCCAGCAAGCGATACGAAGATTGCATCTGCATCACTAACATCATAAGTACTAGCAGAAGTCCCTTCCGCATCACTTGCAAATGCAACTGAAGTAAACGCGGCCGGAGCAGTTAAGTCAACCACTGCACTGCCGAACATCTCTTCTAGCACCTCAAGTAAGTTGCTGTCACCTTCGTCATCAGCAATACAGATCCGCACGACTTCGTTCACTTTGCGGCGATTTGGAAGTGATTTTTCAATTTCGACAGTATAGATGCTGTAGTCAAGCCCTGTGCCAGTAGCAGAAGCAGGCACTACAATTGGAAACTCGTATTGATTGTAAGCGCCCGCACTGATATATGCACGAGTCTCCAAATCAATGACATTTGATTGTTGGCCTAAGCGCCCATTGTTATCGCCAGAGACACTAACAGTTAAAGCGTCGTCACCAGTTACAACTACATCGCTTCCACGAGGAGTCACTGTGATAGCAACGTCTGATCCACTAACAGCCATTGTTACGTTCTTAAAACGCTCTGTATCAGAACGTCCTGCGAAGTTGGCTACTATTTCGGTAGCGTTTTTGCCTGTCACGCCTAAAACATCGTATAACTCTACGCCGTTTTTTGCTTCTAAACGAATAGAGTTCATGGATGCCACGATATTACCTACTGTAATAACTTGATTAGTACCGGCATTTGGCTGAGAGAACTTGATATTTTTAATATCACTCCGCAAAAACTCTGTACTACTTAACGTGGCTAAACTTCCATCAGGTTGAGTATGAGCAGCAGTAAGCTTGATAAGACCATTTAAGGCTCCAGAAGAGTTACCAGCAATAACAGCTCCATCATGCTGCACAAATAGCTTCCCATCAGTAGCCGCATTTGCAACACTTGTGGCTAAGCAGTTTGCTGCAGTAGAGTCGATGTCGCCCCGTACAACAAGAGTAGTTTCAGTAAAACTCATTATTCAGATTTTGATTGTTCAATCGAATTTGTTTGGTATCTAGGAGACTCAATAGCCTCTATAATATTCTTTACTGCTAGGTCCACAATCTCTTGGTGAGTGTGGGTTGCAAGCTCGCAATCTAGGGACGAAGATAGGTTAATCTGTACCGGATTGCGAATATAGTCGACGAATACCGTTTTTAATATATACTTTTCGCCATCCTGGAAGACTCTTATTTCGTCATCATGGATGAATCCAGAAGGTGCTACTTTGCTGGGTTTGGCGAAAGGATTCTCTATATGAGAATACATTTGATCTTGCTCTACTATACGAAGTTCCCGCTTAACTAAACTATCTGACGTGCTAACTGCAGTCTTACAATTATTAGTATGAAACTCTATTCTAGCATTGATTAAAAACATGTAGTCTACCGGAAGGTCGAAGTTCACAAACTCCAAAGCAGAGTTTGGAACAACGCCATCCGTGTAGTCTACCGTAATAACTAAGCGCAGGTCATCAACACGTTTTTGCAACTTGCTGAATCCGAGCTTTTTGCTATCAAATACAGGTGCCAAGCGATGCTTTATATATCGATCCTGAGCGCGGTTTAACCAAAAGTCAACCTCTTCAGGAAGGAAGTAATCGTAAACTGAGGATGCTACCTTTTGCAATCCCTGGTCTACGGCATAGTGCATCTCTTGTACAGTCATTTATGCGTAAGCCTTTAGTTTGGCTTTTATAGAAGTTAAAACATTGGAGTTCTTCTTATCCTTCAAAAACAAAATTGCTGCCTCCATAGAGTCTCCTAAAGATACATCTCCGTCGAGTATTGTATTCCCTACTTTTCTCAATACTTCTGTAGTCAGGCATTCGTTAATCAAAGACGTCAAGTCTAAGTTTTTATCTGTAACGATATCTAGGAAGTACTGAGGGTTGTCCTCAAGAAGTTCTTCTAACTGCAGCTCCTTCTCCTCAGCTTTTAAGTCTTTTGGTTTGTATCCATAGATAATAAGAACCTTGTCCATACGGTCAGAGTTGTCAGAAAGCTTGATATACTCCTTGTAAGCACTCTTACGTAAGTCTAAGCCCATCTTAGCCTGCTTCAGCTCTCTGCGGTTATCAGACAAGTAATACTGATGCTTCTTACTAGCAGACAAGTCTTCTTCATCCTGCACCACATATGGGTGGGCTAAAGCAAATTTGTAGCGAATAAAATCAGCACGGTTCAAAGGGTAGCCCTCTTCGTCTACTCCAATTTCTAAATCGACACCTCCCATAGGAATTTCCACTGTGAGATTCAGGTAGTAGTCTTTACAGGCTCTACCAAAGTTTGGGTCTTCTGCGCTTACGCCTAAAACTTCTGGCAGCAACTTTCGCTGTTCCGCAAAAGTCAGACCTCTAATGATATCACCGCTTCCGGTGTAAACAGATCCAATACGACGTTTGGCTTCGGTGTAAATGTCATCCGGAAGGTTTGTAGGGTTCGGGCGACGGTTAAGTGTAACTATATGTGACATATCTATTGTAACTAATGGGTTTCTAGGAATGAAAAAGGGGAGAGGGTACATTTCCCTCCCCCCTTTCTCGGTTTTGTAAGTCTAATTAAGACTTAGTGCACTCTAAGTGCAAGCAATTGGTAGCGCGACGAATCGCAACACCACACTCCTTCATGAAGTGGACAGAAGATCCGTCAACATCAGTAGCGCGGAGAGCGTTACCACCAAATCCTGGAGGAACACTAGCACCTGCAACTGCCCAACGAATCAGCTCACGTCCCTTACGAGAAATGTACTGAACATTCTTCTCTCCATCGTATGTGCTCATATCGAGGAAGATCATCCGATAGCTCTCCATAGGGAGACCAGTGACCGGGTGACGATCAGCATTCAACGCACGAGCACCATGGTCAAACAAGGGCAAGTGGCGAACAGTGATGGTATGACCATCAATGTGCTGATAAGAAGTAAAGAAGCCACCAAGCTGCAAGTTGCTTCCGCTTCCGCTGATAAAGCTACCTGGGTCAGTGTTCTTAATGTATTGTCCTGAGCTAATCTCAGACTTCATAGCATTGTCGAACTCTTCCATTCCACCGATACCAGTGAACAGAACGATGTTCATCTGCTGAGCATCGGTAGCTCCATACAGAGCATCACGAACAACAGACTTCAACTTAGAAGCAGTCAACTGAGAGTATGTATCCACGTTAGGAATCTGCTCAAGCACACCAGAACCAATGGTAATTGGCTTGCCGTTGTCATCCTTCAAGTGAATAAGTCCGTTAGCATCACGGTTGTACTGGCTGTACCACAGTGCATACTCAGACTCTTCCTTCCAACGCAACATATGCTGATACTCCTCAAAGTCGTACCACAAGTTGGTTGAGCGTCCACCAACATTGAACTCGAAGTTCACAACGCGATCAGGCATGTTGCCTTCATACGCATAAGACTTACGGATCAAGCTGATTTGGTTACGCATCTTGGAAGGAGCAACCCAATGGCTTTCGTTTCCGCGAGATCCGCTCATTGCAGCTGGAGCATACAATTGAACAAACATCTTGTTTA
>Ga0098055_1001549_pt1 | contig 12399 bp, 10 predicted proteins | sample 17_taG_FD_75107 | JGI IMG/M metagenome (GOLD analysis project Ga0098055, IMG submission 75107) | Marine viral communities from the Subarctic Pacific Ocean - 17_ETSP_OMZ_AT15314 metaG | ecosystem: Environmental > Aquatic > Marine > Oceanic | place: Pacific Ocean | collected 2015-01-18 | reverse complement strand
TTTGATGGTAAGAAACAACAAATTAAAAATATAGTAAAAAGACAATTAAATAAAAGAAAAAAATAAATGGTTTTATTTGATGAAAGAATTCCTTACAAACCTTTTGAATATCCAGAATATTATACAGAAGGTTGGCTTAAACAAGCTCAAGCTTTTTGGCTTCACACAGAGATTCCGATGTCAAGTGATGTCAAAGATTGGAATGAAAAACTTACCAAAGCAGAGAAGAACTTGGTTGGAAATATACTTTTGGGATTTGCACAAACAGAGTGTGCGGTATCTGATTATTGGACCCAAAAAGTTGTATCGTGGTTTCCTAAACATGAAATCCAACAAATGGCAATGATGTTTGGATCACAGGAAACTATACACGCAGTTGCTTATTCGTATTTAAACGAAACCCTTGGCTTAGAAGATTTTGAAGCGTTTCTTCAAGACAAGGCAACAATGGAACGCTTTGAAAATTTAGTTAGTTATGATGGAAATAACACCACAGGAATTGCAAGAAGCATTGCGATCTTTAGTGCCTTTGCTGAAGGCGTTAGTCTTTATTCTGCCTTTGCTGTTTTATATTCTTTTCAACTCAGAAATCTTTTAAAAGGAGTTGGACAACAAATGAAATGGAGTGTAAGAGACGAATCTTTACATTCAAAAATGGGATGCTACTTATTTAGACATATGTGCAAAGAAGATCCTAAATTATTAGCAAAATCTAAAAAAGATATAATAAATGCAGCACAAACAATGCTCCGAGCAGAAGAAAAATATATCGACAAAATGTTCGAACTTGGAGATATCGAAAACCTTAAAGCCCACGATCTTAAAATGTTTATCCGAAAAAGACTTAACGAAAAAATCGTTGAACTCGGTTACAGCGACGAACGGAACTACTTTGAATTTGATTCAGAATCCGCAAGTAAACTTGACTGGTTCTATCATCTTACTGGTGGGCATACCCATACTGATTTCTTTGCTATTCGTCCAACAGATTATTCTAAAGCGAATGAAGGTGAAGATTTTGAAGACATATGGTAAATGGGTAAAAAAATAATAAAATGTAATCAATGTAATAGGACTTTCGAAAAAGGATTTGAATATAGAATACATTGGGAAAAACATCATTATGATAATGCTATAAAGTTTTATGAAGAATTAAAAAAAAGAAATGAAAGTTTGTAATATTTGTAAAAAAAATAAGAAAGATTCTAAGTTTAAACATCCAGGTAAAAAAACTTGTATAAGATGTGAATTTAGATGGAAAACTTCTTTTTTAAGATTATTAGTTCAAGATAGAAGATTATCAGCTAAAGAAAGATTAGCTAATCGTCTTGGTTATTTTGGTACAGCTTTTATTATGATAAGCCCTTATCTTTTATCTTATGATAATGTTGGTGCTATAACTTATATTATCGGAGGTATAGTTTGTATACCACAGGTTTGGGTGGCAAAACAATGGAATTTAGTTTTAGTAAATTTAAATGTAATAGTAGGATATTTAATATATATAATATGGATGTAGAAAAAATAACAGAATACGTTTTAAAAAATTATAAAAATTTATTTATAAAAAAAATAGTTACAAGAGATTCTAAGGGCCAAGCTTCAAGACCTAAATATATTGAATTAGAACCTATAATAACTATAAAAAAAAATCATATTGAGATTCAAAATCATAAGGATGCAAGTCCTTTAATATTAAGTAAAAATATATTAGAATGAAAGAAAGTAAATTAATATCAAAATTTAATACTATAGATAAACAGATTGCAGCATTAACAAATGTTATGCGTAAAATAATTAGCGATTTAGGTAATATAGAAAATTTAGCTCAAGGAACCTTAACTTCTTTACAAACATTTATGGGGGAAAAGGAATGGGATAGAGTTATAAAAGAATTAAAAGAAAAAGATATATTAAAAGATAAAAAAAGTAAAAAAGAAAAAAAATTAGAATTATGAAAAAAATTATATTAAGTTTATTAATTATATTATCCACTACTTTATATAGTCAAGATGATTTAAAAGATTTTGAAGGATTGTGGACAAGTGGAGACACTAGTTTTATTACTGTATTTACGCATAATAATAACAATAATAAATTAACGGTTTACACTTTTAGTTTTTTAAGTAATCATACTGTTGAAGAAACTATACTTAAAGCAAATGACAGTATTATTAAAACTCAAACTATAAACAAAGGTAATGGTTGGAAAGTTACAACAGATTACAAATTGTTAACCAAAGGTACAATGTTAGCTTCTTTTGCAGGAGATACTGATATTAAAACTTTATTTTATAAAGCAATATTCAATGTGGAATAATGATTGGGTAAAAGGAAAAGATTATCCTAATTGGGGTAACAACGATATATATAAACAAACTATTACAGGAGGATATCTATTTAATGGGGAATCTCCTCGTGAAGCGTATATGAGAGTAGCAACAACAATTGCTAAACGTTTGTATAAACCTGAATTAAAAGAAAAGTTTTTTGAATACATATGGAATGGTTGGTTATGTTTAGCTTCTCCAGTACTTTCTAATACAGGTACTGATAGAGGTTTACCTATTAGTTGTTTTGGAATAGATGTAGCAGATAGTATAAATGATATAGGTCAAAAAAATCTAGAAATGATGATGTTAGCTAAACATGGTGGAGGTGTTGGTATTGGAGTTAATATGATACGACCAGCTGGAGCTAACATTACTGGTAATGGAACTTCAGATGGAGTTGTACCTTTTTGTAAAATATATGATTCAACTATATTAGCCACTAATCAAGGTTCAGTAAGAAGAGGTGCAGCATCTGTTAATATAAATATAGAACATAAAGATTTTTTAGATTGGTTAGAAATTAGAGAACCTAAAGGAGATGTAAACAGACAATCCCTTAATCTCCATCAATGTGCTGTTGTAGGAGATAAGTTTATGAGGAAATTAGAATCTGGAGATACAGTTGCAAGAAATAAATGGAGTAAATTATTACAGAAAAGAAAAGCTACGGGAGAACCTTATATATTATTTAAAGGTAATACAAATAAAGCAAACCCTTCTTCTTATAAAGACAATGCTCTTAAAGTTCATATGACTAATATTTGTAGTGAAATTGTTTTACATACAGATGATTCTCATAGTTTTGTATGCTGTTTATCTAGTTTAAATTTAGCTAAATATGAAGAATGGAAAAATACTAATTTAATTTATGATAGCATTTGGTTTTTAGATGGAGTATTAGAGGAGTTTATACAAAGAGCTAAATATAGAAAAGGATTTGAAAATTCTATAAGATCAGCTGAAAAAGGAAGAGCATTAGGCCTAGGAGTATTAGGTTGGCATACTTATCTTCAAGAAAAAGGATTACCATTTGAAGGATTACTTTCTCAATTTGAAACTAGAAGAATATTTAGTCAAATTAAAATAGAAAGTGAAAGAGCAAGTATGGAATTAGCTGAGATCTATGGAGAACCTTTATGGTGTAAAGGAACTGGAATGCGTAATACTCATTTAAGAGCTATAGCACCTACTGTTTCTAATAGTAAGTTATCAGGTAATGTTTCTCCTGGAATAGAACCTTGGGCAGCAAACGTATTTACAGAACAATCTGCTAAAGGAACTTTTATTAGAAAAAATCCTACACTTATAAAAATTTTAAGAAAACATAAATTAAACACAAATGAAATTTGGGAAAAAATTATGGCAGATGGTGGATCAGTACAAGATATCTCTGAACTTGATGATATTATGCTTGCTAATGAAATACCAGTTAAAGAAGTTTTTAAAACGTTTAAAGAAATAAATCAATTAGAATTAATAAATCAAGCGGGTATTAGACAACAGTATATTGATCAGTCTGTTAGTTTAAATCTCGCATTTCCTTCTGAAGCGCCACCTAAATGGATTAATAAAATTCATATAGATGCATGGAAAAGAGGAATAAAAACATTATATTATATGCGGACTGAATCCGTATTAAGGGGAGATATCGCCGCACAAGCAATGGACCCTGGTTGCCTTAGTTGTGATGGTTAATAAATATAAATTATGAAAAAACTAGATACTAAAGATAATATATATACGTCAGAAGAAAACAATACTATTAAATGGTACAAATTTTGGGCTTTAATAGGTCCAATTGTAGGATTTATAACAGGTATTATTTTTCTGATAGCATTAAGATTTTTTATTTAATACCTAAAAAAAGAAGGGAGACCTTTCGATCTCCCTTCAATACAGGAACTTTGGGGTGTGGAGCCCATTTTATCGTGTTCCTTTTTTTAATAAGTCCACATAACGTTTGGAGATTTATTAGGATCGGAATCTACATGAATAAAAGTATTACCTACTCCTATACGATTAAAACCTACATCCATTAAACAATCTACTAACTCAAATCTATCACGAGAATTGTTACAGTGCAAATCTGCAGCATATCCAGTTAAGTGAGATGATTGGGGTTTTCCTCCAACCTTAGCGTTATGGGTTTCAGATCTATAACCACTATTAATCTTAATAGGTTTATCAAACTTAGATCGCGCTAGATCTAATTTCTCTAAAAAATCTTCATTCATTTTTTTCCCACTACCGATCTCATCCGGTGAGTCAAACTCTGTTATGTTAAAATATTTCATTTGCCTTTACATTTACAATTTTCTTCACTACAAGTGCAAGCTAATTTTTTACCATATATAGTATCAAAAGCGTTTGCACCTAACAACGTAAGTTGATCGATGATATTTGTTTGAATTGTTATAAGCATTTTTTCGAGTTCATCTTTTTGACTTACAAGATGATCTACTTTAGACGTTAACCCTTCGTTTTGTTTTTTAAGTTCGTTAACTTCATCAGGATTTCTTCCAATTACCGTCATTATTACTACAGATAAAGATCCTACAATCATACCTATAATAGATACAACTACATCTTTATTCATATTTGGTATTTCATTAAATGATAAGAACATTAATATCCCTATTACTAATAAAAATATACCAATAGCTCCTACATAATGTCTTAACTCTTTGGCCACTCCGTTTGTTATTTTCATGTTGTACTTCTCGTTTTTATTGTTATTTTTCGGGTTTTACCTTGCGGTTTTTTTGGAACTTTAGTTTTAGGTTTTTCTTTTTTAACACCTAATTCCCAATCTGACCAACCAGCCATCATAGCTATTCTAGCCCATGCTTCATACTCAGAACTACTTGCTTTTCTTATATTGTCAATTTTCTTAAATGCTCGATCTAAAGGAATATTAGTAGTAGCAGCGATTACTTGACCTGCAGCTAAATAAGCTGGGTTATCTAATGAAAAACCTTTTTCCATCATTTCTTTTTTGTTCCAAGAATATGATCTACCTGCTGCTCTTAATTTGTTTAATTTTGATGATACTGGTGGGGATATTTGAGTTAATTCTTTAGTTAATACATCTTGAAATTTAGGGGATTTTTTATCACTTTCTTTACTTAATTTTATTGCTGTATTTTTTATTACAGAAAACACTGCACCGCCTATACCCATTCCTCTTAAAATACTATCAGACATAGAATTTACGATATTGACGTATTTTTTTTGTCTTTTTTCAGTCTCTTCTTCTTCATCTCCAAACCCTATAGCAAACAAAGCTTGCTGCATAGCATTGAATAATAAGTTTTGTACAAAACCATAATAAAATATCTTAGATATATTAGTCATTGTGTCTCCTCGTCCATTCTTAAGATCACTAGCAGCTTTTTTGATTAATCTAGTGTATTGCATTGGAGTGTTAGCAAAAGCTAATATAACACGTCCTAAGGGTCCAGCTTGCTGTTGGCTAATTCTATCTGGTCTACTTGATTGTTGAGACTCTTCTGCAGTTTCTCTAAAATCTTCAAAAGCTTGTTGTTCAGCTTCTGATTTAGTCATACCTTGTTTTTGTAAAGATTTTATTCTATTTCTATAAAATGTAGCACCTCCAGAAGATATAGCAAAACTATCTGCTATTTGTGTAGGTAAAAATCCAAGTCTAAGCATTTCACTTATAACTCCTCTTACTCCACCTTTTTTAGCCATATCCGCTATATCTGATTCATTCACATTTAATTTTAAACCGTTTCTTCTATCTACAAGAAAATCACTATTAAAAAGTGTTATAAAATCTTTCCAAAACTGTGGTTGATTAGCAAAAGCTAACCCAGCTTTAAATATATTGTTATCTTTAAAATTAATAAAGTTAACAGCTGATATAGTTTGAAGAACTGCAGACCTTGTATTAAAAAACATAATTGCCCCAATAGAATTAGTTAACCAGTCTGTTACTCTACCTGTTAAAGTATCTGAATTAAACTCCCTATTTCTACCAGTACGCATACGTTTTAATATGCTTTCTAATGCAGTTCTATAGTCTTTACCATATGCTGCTTCAAGTTTATTTAAATTAGCATTTGTAAATATATCATCTACATTATATTGCCACTGTTCTAAATACTTAGCTCTTTTAATAGCATTAATACCATCCATTAAATCAGTGGTAATATTACCAGCAAGCCAACCAAATTTAGGTGCAGGATATGAATCTCCTTTTTGCATTGCAATTAATTGATCAGCAAATATAACAAGTTCAGGTTTACTTTCAACAAATTCAGTTAAAGCTTTTAAATCAGTTTTAGACATACCTTCAGGTGACATACCTTGTCTATTCCAAATATAAGCTCGTATTGCTTGTTCTTGAGTAAATGGTTCACCAGGTAATTTTTTCTTGAGGTTTTTAGGAATAATTTTTAAATCTTTTTTAAGAGCTTTAAAATCATTCATAAGCGCTATTCTATCTCTTGATATATTATCCATTGCTGTAGCAAAAGGATCTAATAAATTCTTTTTATACCAAGCCATTTGAGCATCACCAAGTTTTCCTTTACCTAAGGTTTTATATAATAACCCTACAAAATCTTCAGCCGAGGGCGGAATAAAGAAATTAAATCTCCCCTTATTTGCACCTACTACTTGAGCTTTAACATCTGAATAAACTTTATCAGCTCCAATACCAGTTTTGTTTTCTATTATTTTATTAAAATCTTCACTTAAATTTTGTGATTTACTAAATGCCAAAGCTTCTTCATTGTTAGTATTATCAACTTCAGCCATTTTATCTAATACTTGTTGGTTGTCAACAGGTGTAGATTTAGAAAATTTAAAAACAGGTGCTAATTCTTTTTTATTTTTAACTTCTGCAGATTGAACTGATTTGTAAGCAGCTGGTGCAAATTTACCAAATTCTTCTGTAGTATATTTGCCATCTTTTGTAGGTTTATATACTGTAGTAACATATGGAAATCTTCCAAAACTGTGTTCATTATAATATCTTTGCCATTTATTTTTCGCATATAAAGGTGATGTATCTTGATATCTTTCATTTATAACATCATCCATTAATTTAGGAATAATACTTACTGTATAATTATCAAATTCTTTTCTAAGTTGAGCTTCAGTTATATTACCTTGAATATAATTAGCAAGATGAACTTGCATTGTTCTAGCCGGCGGATTATGTTCAAATCTCCATTTTTTTGGGTCTAAACTAAGATTATCATTTAAACCCGCAACACTATTTAGTCTTGCTGCTGCTCTAATCATAGCGCTCATATCTCCATTAGCTCCTTGAAGAAACATACCAAAGTCATTCATACTTAAACCAGCGTCAGTATCTTTTAATTTTTTAAAAAAAGTTGCTAATTCAATCACTGCATTGGTGTTTTGTTCAGCATCAACTTTAGATTTATTTAATAGATTATCACTAAGTTTCCTATTTTTTTTAATAGATGTCAATGCTGGCGATACTGTTTGAGAAACTCTAGGATTAAATAATTTTTTACCGTTATATAGTAATTGAGAATTTTTAAAAACTAATAATTTAGGGTTTTTTAAAAAAGGTTTTATTAAAACTTCACCCATTTGTCCATTATTAGCAAATAAACTATATCTTAAACTTTCCTTGTCTTTACCTGTTTTTTTATTTATTAATGTTGGCAAATCGTTTATTGTTTCCCAAGTTAAAGATCCATCACTTACTTTAGCTGCAGCTGTTAATGTAGGAGCAAATGTATTAACTATATAAAAAGCTTTATCAAAATCATTATCCATGTTTTTAATTTTGCTATCTATAAATTGATCAATTAAATTAAAATAACCATATAGTTGGAATTTGTTTTTAAAATTTAAACTTCCAGATCTTAAGCCTAATATTTTTTTAACAACTTCTTTTTGAGTTATTTCATCTACAGCATCTGTTAAAAATTTAACTATATCTATTTCTTTTGGTTTACCTGTTTCTAAATCGTTTTGATTTACAATTATTTTATTTAATTCTGGTTTTAATGTTTCTGCAAGTAATTCTTTTTCTTTAGGATTTAAAAAACCATATACTTGATTAATAGCTGCATCTACGCTTAAGCCATTTTTAACGCCTTGAGCAAAAATACCAAATTTAGCTTGTACCTCTGGTTGTTTAGAAAGAGGAACTGAACTAATTGCTCTTTTTATACCTCTGCTAAACATTAAATCACTTTTACCTTCAGCTATAGGTAACACTTGACTTGGTGTAAACCCTTGTTTAATTAAAATATCTCTTACTACTTTATTTGTTAACGCCCTACCAGTTAATTCTAATATACCTTTAACAGCTTGAGAAGTATTTGTTCTAACTTTAACATCAGGAGATTTAATATTACCTTCTATTCCTAAACTGTTTTTAAACTGATCCAGTGTTAATCCAGGTTTTTTACTCCATTGATAGTTATTACCTATTCTTTTTCCTTTATCATAAAATAAATTCAATATTGTTCGTGGTATACCTGTTGGATCTCCGCCAACAAATGTAGTTTTGCTAGGATCATTTAAATAAGGTACTCGAGCTAAATCTGTATTTGCTTTAGGTAATAAATTAAACAATGTAGATGCGTTCTTGTTTATAAACATTAAAGCTTTAGTGAGTTCGGCTTGGCTAAGATTAGCCGTAGGATCAAATATTTTTTTAGCGGGTATACCAATAAGATCTGCTATAGCATCTTCATCAAGAGTTTTTAATGTTTTATAATTTAAAGCATTTATATCTTGATCTTTTAAAGCTTTTTCAGTTGTTTTTATAAATTTATCTTTTAAAACTTTATCAGTAAATAATCTTAATGGATCTATAGTAGGTTCTATATCTTTTTGTAATGGTACTGTTTCAGTATCAGCAGCAACTTGCTGAGCCCTAGGATCATCAAGACTTGTAGTTTTCGCTTTATCTCCTATTTCTTTTTTATAAAATTCCGCTTGTTTCTTTTCTATAGTTATTGTAGTGTATGTACTAAACTCTGCTCCTTGGTCAGGTTTAAATCCTCTAGTTATATTAGGAAAATATTTATCTACAAAACTAACAGCTTCTTCTTTTGTTATAGTGCCTTTAGCGCGATCAAACCCTAAAGCTTTTAAAGCTACATTTCTATATTGAGTAACAAAAGATCCAATATCTTCTACCGACATAGTGTCGCTTTTATCTTTATATTCTTTTGCTAATTTATTTAAAGTGTTTGGAGCTGTAGAAGCAGCAATATCATACTGCTTTTCCAGATCTACTTTTAAATTTCTAGGTATTAAAGATGATTTTTTAGCTGAAATAATATCAGTTTTACTTAATGTCCCATCTGCTATTTTTTTAGCTAAACCAACTACAAAATCTACTATATCTGTTTCTCCTTTAAAATCAAATGAATCTTTAAATTCTCTTTGAACCATAGCACCAAAAAATCCTGCTAATCCTTTTCTTTTTTCATTTAATTTAAAATCTTCTCTTCCGGCTAATTCAATAAATCTCATAATAGCCTCTTGACTATCATAAGATTTACTATCAGGATTCGCATCTGGGTATGATTCCACCCACTTTTTATAAAATTTTGGATCAGATGTTTTTACTGTTTGTAATAATTGCTGTGCTATACCCTCAAATGCTTTTGAATTCCTTCCAAATATTTTCCAAAAAACATGATGCCCTACTTCATGAGTAGCTATTCCTTTTCTTTGATTTATAATTTGATTTTCTAATACAACAAAACTTCTATCTGTGTTTGGATCAGCCCAACCGTCACCCCCTTCATTTACTATAGCCCAAGCTTTTTCAGCTTTTCCTTCATCATATTTACCACTATCTTTTTGTCTATCAATATAATCTAACGCTTCTTGTCTTGTTGTAAACTGTCTTAAAGAAACTCCATCAGCACCTGCTTTTTTATTTTCTGCTCTAATTACTTCCTCTAAATATGCTTCATATGCATATCTTTCAACTTCTTTTTTATCTGGTCTATAGTCTGGTCCTCTATCTTTACTAGCTATTTTTCTGCCTTCAGCCATTAAAGAGTTATAACGATCTGGATCCGTACTTTCTAATTGAACAAATTCTGGTCTATAAAGTTGTAAATTACTATCATTTAAATATTTCTGTTTAATATTTTCAAAAAATGTATATTTTTTTTGAGCATTTTTTATTAACTCTTGTTGCTCTTGAGTAGTTAGTGTAGTATCATTTTCTATTTCAATAACCCTATTTCTCAGAGTTTCTTGTAATTTTATCATTCCTATATACCCCTCAGCACCATTAGCTCGAATGTTTTCTTTTACGCTATTATTAATTTCTTTACTAGCTTCTTGTATTCTGTAAGCGTTCTCTTTTAATTGAAGTTCATATTCTTTTATCATTAAAGGAGATCTAGCGTTACTTAATTTCCTACCTAAAACTTCTTGTTCTTTTAGTAAACCTCTTATTTTTTTATTTTTATTATAATCAGAAAAAGTAGAATTATATACACTTTGAGCAAAAGGAACGCCTCCAAAAAGAATACCAAAACTAAAACCAGTGAAACCAGCATGATCAACTCCTAACATAGGATCAACTCCATCAATTAAATTTTGAGTAACTTGAGTACCTCCTTCAGCTAAAGATTCTAAAAATGGTGCATAAGCTAATATACTATTATTTTTCCACCAAGTTTTCATTCCATTATCTACTACACTTTTTAACGCCCCAGTAGATAAACTATTTTTTGCCGCTCTTAATATAGGAATAGTAGATAAAGCAGCAAAACCTCCTTCTGCTACACCATAACCTAATGATTTAGCCCATATTTCCCAGTCTTTCCAATCTTTTTGACCAGTAGCGATTTCTGTTTGCATGTCCAGCATTTTTCCACCAGCCGTAGTAGCTCCAATAGTGTATGCTGCAGCACCTCCTGATAATATAATTGCTGTTAAAATAGGTATTTGTTTTGTTATTTCTTGAGCTGCAAATTTACCAAAATTTTCTCCGTTAGAAAAAGCATCTTCAAAAGTAACATCATCAACATATTCATCTCTCATTTTATTACTCCATAAATTATATTGCACACCTATATCATTCATACCATATTTCTTCACATCAAAACCAGTACCTCCTTCTTCTACATCTAACTGTGATAAAGCTAGGTTTTTAGCCACACCAACAGGACTTAAATTTTCTCCAACTTGCATGCTTAAAGCTAATAAATTAGCTCCTAAATCTAAAAAACCCACACCTGTTTCTGTGAGCCTTTTTTCTACTAAATCATAATTTTTGTTAGCCGCACTCAATACCATTTCATCTCCATTAGCATCTGTTTGATATCTCACTAATTTTTCCATTAAAGAAGAATGTGTTGCTACAGCTCCCTTCATTTTATTAGTTAATATTCTATATGCATCTAAATGTGCTTGATCAGTAATTACACCATTTTGTAGTGTAATTGGAGAACTATCAGTTTTATCAATTGGAATACCTAATTTCGTTAAGTCTTTCTGTAATTGAACATAGTCTTCTTCATTTAATTTATCATTTTCACTTAAATATTTAACAAACTTAGGGTATGCACTTTTTAAAGTTTGTATAATAGGTCCGTTTAATTGTACTTTCTCTTGTACTTTTTTTAAATCACTTAATTCTCTTTCCTTAGAAAGTAAAGCGCCTACATAAATATCATCTTGTAAAGAGGGATCTGCAGAAATTATTCTTTGTGTTGCTTTGTAAAGTGTATCTAAATCAGCTGTATAAAGTAATTTTTCCCTTAACATTGACTCAGTTTCATCTCTTAATTTATCTTCACTTGGAATAGTTTTACCAGATTTTTTATATGAATTTATTATATCCTGTTTAGTAACCTCTAAGTCTTCTTTATATGGTTCTATAGTTTGTTTAACAGGAGTGTAAACTCCTTTTCCCATATGTACATTATCTGTAACCTCATAAGGCGTAAATAAATTAGGATCATTAAATGTTTTTTTATTGTTTTGTTTTTCTTGTATAACCTCTGGATCTTCATCAACTAAAGATTCAAAAGTAGATAAAGTTTCTTCTTGTGTTTCTGAAAACTTATCTTTTTCTTCT
>Ga0098055_1001548_pt1 | contig 12400 bp, 18 predicted proteins | sample 17_taG_FD_75107 | JGI IMG/M metagenome (GOLD analysis project Ga0098055, IMG submission 75107) | Marine viral communities from the Subarctic Pacific Ocean - 17_ETSP_OMZ_AT15314 metaG | ecosystem: Environmental > Aquatic > Marine > Oceanic | place: Pacific Ocean | collected 2015-01-18 | reverse complement strand
TTGTTCTAATTGAGTTACTGGATTTAAATTTTCCAAAATGGGTGGAGTTAATGCTGTTCCACTTCTTTCTGTTTTATAGAAAATTGGCCCTGTTCCGATAAATTCAGTATCAGCAATAGAGGCATCTGATTCAGCACCACCAGCAGTAGTATCAAGATAAACAAATCTATTATCATCTTGTGAAGAAGTTCCGGGTGCCACAACTTCACTTGCTACCGTAGTATCTTCAAAAGTCCCTACAATTGTAGAACAATGTCCTAAAGCATAATATAACCAAGCACCATGAGTAGCATTTAAATTAATACTTGCTCCCGATGCGGTTTTAATACCTTTGTATTGATGAGTAAAATTGCGAGTTCCGCCAAGATTAAGATTTAATTGTTTCATCTCAATATCGACGTTTGGGAAAGTAGCAGATTCGACAAGACCGAGCCAATTATCGGCATTTAATCTTTTAACTGTGCTATTTTTAGGGCCGACGCAAGGTGCGGCATATCCTCTAATTACAGCAAAATCGCCGTCTGCTAGAGTAGTTGCATGAGGGGGCGTAATTGTAAATTCATCAGAATCATTTGCAGTAATAGTATGACTTGAAACTGGCGTTGTTGTTCCAGCACCATCATATAAATCTAAAATGCAACCGACATATAAATTATCTACTAATAAATATTGGCCTGAAAAATCACCATGAACTTGTAATTTAGTTTTAACATCACCGCTATCATAACCTGCGCCTGTTGTAGAATGTAAAATTCTACAATATAAGTCTACTTCTGGCACAAAAGTTAATGTTGCGCCACTTCCCAGAAAAATTTCTTCATTTATTGCCATTTTTTATCACCTTTTTTTACATACATACTAAGGTATTGTTAGTGCATACTTTTTCATATCAATAGTTAATTTATAACCAAACAACCTTTTATTCCTATCATTTGATTCTGTTCTTGTTCTAACATATAAACTATTGAATCGCATTGTTTCGCCATCTGATAAAGCGATTGATACACCCTTACGGTTATGTTCTATCCTATGCCGTAAGACTTTATAGAGGTTTTGTAATCTGCTACGGGCAAAGTTTGCGTCGGAAGCACCTCTTTCATCTTGAAGCGTTCTTATACTAATTGTCATAGTATAACTTTCATGCCGAACATCCCAATTTATAGTAGGATAAGCCAAATCTTGAGAAGTTTCATAAGCAATAATCAAATCACCAGATGATAAATCATATCGCATGGCTTTGTTTTTATTCATATTTCTAATATCTACTACATTTGGCGTTCCGACTAAGGATGCCCAAGAACCACCTAAAACAGCATTTGCTGAATAAGACCAACTATTAGTTGAGGAAAATGATGCACCATCAATTGAAGATACTGTTACACCATCATCTGAATAATTAGATGGGTCAATCAATGCGACTAAAAATGTAGTTTCGTCCATTAATATCCCTCATAATTTTTATTTAATTCTGTAATATGGGCATCTTTAATTTCTCGCATAATGTCATTAAAAAACTTTTCTGTTTCATCTTCTGAAATTTTGTTTTTATCTAGAATACCAAATCCGGGGAATAAAAAAGCGATTCTTGATTCGACTTCGATTTCAACTTTAATTAAATCTTCTAATATAGCCTTTCTATTATCTATTTTAGTTATGACTTTTTTTATTTCACTCATATTAATCACTCAATCAAAAAGATTGTTTCCTTTGTAAGTTTAAGTAAATCATCTGCTTCTTGTTTAAGTAAATCATATTTAGTTTTAATATCAATTTGTGAACCCGATTCCGCAATTAAAACTGTTTGGTCATCGTGTCTAAGAATTTCACACGCTGCAAGTTTTGTTGCTGCTGAAGAAATAATCCCCGGAACTCTAGGATTACCGGCGATATAAGTCATACGAATTGAATTCTTTTCCATGTATGGGAATTTAGTTCTAAAGAAAATTCGACCTTCTGAATCTATTCTCCACCATGTTCCAAGACGCCGCATTTCTTCATTATCTGTAAAATCAGTTTTAGATAATCCTGAGCCACTTACTGCAATTGAGCATTGTGAGCCATCATCTCCGGGTAATAATGATGAAATTATAATTTCTGTTTCATCTTCTGTATTAACAGTAGCATAAAAGAAATCAGAAATATTACTACCATCTGAACCGACTACACTTTTAGCAGCAGAAGCCCCTGTAAATCCTGCTGTATTTGAAGGGTAAGTCTCATTTATTACATGGCAAATTTCTTGGGCAATAGTTTTAGGCCCATATTTATTATTATATTGAGAATTAGTTGTCCCTTTATTTAAAACAAATGTTGTGCTATCGGGCAATGTTAAAGTAATAGACCCACTAGAACCAGTTTGGTCTGAAGTTACACTAACTGTTGCTGTTGCTGATGCAAGGTCTGTCCATCTACTTCCCTGCCAAACTTCGATTCTAATCATTTTGCGGATATGTCTGTGATTTAATTGGCAAAAACCGACATAATCCGACCACCATGAGGGCCACTTTCGCAAAGACCCGCCCGTTGGACTACGGAAATTGTGCATCTCATTCGCGTAAATGATTGGTCTATACGACATTCCCGTTTTTTCGTCTATTCCGTCCTCTACACCCTTTATGATTGAGCCAACTTGAACGTATGATGGATTGGTCGCAGCAGTAAAAGATGGGATTTGTAATAAATCAGCGATTTTATCTTCGTTTGTGTAATAACCTTGTCCAATTGCATAATTGGGATTTACTGCCGTATAATCAGATGGTGATGATAGTTTAACCATTAATCTTCCTCCTTTAATGTATTAATAATTGATTTGATTTTTTTATGTCTAGCAGTTACATGTTTCGCTAAAAAGTCTCTTACTTTATTATAGCCTAAACTTGCCTGTTTACGTCTATCTTTTAAATCCGGGTCTGTTTCAGAATCTGCTGATTGAACTCTTCTAGCGTGTTGAGGTTGCCCTGAACCAAAATTAAACTTTGGTCTACTTAATCCACTTACACCACCAATTGCTGTTAAAAACCCAGTATTAAGTGTTTGTTGTTGTTGGTATACCCAACTTATTTCTGCCGTTGGTTCTTCATCAACCGTTTTTTCCAAAGTAATAGTAATAGTATAATCACCTAGAGAAGTTAAACTCATTGGCATATTTGTTAGTAAAAATTGGTTGTATAAAATGTCTTTTTCCCAAAGTGTTTCAATAAAATTTCCAATATGTTGTTCATTAACGTCTTTATTCATTAATGCAGTTACCATGTTTCTCTCGACGGCCCCTAATCTACCCCCAAATTGTAATTTACTTTTACCTTCTTCTGCCCTGCTTTGTAAATTTTGTAAATGTTGTGCTTTCCATTTAGATAATTCTATTCTATTGCTTTCACGTTTAGGCAATTGTTTAGATGCTTCTTCTACTAAATCCCAAAAAGAATTAAAAGCCGTGTCTTTATTATCCAAATCTAATTCCCAACGTAAGTGTTCTATTGTTGGGACTTTTACTTTTCTTCGTAATTTGGTGGCACTATTTTTTGGCAACCATACAGGGTTATCACTACTTCCGTGCATAACATAATCAGGAATAGGAATAATTTCAGATTGAGCCCATTCCTTTAATCCTTCTTTAGCATCATCACCTAATGCATTAAATAACCAACTTTCACTAATTTCAGCATTATGTTTTAAAGTTGCCGAGTCTGTATCTGTGGCATCTCTTGTCCTTGAGGGTTCCAAACTGAATTGACCGCTTCTTTTGGCCTGTTTAGTTTTTAACTCTTCTATTTCAGTTTCTCTTGGAGTGGAAGGTTTATCAGATTTAACGGTCTCCATATCTTTTAAAAATATAATTTTTTGTTGAGGGAATATTTCTCTTAATTCTTTTTTATGAAACTCCGTATCCATAAAATTAATATCGAACCAAAATGTTAATTTTCCCTTATTCGCGTCAATTTCCTTTGTAATCTTTATTGATTCTTTATCATATCCTTTCTTTAAAGTATCTTGTGATAAATTAACTGGCGCTTCTGAATCGTTATTAATAATTCTTTGTTGTTTTGCAGACAATTCTGAATCAGAATACAAGAGTGGGTCTTGTCTAAATTTCGCGTGTTGCGATTCATCAATAATATCTTCCACTTTCCAACTCTGTTCTTTAGGGTCAATATCTAAATATAAATTTTGAATAAAACTTTTATCTTCCCATTGCCCTTCACCTAATTCAAAATTATCCCCAATATAAATTTTAACAGCGTCATCTAATTGCATTTGTTCAATGGATTCTAACGCCTCTTCTAATTTAGGAACTAAACCTTTCGGTTCAGTTTTAGAATTCATTTGGCCTTCTAGCCAAATTTCATCATCAGAAACATTTCTACTGCTTTCGCTAATAGTATATCTTTTGATGCGCGATAACAGTCTAGGAATACTATCTAATTCATTCCTTTGTTCTAGGTTTAAAAGGTAAAGCCCGATTGCCTTTCTTAGTTCCGCTTCTGAAACTTCTTGAATGGTAGCATTATTTTTATCAAATTTCATATCACTTGGGATATTATACCAATAATACTGATACTTGCGGGACATTCATTTTACCCCCTCACACTAACCATTTTGCCCATGCTGCTGCTTTAGCCATTTTTTGACCTAAACCAATTCCACCTTGCGGTGGTGTATATGACATTTGGCCTGTATTGGGGTCAATCCAATAAGGATTATTCATTTGGTCGTAACCATTAGGCGGAATTGGATAACCACTTTGCATTCCTTGATTTATGCCCATTACACCTCCGGCCATTCCACCGGATGCTGCGCCCATTCCAACACCTTGAGCAACTGTATAGTTTTGTCCTTGTCCTGTTGTTTGTGGGCTAAAACCTTGACTTTCAAGGTATTGTTGTTTAGCCATCTTACGCTGATGAATAACTTCACTATTTACAGCCGTAGCCAAAAGGGTAGAAATATCCAAATCAATATTTTCTTGAGTGATTTTTTGATAGTCCGAAAGACATTTTTCTTGTAATGTAATGTGATTTGTTGTAGGATTCATAACAAATTCTAAATTTGATAACATATCCGATACTACTCTTTGAACAACATCTTCCATTAATTTTTCAAGGGCTTTCATAAATTCCGGCCCGTGATATTGGAAAAACTCTTCTACATGATTTTCTTGTAAAGTTAAGAGATTATTCATACTTTTAAAACTTTGATTCTGAGAATCTGCTAGTGCTGAGTTTAATGTGCTATTCCTGACCATTTTCTTCGACCTCCAATAAAGGGATTATTTTTTGTATTTGCTTAAGTTTCCCTTGAACTTCTAACATGATTCTAGTATATTGCATATGGGGTGTTTCTTTTGTCCCTTTTGGTGGTTCAATTACCCATCCTGCTGATACTAGAGTTGTAACATCTGTTGGTGATAAATCCGTTAATGGGCCTCTTTGCATTATTTTTGGGACTCTCGCCTTTGGAATATATTTCTTGAATTCTAATCCGTGATTATTTGCTAGAATTTGTTGTTCTAACGTTTCCATTTGAATAAACATTGAAGCGTGTTTAGGACAAAATGTGCCTTTTAATGGACGGCCTTTATGAACTTCTGATAATGGAATTGGTGGCCTCATTGTATCTGATGCTTCCCATTCGTGATAAGCACCACAAACTACACATCTATGTCTAACATTGAATTTGAATCCGTATTTAATGAATAAGAATTTTTTCTTCTCAGGTCTAAGAACCTGTCGAATTTCTTTTAACTGTTTTTTCTCTCGAATGTTTTTATATTCATAAGTGCTAATTGGCCCCGGCATTCTAGCCATATCAAGTCCTGTAAAACCCATTGTTGAGTTTTGTGCGCCTTGCATACCAATTAAATTTGATGGTGAATATCCAACACTCATTCTTCCACTTCCTTTGGAGGTTTATCTTCGTCTGTTTTTATTTGCATACATTTACCATCAGCATCAAGAGCAATTTCTGATAATGTGCATTTTTTACTTTCATTATGTAAACATTGTTTCATATTACAAATTTGAACATAACAATCGTGAACATTAGTTACTGTTTTTGCAAATCTTCCTGAATACATTTTAGTCACCACGCCCTTCTCTTATTCTTGCATGAGTGGGATTATCTACTTCTTTTTGGCTTATTGCAGTTGGGTCACTTGCAGGTGCTTTCCAAGGAATTTTTGTTTTAGGGTCCACTTGCACATTAGTTTGAGAAGGCATTTTACCCTGCTTCATTTCATTTAATGCCTGACCAACTAAATTTCTATTTGATGGGTTATTTGCATCCAAACCACTAACTTCTAAAATTTCATTTACTGCATCAGAATGTCTTCCTCGCTGAATATCACTAATCGTTTCTAAAATGTTTCCTGTATCAGCACCTTGTAAATTAAAATAATTAATGAAATTCTGTTTAATTTTTTCAACATCACTTTTTAAAATATCTTCCCAACTCATAATATCACCTTAATAATCGTCACACATTGTCATTACTCCCCGATATACCATTTCCGGGTCGGATTTGGCACTAACGACGTATTTGAAACAAGGTATTCCAATTTCATTAAGTCGTTGCATTCCATACGCGAATGGTTCAAAAATAGGGTGTTTTGAAATGTCGTTGAATTCATTTCCTCTCCCCCATAAATCATATTTATTTGCCCATATACCAATAGACTTCGGATAATCTTTATCCTTTTTTCTTCTCTTTTTCTTCCCATCTCTCCAATAAGGGTCACAGACTAAATCAACAAAATATTGCCATGCTAATTGGTTATCCATATTTACATTACTTTCTAAATGTCGATTGTCTATCATAAATATAACGTGTTTTGGTTTTCTTTTCTTCATATCTTTTTTCCAAAGATTCCAATATGCCGATTCTCCCCCAATGTCTGCTGCTTTGATTGTGTGCATATCTTTATCAATTTTAACCAGTTTTCTTGTTGCTCTTTCTAAACCAACAGTTCTTTTCTTAATTTCTGGAACTTCTCCTCTAGTTCGTAATTGCCTGTGTAAAGTGGTTTTACCAACTCTTGATGCGCCATAAACTCCAAAATTAATTGCGTGAAATTTTTTCCATAAATTACCTGCTGCTTCTATACAAACAATAGCGAATCCTGCAACAACTGACACATAACATCACCTATTTAATGCCTTTTTATATTTAATGCCCAAGCCGCTTGCACTCTCGATGCTTTAACGAAATAACCTGCTTCTTCATAAATTTCTTGCATAGCCTTAGCAGCATTGTTAAAATTTCCATAATGTTGGTCAGAACTTCTATCAGGGTCTTCATAAGCCTCATCTTGTTCTTGCATTAAACCCATATCTTCAATAGAAGTGGAATAAACTGGCTTTTCGTTTTTACCATTCCAATCCGTTTCCGTGCTTACCCCTTTATTTTTAACATCTTCTTCATGCACATAAATTGTAATCCTAATACCTCGAGACCAATTCCAACCTGTTTCTCTTTTTAATGTTCTAATTTGGGCTTCTAAAGCAGGTGTAATTTTACTTTGTTCATATTGGGCCACTTTTTGTTTAACTTCTTCATAAGGCATATCTGCTTGTGATTCTTCCCTTTCATCTGCTACTTCAGGTCTAACTGGCATTTTCTTAATAGACCCAAAATGGTCAGGCCTAGATACGTTATAGATATTCTTTCTAATTTCATTATTACTTTTTATAATTCTCATTTTAACACCTCAATGCCATATATTTGAAACCCAATTCCAAGTCATACCAAAATAATTTATACCAAATACACCACAAATATTACCAATTAATAAACAAGCAACACCTATTGTAATACACCACATAAATGCCCTTGCTTTTAAAAAAAGCATATCGGCGGAATGCGCTCTTGTCATATCATAAGTGATAGATGTTTCATCTAACCCAAATAAATCTAAAAGCACGTTTATTCCTCAATATTATGGCTCGATTCCGTCAAGAAAAACTGCTGGAACTTCTTCGGCATTTGCTCTCATATATGGATTACCAACATTGTATTGGCGCATAGAATCTACTATTTTATTACGCTGAGTTTCTTCTCTTTTGCGCTTTTCCCAATACATATTGATTTTCCTGTCGAGTAACCATAATTCCATTCTATCATTCATAATCAAGTCAAATACTGCTTTGATTCCCATTACGAATCCAATCGTAATTAAAGAAAATAATACTGCATGACTTAATGGCGACCAAGGTAATTCTGCACCATAATTAGAATAAAAATATACATTCATTCCACTTACTGCACCGACAAATAAAATTGTCATAACTAATCTAGTATCTTTACTTATTGCTGCCATTTTAATTACCCCTTTGTAACCGTTAATGACTTGGCCCCAGTCATTTCTGTGTTATAACCTTCTTGGGAGTATATTTCGCCTAATACCTGCAAAATATACTTAAAATTTCCTCCTAATTTCTCAACATCATTGTTGCCAAACCAAAAAGCCCCACTGTCATCCCCAGTTGTGAACTCAGTTTTGTCGTCATTTATGTCCCATCTGAAATATACTGTAAAACCTTTTAATGCTGTGTCACTTTGAACCCATGCTGTTAATTCAGGTTCCACTACTGTTTTTTCATATTCGATGATTTTTTGTTTATAGTCTTCATCTCTTTTATCGCCTGTATCAATAGGCACAGGCATTTTTAATATTCGTTCCCATTTTTTCATTTTAATTCCCCAATTTTCTTCTAGGATTTAATTTACTAGATGGAAGCCCTGCATCAGTTAATCTTTGTTCCGAGTTAGTAACCCATTTAGTCAAAGCCTGTAATAATTCTTTATCATCAGACTGTTCTTGGTCGGATAAGTAACCATACATATCTGGGTTTTTATTTTCCATTACTTTTTTTAATGCTTTTACTTGATGTAATAAATTAACATCCATTGTTTTTAACATTTTTTCCCAAGTCATTTTAATCACCTATGCAAATTCAATTGTTAAATTAGGGGTTCCACCTGTTACATCAACATATAATCCATTCATACATAATACGCCGTGCATATCAAATTCAAATGAATCGGCAGAATGGGCTGGTTGCCCTGAACCGGGGTCACGTTGTAATGGATTTAATAAAAATTTAGCCACAACTTTACCACTAGCAGCAACATTATCATAAACTATGACTATGCATATATCACTAGTATGGGCATTATATCCATGAATACTAATTAATTTGCATTTGCCTCTATGAACAACTGCATCTGCCGTAATTAAACCGCTACTTCTACTTCCTGAATGTGCCATAATTATCACCTATTTGGTGGAGGCCACCCCTCCCCCGAATAAGGGAGAGATGGGCCACCATATTAAGCATTCGGAATCATTCGGATTCATCGGCTAAAGTAGCCTCATCCGAAGGTTCTTCCTTTATCACCTTTTTGTTCAAAGACGGTGTTACCGATTTTACTGCTGAAGTAACTGTTTTAACGATTGTCCTTTCTGGAAGTAGCGTTTTTAGCACCGCTTCTTTTGATTCCAACCCTAGTAGTCTTTGAGCCAATGCTAATTTCTTATCACTTAGCCCATTAACTTCTTCTTCACTCAATGTTACTTCCCATTGTGATGTTCCTAAAAACGCTACAATGTTATCAGCGGATAATTCAGTAGACTCGCCTCTTCGCAATTGTCCGGTTTTTAACGTTGTTACGTATTTTTCCGGATTGCTTTCTTTTAGCAATAGTCTAGCCAAATTAACCACCTCAAATTTGACCCCAAACACGAAGTCTAAATGTCATATCATCCATGTTAGTTCCATTGGCTAATAAACCACAAGCACCATCATTATCATATAATACTATTTTGATACTACTACTGCTTGGATAAAGGCCGGTAGCAACATTAGCGGTAGGGACTTGAATATAAGCCCCACTAGCCATACTACCATCAGAAACTCCACCTGTTGTTCCTGTAATTGTTGCTGCTGTAATTTTTGATAATCCTACATCAGAAGCATTAATCACATCTGCTGTATGATATACCGTCATCTTTACAAAAGCATCTACGACATATTCATCGCCACAAACTCTAGGCTTAGAAACACCTTTACGGTCCGCAATTATTTCAATAAATTGTTGTGTCATTTTAAATCACCTAATTATGACTAAACGACCTCAGTTCACGTTTGTAACTTTGCCTTGTCCCTTAAAGAAAGTGCAACCAGTTTCGCCCATTGTTCGGAACATGGCTTTGTTTCCAAGTGCGCCAACACCGAATGGGTTTCCAGAATTAATACCATCTTCAAAGTATTGAGTGGGTTTCATTACAGCCATCCAAAGATGGTCAGTATCTAAGAACAACAAGTCACTTAATTTACCTGTTGCTTCACCTGTGCTAGACATATCTTTACATGGAATTAGCGGAATATCGAAATATGTCGCTACGCGGAAACCGACTTCTCGGCCCTTTACACCACGAACACCGTTATGTGTTGGAACAATTTCTTTTCGCTCCAAAAAGCGTTCTTGGGACTGTAACAAATCAGCAATTGCTTGAATTGAGTCATATCCAGTTAGAATACATTTTGGTGTTCCACCATTGGTTCGGAGGTTCTGCAAAGTTGTATTAAGCAAACTTAGAGTTAATGCTCGAACATCGCCAGCAGCATATCCACTACCATAATTGACATAAGAATCCATATAAGATTCATTGTAAGCATTTGCAACTAAATCACGAGAATTGTTTCCATACAAATAACTCATTTGGTCTACTAAACCGCCTGTTGATGAAGAACCACCCATTGAACCGTGCATACCTGCATCAACCATTGCTTCCATTTCTTGACTACTTGCTACAATTTTATTTAATGAAGTATAATTCAATTCAATGTTTGTGTAACTTGTATGGTCGTAGTTTTCAAGGGGCATTACAAGCATTTTGGACTGAACCTCAGCATGGAATTTACCCATATCTTCACGAACGATGTTACGAATATCACCGATACCATCATCAATTTTCGCCATTTCTGCTGCTACTTCGGAATATCCGAACATATGTGCAACAGTTTTAGGACTCATGTATAAGGTCGCATATTCTGGAGATAGTTCAGAAAGCCCAACACTATTCAAAGCGTGATTTTCATTCACACCACCAAGAGTATCTGCTGAAGGTGCGCTCATATCTGCTGTTGGAGTTGCTGACATATCAGTTGTTCCAATCGCAAAAGCCGCAGCACTTCCACCCATAGGTCTGTCGATTAATACGCGCCAACCACTTGAAGTGTATGGACGCTTAGGAAGGATAGAAAGTGGATTAATCTCTTGATTGAGCATTGACCAAACTTTCTGTCCATAAATCACGTTATACAAGTTACTGAGGTTTGAAGCCGCAGTTCCAACAAATGCGTTTGTTGCGTTTGTATCGTGTGCTGTGTGAAGTCCAAGTAAAGACCCACCACTTTTCAGAATATCGCTGTTTCCACCAAACGAGCCATAAGTGGCTGTTTCAAGGTCAGCAATTGTGTTAATATATTTTACCATTTTAAATCACCTTTTTTTAAATCCGTATTCAGCGGAAATTGCGCTCTAGTCGAGCCATAGCCAAATGAACTTCATTCCAGTCCATCTTAGCGATTTCATCACTTGAAGGAACATTTAGGTTATCAACAGCCTTTTGCTGCTTTCGGATAACATTTTCCTTCTCACCCTTTAGTGTGTCAATTAACTCACTAAACTGCTTTTTCAGTTCGTTTACTTCTGTGCGAGGGTCATAGTTTGACTTCTCGATTGAATCAGCCTTTGCTGCAACTTCAGCATTGAATCGTGCTTGGAAACCTGACTTAATATCATTGTAAGCCATCTTTTCCATTTGTTCAGCCTTAAATTCAGCATACGCTTTTTCTAGATTCTCAGCACTCAAATCGAGTGTTGGGGTATCTCCAGAATAAAGAGACTTTTTGGTTTCAGTTCCTTGAGGGACTTTAATTTGACCATGCTTTGATGCAGGTTGTCCGCCTGAAATAACTTCTAATCCAGCCTCATCCACTAATTGTGTTTCATGGGTTAAACTTGTTTTACTTTTTTGAGCGAGTTCAAATTCTTCTTGCCCTTCTTCTTCTTCACCGTCGGCTAACTCAAAGTCTGCTGGTTCTTCCGTTGGTGCGTCTTCAGATTCTTCTGTGTCTAAATATTCACTTGTCATTTCTTGTTCACCTTCCGGTAAATCCGCCATTTCAAATTCCCCACCATCTTCATCTGCTGATGGATGAGGTGCTTTACTAACGGTTTCTCCCTTAATATCTTTTAAGAGTATGTTTAGTTCTTCTAATGCTTTTGTAACTTCTGTCATGTTATCACCATTATCTTGTTTTAGAATATCAAATTTCGCTTCTGGATTAATGCCTTTTTCACAAATAGTTACTTCATGCAATTCCAATTTACTAATTTC